>Ga0306918_10000421_pt1 | contig 18945 bp, 20 predicted proteins | sample tim00Cox0000000H_FD_203315 | JGI IMG/M metagenome (GOLD analysis project Ga0306918, IMG submission 203315) | Lab enrichment of tropical soil microbial communities from Luquillo Experimental Forest, Puerto Rico - timezero.00C.oxic.00.000.00H (v2)... | ecosystem: Environmental > Terrestrial >... | reverse complement strand
CATCGCGCGCGCTCACCGTGTAGGTGTCGAGATGGGAAGCCGCGATCACCTCCTCGACCGTGCCATGCGCGAGCAGCACGCCGTAGGCGATGTAAGCAATCTCGTGGCAGCGCTCGGCTTCGTCCATATAGTGCGTGGAGACCAGCACCGTGAGCCCGTGGCCCGCGAGCGCATGGATCTCGTTCCAGAACTCCCGTCGCGCCTTCGGATCGACGCCCGCGGTCGGCTCGTCGAGCAGAAGAAGCTGCGGGTTCGGCAAAGTGCAGGCCCCGAGCGCAAGCCGCTGTTTCCAGCCACCCGAAAGCTCGCCGGCAAGCTGCGCCTCGCGACCCTCGAGTCCGAGCCGCTCGATCATCGCGCGCGACGCCGCCGCCGGGTCGGCCACACCGTAGAGGCGCGCGACGAATTCCAGGTTCTCGCGCACCGAAAGATCCTCGTAGAGGCTGAAGCGCTGCGTCATGTAACCCACGCGGCGCTTGATCTCGTCCGCCTGGGTGCGGATGTCGTAGCCGAGACAGGTGCCGTGGCCTTCGTCCGGGGTGAGCAGCCCGCACAACATCCGGATGGTCGTGGTCTTGCCCGAGCCGTTGGGACCGAGGAAGCCATAGATTTCCCCGCGTTTGACCCGCATTGACAGGTTGCGCACAACCTTGCGGCCGTCGAAGGATTTCGTTAGTCCTTCGACGTCGATGGCGATATCCGGCACCGTCGTCACTGGCCTTGCCCCAGCGCGACGCTCACCGGCTGGCCGACGCGCAGATGCTCGGGCCGTTCCGGTCGCGCTTCGATCAAGAACACGAGCTTCGAGCGCTCGTCCATGCTGTAGATCACCGGCGGCGTGAATTCCGAGGTGCGGGAGATGAAGCTGATCTTGGCGGTGATGTCGCGCTCACAGCCGTCGCAAGTGACGGTGACGGGGTCGCCGAATTTGAACTTGGGCAGCGTCGCTTCGTTGACGAAGAAGCGCACCTTCAGGTTGCCGGGGGGCAACAGCGCGAGGATCGGCTTGCCGGCCGGGACGAGCTCGCCCCCGCGGTAATAGATCTGCTGGACGGAGCCGGTGACGGGGCTGAATACTTTGCGCCGCGCGAGTCTCGTCTGCGCCGAGTTGAGCCTCGCCTGTGCCGTTCGCAGCGCAGCCTCGGCATCGTCCATGGTTTTTTGCGTCCCGGCCTGCGTCTTCAAGAGCTGCTGCGCGCGGTCGTAGGCCTGCTGCGCGTTCTTCACCGCGGCCTCCTGCATGGCGACGTCGGCGAGCTGCAGATCGGGATCGATCGTGAACAGCAGCATGCCGCGCTCGACCTGATCACCCTCGCGCACCGTGAGCGTCTCGACCCGTCCGGTCTCATCGGGACCGACGAAGATCAACTCCGCCTCGACCCAGCCCTGGAAGGTCGGCTCTTTTTGATTGTCGCAGCCGGCGAGCAGGAGGCCCGCGAGCAATGCGACCGCGAGGCGGAGGTCGCTCATGTCGCGCTCCTTGCCCCGAACAGCAAATCGAGGTGCGCGCGCATGAGGTCGCGTATGTCGAGCGGAGCGAAGCGCCCGAATAGGCCGTTCCATATGATGGCGACGAGGGCGGGCGCGACCAGCAATTGCGGAAAGCGAGCAAGCGCGTCATGGGGGAGTTCGCCGCGCTCCACCGCCAGCGCGAGCCGCGCGCGGATGACCGGCAGCACGCGCGCGATGACCTCGCGATAGTAGACCTCGGCGAGCTTGGGAAACCGCGGCCCTTCGGCGATGATCAGCCGGATCACATCCTTGCGGCGCGTGCCGTAGATTTCGTTCACGAACACGTCGACGATCATCTCGGCCACGGCGTGAATCGGCAGATCGCGCAGCGGGGCCGCCGCGATCGTGCCCGCCAGCGGGCTCAGCATCGCGCGCACGAGTTCCTGGAACAGGCTCTCCTTGTCGCGGAAGTAGAGGTAGATCGTGCCCTTGGCGATGCGGGCGCGGCGGGCGACGTCATCGAGCCGCGTTGCGGCAAAGCCCCGCGCGGCGAACTCCTCGAGCGCAGCAGCGAGGATGGCGGCACGCCGCTTCTCACGCCGCAGCGCGCCTGCATCCTGCCGCGCAGCGCCTTGGCGAGCGCGGGCCGCGCCACGCTTTCCCGTCTTCCTTGAGCTTGCGACCATGTCCGTCCGTCCTCCAAAAATGACTGACTGGTCAGTCATACTGATAAGCTTAACGGTTGGTTGACGCAACCCTTCGGGTTGCAACGGAAGGAGGCTGAAAGGGGCTTGGGACGCCGTCAAAGGGAGCCTGGACGCCGCGGCGCTACCCGCTAGCCGGCGGAACGAAGCCACCCGGGCAGAGGGCGCCCTCATTTTGGCCAAACGAACCCATCAGAAAGAAGTCCCCAATGCCGTGAGCGCCCAGACATGCGTCGCCTCGCGTGACCTCGTCGACGGCGCCACCTGAGGAGGACGAAATGGGACGGACTGTTGCTGCGTTTGTCGTTGCCGCTTCCTTGCTGACGCTGGCCTCGTCAGAGGCCTCGGCGTGGGTTTGCTATGCCACCGGGCTCGGCTCGGGCGGGTATGCCCGCGCCTACGACATCATCGATGCCAAGCTCTTCGCGCTGCGGCGTTGCGAGCGCAACAGCCCGGTGCCGGTTTGCACGCTCTTGTGGTGCCGCCCCGGTCGCTGACGGCCGAACTGCCGAATGATCCGTCCCGGGCCGCGCGCGCGGGACGTTTATTTCGAGAAAGCGCCCTCGATCGCGGCCTTGACGCCGACGAGCGCCTCCGGCGTGTCGACGTCCACGAGCGCGGCCTTGCCCTCGAGCGGCACTTCGACCACGGCTTCGCTGTAGCGGCCGATGAAATGGCGCGCGCCTACATCGCCTTCGATCGCCATCAGGTCTGGAAAGAACCGCCGCGACCACAGCACCGGATTGCCGCGCTTGCCCTCGACGGTCGGCATCACGATGAGCGCGCCACGATCGGGATCGAAGGCGCCGATGAGTCGGTCGATCAGGTTGGCATCGACCTGCGGCATGTCCCCCAGGCAGATGATCGCGCCGTCGGCGTCCGCCGGCACGGCAGCTATGCCGGCTTTGAGCGAAGTGCCCAGCCCCTGCGCAAAATCCGGATTGTGGACGAGATGCACCGGCAACCCTGCGAGCGCCTTCTCAACCTCCGCGCGCTGATGTCCCACCACGACGATGACCGGCCTGGCACGCGACGCCAGCGCCTCCTCCACCACGATGCGCACGAGCGGCCGGTGCGCGATCTCGGCGAGCAGCTTGTTGGGCCCACCCATGCGCGTCGAGCGGCCGGCGGCGAGCACGACCGCGGCGATGCGCCGGTGGCCGGCGGCCGGCGGCTCCGCGCGCGGCTGCGGCCGCGTGACGATCTCCATCAATAGCCCGCCCACGCCCATGCCGGTGATGGCCGCGCGCGGCACGTCCAGGCCGGCGAGCAAGCGCATGAGCACCCAGTCGAAACCGTTTTCCTTCGGCGAACGCGCGCAGCCCGGTGCGCCGATCACCGGACGGCCGCGCACGGCGGCGATGAGCAGGAGATTGCCGGGATCGACCGGCATGCCGAAATGCTCGATGCGCCCGCCGATCGCCGCGACCGCGGCGGGGATCACGTCGCGTCGGTCGGCGATGGCGGACGCCCCGAACACGATGACGAGCTCGGCGCCCTCCCCGAGCACGTCCTCTATCGCGCCCGCCAGCGCGCCCTGCTCGTGCGCCACGCGCCGCTCCGCCACGATGCTGGCGCGCGCGGGTGCCAGGCGTTCCTCGGTGACCTTCAAGGTCTTTTCGATGACCTTGCCGGCGAGGCCCGGCAACAGCGTGGACACAACGCCGATTTTGCGAATGCGGTAAGGCGCGATCCGCACCAGCGGGCGCGCGGCGTTGGCGACCGCGAGCGCAGCATCGCGCTCGTTACCCGCGACCGCGAACGGAATGATCTTGACGGTGGCGATCATCTCGCCGGCGACGACCGGTTTGTAGGCGGGCAGCGTCGCAAACGTGATCGACTCGTCGACCTGATTGAGGCGGTCGATGGCGTCCTTATCCACCACCAGCACACCGGCGGTCTCGGCGAAGAGATTGGCGCGGCCAGTGAAGGCACGTTCGACGTGCACCCCTTCGCCCGCGACCGCCGCCGCGATCTCGGCCGCGGCCGCGTCCTCCGACACGTCGCCGGGTTCGATCCGCGCCACCACGATCTCGGCGATGCCTGCCGCCTTAAGCGCGGCGATCTCGGCCTTGCCGATCAGGGTGCCCTTCTTCAACACCAGGCCGCTTTGGCGGATCGAATGGACCGCGACCGAGCCTTCGGCCTCGGCCACCGGCACCGCGCCGAACTTCATGATCTCTGCTCCGGAGACTGTCGCAGCTGCGCCGTGATCTCGCCCATGATGGCGACCGCAATCTCGGAGGGCGAGACCGCGCCGATGTCGAGACCGATGGGCGCATGGATGCGCGCGAGCGCGGCATCGGATAGGCCCTGCGCTTTGAGCCGCTCGACGCGGCGCCCATGGGTCTTCTTCGAACCAAGCGCGCCGATATAGAAGCAGTCACGCGCAAGCGCATGGGTGAGCGCCGGGTCATCGATCTTGGGATCGTGGGTAAGAGCGACGAAGGCGGTGTAGCGATCGATACCGAGCGGCGGCAGCGCGACGTCGGGCCACTCCGCGATCACCTTCACGTCGGGAAAACGCTCGATCGAAGCGAAGGCGGTGCGCGGATCGACGATGGTCACATCGTAGCCCAGAAGCCGCGCGATCGGCGCCAGCGCCTGGCTGATGTGCACCGCGCCGGTGATGACGAGCTGCGACGGCGGAACGTGCACGGTGAGGAAGACCTTGCCCGCCGGCGTCTCCGCCATGCCGCTCTTGCCGCGGCGGATGTGTTTCTCGATCACCTCTCTCAGCGGATCGCGCGCCACGTCGGCCGCCTTGACCAACCGCTGCTCGCCGCTCGCCATATCGGTGACCACGACCGCGGCGCGGCGCGCCGCGCGTTCGGCGTTGAGGGCTCTAAGGATGTCGAGTTGCATGCCAGCTCACCGCGAGTAGCGAATAGGGATTAGTAAGACAAAGAGGCCATTCGCCATTCGCACCCCGTCCTACTCCACCTTCTCCACATAGACCCGGATGGTGCCACCACAGGAGAGCCCGACCTTCCAGGCGGTCTCGTCGGCGACGCCGAATTCGAGCGTCTTGGGCTTGCCGCTCTCGATCACGTCGAGCGCTTCGGTCACAACCGCGCCCTCGACACAGCCGCCCGAGACGCTGCCGAGGAAGTTGCCCTGATCGTCGATCACCAAGTTCGAACCCACCGGCCGCGGCGCCGAGCCCCAGGTCTCGACCACGGTCGCGAGCGCGACCCCGCGTCCTTTCGCCCGCCAGTCCTCGGCCGCCCGCAGGATGTCTTCATCGCGCGCGAACATTTTCTCCTCCATCGTCTCGGCCTCATCCGCGGCGCTCGCCCCGAGGGCCATCACCACCCTTCGATGCCTTTAGATGGATCGCCGGAGCACGCCCGGCAATGACCATCACGCCACCTTGTCCAACCAAGCCTTTGGATCGCCGGCGCGGCCGCCCGTGGCCGAGAGCGCGCGCACCAGGTCCGCCATGGACTGCAGATTGTGGATCGGCCGCAATTCGTCAACGTGCGGCAACATGGTTCGAATGCCCTTGGCCTTGGCCTCGAAACCCGAGAAGCGCAGCAGCGGATTGAGCCAGGTCAGCCGCCGGCAGGAGCGGTGCAACCGGTCGATCTCGAAAGCGAGCCGGTCGTCGGGGTCGCGTTCGAGCCCGTCGGTGATGAGCAGCACGATCGCGCCCTCCGTGAGCACGCGGCGTGCCCACAGCTTGTTGAAGGCATGCAGCGAGCTCGCGATGCGCGTGCCGCCCGACCAATCGGCGACGTTCGCCGCGACCGCAGCGAGCGCTTCGTCGGGATCTTTGGCCTTGAGCGCGCGCGTCACGTTGGTAAGCCGGGTGCCGAACAGGAACGTGTGCACGCGCTTGCGCGCATCCGTCACCGCGTGGAGGAAATGCAGGAACAGCCGCGTGTACTGGCTCATGGAGCCCGAAATATCGAGCAGCGCCACGAGCGGCGGCGATTTCGACCGCGGCCCGAGATATTTGAGGTCGATCACCGCGCCGCCAGCTTTCAGGCTTGCGCGCAGGGTACGGCGGATGTCGACCAGATGACCGTGCCGGTGGGGGGCAAGCCGTCGCGTCTTCACCTCGTCGAGTGACAGCACCAGGCGCTTGATTGCGTCCTTGGCGGCCGCGATCTCCGCCGCCGTCATCTGCGCAAAATCCTTCGTCTGCAGCACCTCGCGGTCGGATACGGTGAGACGCGCGTCGACCTCGACTTCCGGCGGTTTGCGCTCGGCTTCGGCCTGGCTCGAGAACAATGCCTCTTGGATACGCTGGGCGCCGGGCGGCGGCTTTTCGTCCTCACGCGCCGGCGCCTGCGGCAGCATGGCCGCGAGCAGCTTGTCGAGCATGCCGCGCCGACGAAAGAAGATGCGGAACGCCTGGTCGAAGATGAGCGAGTGCTCGTGGCGCTTCACCAACACCGCATGCAGCGTCCAATAGAAATCGTCGCGCGTGCCGACGCCCGCCGCCTCGACCGCCGCGAGCGCGTCCATCACCGCCCCGGGACCAACCGGAATGCCGGCTGCGCGCAGCGCGCGGGCGAAGTGGACGATGTTTTCGGCAAGACGGCCGCCGAGCTTCTCTCCTTGGGCGCGCGGATGCTCCAAGCCGCGGACATGATCCGCCGCGAAAACCGGTTGGGGGATGAAGGAAAAAAATCGATGCATGATTTCCGTCGTGCGTTTATTCCGCCGCACGCAGCTCCGCGCGGACCTCGTCGATGAGTTCCTTCGCCTTTGCCCCTTCGATGCGCGCGATATCGTCTTGATATTTGAGCAGCACGCCCAGCGTGTCGGAAACGGTCGCGGGATCGAGCGTCGCGACGTCGAGTTCGGCGAGCGCGGCGGCCCAGTCGAGCGTCTCGGCGACGCCCGGCGCCTTGAACAAATCCTCCTTGCGCAGTGCCTGCACGAAATGCACGACCTGCTCGGACAAAATCTTGCCGATCCCCGGCACCTTGGCGCGCACGATCTTCAATTCGCGCTCGGCCATCGGATAGCCGACCCAGTGATAGAGGCAGCGGCGCTTGAGCGCGTCGTGAATTTCGCGGGTGCGGTTCGACGTGATCACCACGATCGGCGGCTGCGCGGCCTTGACGGTGCCGAGTTCCGGGATCGTGACCTGGAAGTCGGCGAGCACCTCCAAAAGGAATGCCTCGAAGGCTTCATCGGCGCGGTCGAGCTCGTCGATCAGCAGCACCGGAGGTCCGGCCGGATCGGGCTCGAGCGCCTGCAGCAGCGGTCGCTTGATCAGGAAGCGCTCCGAAAACACATCGTGCTCGAGCCGCTCGCGGTCATGCGCGCCTTCGGCCTCGGCGACGCGGATCGCGATCATCTGCGCGGCATAGTTCCACTCGTAAACGGCCGCCGAGACGTCGAGACCTTCGTAGCATTGCAGCCGGATGAGGTGACGGGCAAGCGTCGAAGACAGCACCTTGGCGATCTCGGTCTTGCCGACGCCGGCCTCGCCTTCGAGAAACAGCGGCCGGCCCATCTTGAGCGCGAGAAAGAGCACGGTCGCGAGCGACCGGTCGGCGAGATAATCGGCCGCTGCGAGCAGATCGAGCGTGGCGTCGATCGAGGTGGGCAGCGAACGCGGCGTCGGTTTCATAGCGCCGAACTTATAGCCCGACCTCGCCGGGCTTGTCCTGCCAAGAACGCAGACGTGGGCCGCTTTCAGCGGTCAGGCGTCAAGGGTCAGGAATGAGGTTGATCCCTGACTGCTGATCCCGCCCCCGATGATCACCCCGCCGCCGCGACCGCCCGCCGCGCCAGCACGCCGATAAGGTGCGCCCGGTATTCGGCGCTGCCGTGGATGTCGCTCGCCATGCCGTCGGCCGGCACGGTCAACCCTTCGAGCGATTTCACACCGAAGCGCTTCTTGAGCGCTTGCTCGAATGCGCTCACGCGAAACACGCCGTTGGCACCCGCGCCGGTCACCGCCACGCGGATCTCCGAACTGCGCTTCGACACGAACACGCCGACCAGCGCATAGCGCGAGGCCGGATTGGGGAATTTCACATACGCTGCCTTGTTGACCTTCGGGAACTGCACCTTGGTGATGATCTCGTCCGGCTCAAGCGCGGTCTCGAACAGGCCCTTGAAGAATTCGTCGGCGTGGATGCGCCGCTTGTTGGTGATGATGGTGGCGCCGAGCCCGAGCACGGCCGCCGGATAGTCGGCATTGGGGTCGTTGTTGGCGATCGAGCCGCCGATGGTGCCCCGATGACGGACGGCAGGATCTCCGATCTTGCCGGCGAGCTCGGCCAGTGCGGGAATGTTCTCTTTCACGACCGGCGAAGTTTGGACATCGACGTGAGGCGTCATCGCACCGATGATGAGCGAGCGCCCCTTCATCTCGATGCCGGTCAGACCCTCGACTTTCGACAGGTCGACGAGGTGCTTGGGTCCGGCCAGGCGCAGCTTCATCGTCGGGATCAAGGTGTGGCCGCCGGCGAGCAGCTTGGCTTCCTCTTCCTTGGCCAGCAGGCTCGCGGCCTGCCGCACCGTCGCCGGCCGGTGTTGGGTGAATGCGTACATCGTGACTGCTCCTATGCCGCCTCGCGTCTGTTGCTGGCCTTCTGCAATGCCTGCCATACCGCCTGCGCGGTCGCAGGCATTGCCAAATCCTCGGTGCCGATCGCGTCGGTGATGGCGTTGATGACGGCCACCGGCGCCGCGATCGCGCCCGCCTCGCCGCAGCCTTTGATGCCGAGCGGGTTCGACGGCGATGCCGTCTTGGTCATATCGACCTTGAGCGCCGGCAGGTCGTGGGCTCGCGGCATGCAATAATCCATGAGCGAGCCGGTGACGAGTTGGCCGTCCTTGTCGTAGACCGCGCCCTCGAGCAGCGCCTGGCCCACGCCCTGCGCGATGCCGCCGTGAACCTGGCCCTCGACGATCATCGGATTGACCACGGTGCCGAAATCATCGACCGCGGTCCAGGCGACGATCTCGCTTTCGCCGGTCTGCGGATCGACCTCGACCTCGCAGATGTGACAGCCGGCGGGAAAGGTGAAGTTGGTGGGATCGTAGAACGCCCCTTCCTTCAATCCCGGCTCCAGCTCCTGGCCGGCAAATTTGTGGGCGATATAGGCGTTGAGCGCGACCTCGCCCCAGGCCGCCGACTTGTCGGTGCCCGCGACCGTGAACTTGCCGTCCTGGAACACGATGTCGCCTTCGGCCGCCTCCAGCATGTGAGCCGCGACCTTCTTCGCCTTGGCCTCGATCTTGTCGAGCGCCTTCACGATCGCGGAGATGCCGACCGCGCCCGAGCGCGAGCCATAGGTACCCATACCGAATTGCACCTTGTCGGTATCGCCATGCACGACGCTGACGTTGTCGAGCGGAATGCCCAGCCGTTCGGACACGACCTGCGCAAAGGTGGTCTCGTGGCCCTGGCCGTGCTGGTGACAGCCGGTGAGGATTTCGACCGAGCCGGTGGGATTGACGCGCACCTCCGCCGATTCCCACAGCCCGACGCCGCAACCGAGCGAGCCGACGGCCCGGCTCGGCGCAATCCCGCAGGCCTCGATATAGGTGGAGAAGCCGACGCCGCGCAGCTTGTCGTGCCGGGCGGACTCGCGCTTGCGCTTGCCGAAGCCGCCGTAGTCGGCGATCTCCAGCGCCTTTTTGAGCGAAGCGTGATAGTCGCCGGCGTCATAGGTCATGATCACCGGCGTCTGATGCGGGAACTTCTTGATGAAATTCTTCTTGCGCAGTTCGGCCGGGTCCACGCCCATCTCCCGCGCGCCGACCTCGATGAGCCGTTCGACCACGAACGTCGCCTCCGGGCGGCCGGCGCCGCGATAGGCGTCGACCGGCACGGTATTGGTATAGACCGCATCCACCTCGCAATAGATCGCCGGGATTTCATACTGGCCGGAGAGCAACGTGCCGTAGAGATAGGTCGGCACCGAGGACGAGAACGTCGACATATAGGCGCCTAGATTGGCGATGGTCTTGGCGCGCAGACCCGTGATCTTGCCGTCGGCGTCGAACGCCATCTCCGCGTGCGTGACATGGTCGCGGCCATGGGCATCGGTGAGGAATGCCTCGGAGCGCTCGGCCACCCACTTCACCGGTCGGCCGATCTTGCGCGCCGCCCACAGGCAGACGACCTCCTCCGGATAAATGAAAATCTTGGAACCGAAGCCGCCGCCCACGTCGGGCGCGATCACCCGCAGCTTGTGCTCGGGGGCGAGACCGACGAAGGCGGACATCACGAGACGCGCGACATGCGGGTTCTGCGTGGTGTTCCACAGCGTCAGGCTGTCCGAGCCGGCATCGTATTCGCCGATCGCCGCGCGCGGCTCGATCGCATTGGGCACCAGACGATTGTTGATGAGGTCGAGCTTGGTGACGTGCTTTGCGGCCCTAAACGCTGCCCCGACCGCGTTCGCATCACCGAGATGCCATTGATAGATGGTGTTACGGGCGGCGACCTCGTGGATTTGCAGCGCGCCCTGCCCTTGTGCCTTGGCCGGATCGGCCACCGCCGGCAATAGTTGGTAATCGACCTTGACCTTCTCGGCGGCGTCTTTCGCCTGGGAAAGCGTCTCGGCGATGACAACCGCAACGGCATCGCCGACATAGTTGACCTTGCCGTGGGCGATCGCCGGGTGCGGCGCCATCTTCATTTGTGAGCCGTCCTTGGACGTGATCATCCAGCCGCAAATGAGATTGCCGATCTTGTCGGCGGCGAGCTCCGCGCCGGTCAGCACCGCGAGCACGCCCGGCATCGCGGCGGCAGCCTTGCTGTCGATGGTCTTGATCTTGGCGTGGGCATGGGGCGAGCGCAGGAAGTAGGCGTAGCACTGGCCGGCACGGTTGACGTCGTCGGTGTAGTGGCCTTTGCCCGTCACGAAGCGTTGGTCCTCTTTGCGGCGGACCGCTGCACCGATTCCGGTCGCGCTCATGGCGATCTCCTCGCTGACGCCCTCGCCCGTGCTCCGTTAAGTTTGGTGTTGTGCGTGCCCCTTCGCCATGGCCTTGGCGCCGGCCGCGATGGCCTTGACGATGTTGTGGTAGCCGGTGCAGCGGCAGAGGTTGCCCTCGAGCTCATGGCGAATGGTGGGATCGTCGAGGTCGTGGCCCTTGCGGTTGACCATATCGACCGCGGTCATGATCATGCCTGGGGTGCAATAGCCGCATTGTAGTCCGTGATGCTCGCGGAACGCCTCCTGCATCGGGTGGAGCGGGCCGTTGGGATTGGCGAGACCTTCGATGGTGGTGACGTTCGCGCCCTCGATCTGCCAGACGAAAACCGTGCAGGCTTTGACCGCCTTGCCGTTCACGTGCACCACGCAGGCGCCGCACTGAGACGTGTCGCAGCCCACATGGGTGCCGGTTAGCCGCAGGTTCTCGCGCAGGAATTGCACCAGAAGGGTGCGCGGATCGACGTCACCGGTGACGGCTTTGCCGTTCACCGTCAGCGCGACGGCGGACATGGCTTTTCTCCTCGAAATTCGGCCAAAGACCTCGTTTTTCGCACCGACCGGCGAGACCGGTGGCGGATCGGGTCAAAATCGGGTCGATTTTGCCCCGGGACATGGATTGGAACAAGTCGACTCTGAACCTGCGGCGCACGGCCGGTCAAGGGTATAGGCTTGCGACTCTGCCGGTCGCCGGCATCGGCATCCCGGCCGGCATCGTCACCCCGGTTGCGTCACCGCCGCGGCGAACTTCACGAAAAAATCGTCGGCGGTCTTCTTCGCCGCGCTGTTGATGAGACGCTGCCCGAGCTGGGCGAGCTTGCCGCCGATCTGCGCCTCCACGTCATAGGTGAGAAGCGTGCCGCCGTCGTTGTCGGTGAGCGACACCTTGGCACCACCTTTGGCAAAGCCGGCAACGCCCCCCTCCCCTTCGCCGGAAATGCGATAGCTGTTCGGCGGATCGAGGTCGGAGAGGCGGACCTTGCCCTTCCAGCGCGCCTTGACCGGCCCGACTTTGACGGTGGCGATGGCTTGGAATTCGTTATCCGAGATCTTCTCGAACTGCTCGCTGCCGGGGATGCAGCTTTTGAGCACCTCGGGGTCGTTGAGCTTGGCCCAGACCACCTCGCGGTTGGCGGCGAGCTGGACTTGCCCATTCATCGTCATCGCCATCGGCCTTCTCCGTCGTTTTTGGCGTCCTGATATAAAGCGTTGGCAGGCAACGGGGAAAGCGCTTTCGGCACGGCACAGCATTGCGCTCGCCTGAATGGCTTCGGGGTTGGCGCTCCCCCTGTAGGCAGCTAAAGGTGTCACGCTCCGGAAGATCGCCGAGGGAGGCACCATGCCTGTCATCAACGCCGACGGCTGCCCGATCTACGTCGAAGTCGAGGGGCCGGAACGGGCGCCCGTGCTGATGCTGTCGAATTCGCTCGGCACCACGCTGCATATGTGGGATCGCCAAGTCGCGCCGTTCACGCAGCACTTTCGCCTGGTGCGCTACGACCGGCGCGGCCACGGCCGATCCGGCGTGCCCGAGGGCCCTTATACGATGGAGCGCCTCGGCCGCGACGTGCTCGCCGTGCTCGATGCGCTCGCTCTTAAGAGGATCAACTGGTGCGGCCTCTCCATGGGCGGCATGGTCGGGCAATGGCTCGGCGCCAATGCGCCCGAGCGCATCGAGCGGCTCGTGCTCACCAACACGTCCAGCTATTTTGCGGACAAGACCGCGTGGAACGACCGTCTCAAGCTCGTGCGCGAGAAAGGCATTCCAGCGTTCGCCGCGACGAACATGGAGCGCTGGTTCACCAAAGGATTCCGCGAGCGCTCGCCCGACGCCGTCGCGTGGTTGCAAGCGATGTTCGCCGCGACGCCGCTCGAAGGCTACATCGCCTGCGGCGAGGCGGTGCGCGACATGGACCACCGCGAACTGCTGCCGAAGATCAAAGCGCCTACCCTCGTCATCGCCGGCAAGCACGATCCGGCGACGCCGCCCGAGGCGAACGAGTACATCAAGAACCACATCCCGGGCGCACGGCTCACGCTGCTCGACGCCGCGCATATTTCCAATGTCGAGCAGGCGGAGGCTTACACCAATGCGGTGCTGGGATTTTTGAGCGGAGCGAAGCGATGAACGACGAGGAGCGTTACCGACGCGGCGCCAACGCCCGCCGCAAGATTTTGGGCGATGCCTGGGTCGATCGCGCCGATGCCAACAGGAATTCGTTTAACGCCGAGTGGCAGAATTTCATCACCCGCTGCGCCTGGGGCGAGGTCTGGACGCGACCGCATTTCGATGAGCGCACGCGCCGCGTGCTCGTGATCGGCACCATGATGGCGATCGGGAGGTGGGAGGAGTTCCGCATGCACCTGCGCGCAGCGCTGGTCGAGGGCGGCTTCTCTCCCGACGACATCAAGGAGATCATTCTGCAACAAGCGATCTATTGCGGCGTGCCGGTGGGCAATCACGCTTTTCGGCAAGCCGGCGAGGTGCTCGAGGAGCTCGGGAAATCCGCCTAGCTCTGCTCGGCGCACCTGCCAGAACAAACGTCGGTCGCAGTGAGTTTGCGGGGCCGACTCCGACTACCCTCCCCGCGCGGCGCGGAACTCGTGCGGCGTGGTCCCGGTCTGCTTGCGGAAAAAGCGGGCGAAGTGGGACGGATCGGAGAAGGCGAGATCGTAGGCGATCTCATGGATCGGCTGGCTGGTAAACACAAGCTGGCGCTTGGCTTCGGTGAGCACGCGCTGGCGGATCAGGTGGCCGGCGGTGACGCCGGTTGCGCGCCTGACGTGATCGTTGAGGCGGTCGACCGTCATTGCGAGCTTGTCGGCGTAGAAGGCGAGTTGCCGCTCCTTGTGGAAGTGCTCTTCGACGAGCTTGCGCAGCGCATCGACGGTTGCGCCGGTCGGCTCGAGCGCGATCGCATCGGCGCTGCCGCGGGCGCGACCGGCCGCAAGCCGCGCCACCTCGACGGCGATCAGCGCGAGCAGCCCGCGCATGGCGATACGAAAGCCGGGACGGGCGAGGAATCGCTCCTCATGCAGTTCCACGGCCAGCTTCGACAGACGGCCGCACTCGACCTCCCCGAGCGGCACCACCGGCTCGGCGGCGAGCCCCTTGAGCCGTGCGAGCGCTTCGCCGCGGCGATCGCCCATCGCCTCGGCGACGTCCTCGGTAAAAGTCATCACCCAGCCGTCGGTGAGCGCCGGGCGGAAGCGAAATCCATGCGCGATGGTCGCGGGCACGAGAATCGCGCACGGCGCATCGAAGGCAATCGTGGCGGCTTCGAAGGTCATCTCGCCGCCGCCGCGCTCGATCAACAGGATCTGGAACAGATTGCGGTGGCGATGGGCTCGGATCGTCCAGTCGTGAATTGAGGAGCGCGAGGCGATCGTCTCGATGTGAATGAAGTCGAAGGCCTGATCGTCAGGCGGATCGCCGTAGAGATGGAACAGCGGGAGCGCGGCCGTGGCCATGCAAAATCATAGGCCAGCTCGCTCGAAGAGAAAACGTGTCCGCATGCCTTGGACGGCGCCATACACATCAATCCCACACATAAATGGCCCCGCCGCGCGGGCGGGGCCATCCGTGATAGAGGACAGGTCGAGCTCAGCGGTCCATGCCGCCTTGCTGACCTCCCTGATGACCGCCTTGTCCCGGCTGCTGAGGAGGTTTCTGTTGGCCGCCACCCTGTTGCTGCTGACCGGGCTTTTGCCCGCCGCCGCCCTGCTGCTGACCCGGGCGCGGATTGCCCTGCTGCGGTTGGCTCGGCTTCGGCTGGTTCGGATTGTTCATGTACTTCTCCTGCTGCTGGTTGCCCCAGAAAGCCCCGACGTTAACGCGTGGAACCGCAGAAAGTTGCGACGCAAAACGGCCGATTGCGCGTGCGAAACTCGCACCGATATCGGCGCCAATTTCGCCAAAGTTCCGTCGCGGATTGAAAGCGGGTTCACACCCGCTTGTAAGCACGATCGTGGTAGACGAGCGCGGGACCGTTGGGCCCGGCGCGCACCGTTTCGACCGCGCCGAAAAACACGTTGTGGCTTCCGACCGATCTGACCTCGACGATGCGGCAATCAAACGCGATCACGGCCGAGGCGAGCACGGGACTGCCCGTCGACAGCGTCAGCCAATCTCCACGCGCGAACCGATCGCCGCCCGCGATGCCGGTGCGGCCCGCGAATATGTCGGCGATCTCCGCGCCACCGTCCCCCAGCGTGTTGACGCAAAATACGCCGTTCTCCACCACGACCGGATTGGTTTGGCTGCGGCGATTGAGGCACATGAGCAGCGTGGGCGGCGCGTCCGAAACCGAACAAACCGCGGTTGCCGTCGCGCCGGCCTTGCCGCCGGGACCAGCGGTGGTGATGACGTGGACGGCCGCGCCAAGCCGGCTCATCGCTTCGCGAAAGACCGCGGGCTCGACCGTGCGCACGGGCTCGGGTCCCAACGCCGTGAAGGCGCCGTCCATCGCATCATCGGGCCGTTGGTCGATCCAGCTCATTGGGCTCATTCCGCGGCACGCTTGACGCCGGCGAGACCAGGATAAGCGACGTCATCGGAGTCGAGCCAGGCGGCATCGCGCCAACCGTTCTCGTCGTAGTCGGAAAGGCACTGCTCCGCCAGCGCAATCATGCCATCGAGCGTGCCGCTGGTGCGCGCGTTCCACATCGCCTGGATGCGGATGTCTTCGTGGTTGCCGGCGTAGTTCATCTCGTAGAGCTCGTGGCGGCCACCGAACTCGGTACCGATCGCGTCCCAGAGGAGCTTCATCACCTTGATGCGTTCCTTGTAATCGATGCCGTGCGAACCGCGGACGTATTTGGCCAGATATTTGTCGATCTCGGGATTTTTGAAGTCTTTGGCCGAGGACGGAAGGTAAATCAGCGCCGAGGCGATGATCTTCTCCACGATCTCCTTGACGCGGCCGTAGGCTTCGCCCGCGAAGACGCGGTAACTCGAGCCCGATTGCAGGTTGGGAAGCACGGCGCCGTCGACCCAGGGCGTAGGCTCCGCCGCCATCGCGTCGGTCAGCGCCCAGAACAGATTGCGCCAGGCGATCACTTCGCCCAGCATCGCCTGATTGCCGCGGAACTCATCGGCGCCCGTGGTCCGCAGCGCCTTGGCGATGATGCCCACCAGGAAGCCAAGCTTGACTGCGAGCCGCGTGCAGCCCTGGAACTGGTAGCCGGCGAGGAAGCCCGACTGGGGGAAGAAGGTTTTGAGCTTTTCGAGATCGCGGTGCAGGAGCACGTCCTCCCACGGGACGAAGGCGTTGTCGAATACAAAAATGGCGTCGTTCTCGTCGAAGCGCGAGGACAGCGGATAGTCGAAAGGGGTGCCCATGACGCTCGCCATCATCTCGTAGGAGGCGCGGCAAACGAGCTTCACGCCGGGCGCGTTCATCGGCGCGATGAACATGACCGCGAGATCGGTGTCGTGGGTCGGCACCGCCGCATTCTGGCCCAGGAAGTTGTAGTGGGTGAGCGCGGACGAGGTCGCAACCACTTTCGCGCCGGAGACGTAGATGCCGGCGTCGGTCTCCTTCTGAATGGTGATGAACACGTCTTTGACTTGGTCCGCCGCCTTGGCGCGGTCGACCGGCGGATTGACGATCGCGTGGTTCATGAACAGCACGTGTTCCTGCGCGCGCCGATACCACGCCCGCGCATTGGGCGAGAACTTTCCGTAGAAGCGATGATTGGCCCCGAGCGTGTTCATCAGCGAGGCCTTGTAGTCGGGCGAGCGCCCCATCCAGCCGTAGGACATGCGCGCCCATTGGGCGATGGCATCGCGTTGCGCAATGAGCTCTTCGCGCGAGCGTGCGGCGCGGAAGAATTTGTGGGTGTAGCCGCCCGACCCGGTATCGGTCGGCCAGGTGAGCACGTCCTTGGTCTTGGTGTCGTGCAAGGCGTCGTAGAGCCGCGCGATCGAGCGCGCAGCGTTGCGGAACGCCGGATGCGTGGTCACATCGTCGACGCGCTCGCCATAGATATAGACGTCGCGTCCGTCGCGTAGACTGGCGAGATATTCCGCGCCCGTGAACGGCCGTCCTTTCGCAGCTATGACGTCCTCGGACTTCATCGCATCAGGGTTCCTTCCTCACGTCGCCTCGGCGCGCTTTGCCGGCGACGCCGACTCCTCGCGTGTCAGATGACGCGTCCGCCGCTGGCAACACATTGATCGATCGCGCCGACCACAAACTTGCTCGGCAATACGCGCCGTCCCGGGGCGCGATTGTACTGCACGCCGGGCTGTCCGTATCTGCGGAAGACGGCGCGGCGGCACTTCGCATACAACTCATCGCGCGATTGCGCCGCGGCATCCCCAATGAACGACCCGCCGAGTGGCGCCGGCAACGGATGGAACAATACCAACGTAAGGCCCAACGCAAGCGGTAGTCGTCGCACCACGGATCGTCCTCCATTGAAACCGTCGGGATCGGCCGCGACCATACCATGCTGGAAGTTGACGCGTGAGTCTTCCCCATCCCTTGTGCCCCCCAGCGCGCGCGGCGCCGTTCGGGCGCGCCCGTGAGGACTTCGACGCTGACGATCGCCGCGATGCCACCTGCGCTCATCCCCCCAGCGGCGCGCCGGCAACATCGTCGCGGAACGGCTGCGTCAGCAGGCGATCCACGCGCAGCTCCCGCTGGTCGCGAAAGATCGGCAGCCCGACCGTCATGCCCGCGTGGCCCGCTTCCGGCGCCGCGCGATAGGTCCCGAACAGGAGGTCCCACCACGGCAGGTTGAAGCCGAAGTTACTGTCGGTCTCGCGCCGCAGGATGGAATGGTGCACGCGGTGCATGTCGGGCGTCACGACCGCAACGCGCAGCAGGCGGTCGAGCGACGGCGGCATTGCGACGTTCGAGTGGTTGAACATGGAGGTCGCATTGAGCACGACTTCGAACACGAGCACGGCCACCGCCGGAATGCCGAAGGCGACAACGGTCGCGATCTTGACAACCGAGGAAATGAGAATCTCGAACGGGTGGAAGCGTCCGCCGGTCGTGACGTCGACGTCGAGATCGGCGTGATGCATGCGGTGCAGCCGCCACAGCACCGGCACTTTGTGGAATACGACGTGCTGCGCATAGATGACGAGATCGAGCACCAGGAAGCCCAGCAGCGCGGCGAGCGAAAGCCGCAGCCCCGCAAGCTGAAGGAGCCCCCATCCGCGGCCGGCGGCGAACAGCGCTGCTCCGACCGCGGCGGTGGGAATGAGGATGCGCACGGCGAGCACGTCGACGGCGAGGATTCCGAGGTTGCTCGCCCAGCGCGGCCGCCGGCCGATGGCAAGCGCGCGCCGCGGGGCAACGATCTCCCACGACGCCATGGCGGCGAAGACGAGGGTGAAAGCGCAGATGCGAATCAGGTCCTCGAGGTGCATCGGTCGTGACAAATAACGAGGAGGCCGCAAGCGCGCGGCCTCCTCGTTTATCGCCCGAGTGGACCTGAAAGCCTAGCCCTTGGGGCCCGCCAAACGCCGCACCGCCGGCTCAATGAAGCCCGCCGAACGCCCAGATCAACAGCAGAATCGGGATCGGCACGCCAAGAAGCCATAGCAACAGGTAACGTCCCACTCTTATCCTCCGTCCAGTGATCGGTCCGACAACGCACACGCGGAACCTTGGTTCCTAGCCCGCTCGCCCCACCAAGCCTCTTCTGCCCACAGGGCAGGTGGAAGGAGAGTCGCCGCCGTTGCTGGTCGTGCGGCCCCCTGGTAGAGCTTCACCGGTTGCCGGATCGTGGAGGACGCCTCAGCATCAGGCGCGCGGGCATGGAAGTCTTCACCCAGCAGCTCATCAACGGCATCACGCTCGGTTCGATCTACGGTCTCATTGCCATCGGCTACACGATGGTGTTCGGCATCATCGGCA
>Ga0306918_10000418_pt1 | contig 18949 bp, 16 predicted proteins | sample tim00Cox0000000H_FD_203315 | JGI IMG/M metagenome (GOLD analysis project Ga0306918, IMG submission 203315) | Lab enrichment of tropical soil microbial communities from Luquillo Experimental Forest, Puerto Rico - timezero.00C.oxic.00.000.00H (v2)... | ecosystem: Environmental > Terrestrial >... | reverse complement strand
AGGCAAGGAGTTGATCGGCCACACTTTCAGGTGTTCCCCAGATAATCAATTTGTCGCAGATCGACTCCAGCGTCACCTCTTCGTCGGGTTGATCGCGTCTCGTCTTGAATAGCTCGACGCGGCCGTTCGCTTTCAGTTTCGTGAACAACGAACGATAATAATACACGTAAGGGCTATCGGGATCGGTGGCGTAGGCTTTTGCGGTCGACGCGTCCTTGGCGACAAAGACGCTTTTTGCAACCCGCCAGTTGGCGGGGTCGGCCACGCGGCCACCGCGCTCGCAGCCCTCCACATATTTTGGCCAGTGGCTCTTCACCCAGGCCGGCATGAGGAAGTTCGCTGAAATGGGATCCCAGCCCCGGGCTGCGGCTTCAGCGACGCCCTTCGAGAAGGGCGCGACCGCCGTGACTACGATCGGTGGATGCGGCCGTTGCAGTGGGCGCGCGATAAATCCCTGGCCGATTTCCCGCATCAGGGTCTTGTCGATCGAGATGTTCCAGTATTTCCCGCTAATATTGTAGGGCGGTTCGCTCGACCAGATTTCGAGCACCTGGTTGATCGCTTCGAGGAACATCGCATTGCGGTCGGCATCGAGGTTGCGGAACAGTTCGGCGTCGGATAGGAGACCGCCGGGGCTAATTCCGAAAAGCAAGCGACCATCGAGCATGTGGTCGAGCATCGCAATCGATGCGGCAACCGTTGCGGGATGCGTGTTCGGAAGATTGACAGTGCCGGTGCCGAGCTTGATTCGCTTGGTCGCGGCTGCAATCCAGGCGAGGAATGCAACGCATGACGTGATGTTCTCCGCCCTGTCGGTGACATGCTCGCCGACATAGGCTTCACTGAATCCCAACTCGTCGGCGAGCAGGAACGCCTCGCGGTCTTCCCTCAGCGATTGACGCCAATCCTTCTCGAGGGGATGGATCGGCATCGTAAAGAAGCCAATGTTCATTGCCTGTACCTCCCCAAAAGACCTCGGTCCCCTGGTAGGAGACCGTGCGTTGTTCACGTCCTCAAGACAAGTCCAAAAGTTCAACGTGGCGAAATAATCGTTCGATAAACAAACTTGACCTTTGGTAGTTGCCGCCTTCTAATCCAAAGAAAAGCAACGACTGCGGCTGGGGAAGGTCACGTTCATGAAAGCCTCGGCTTTCGCTTACGCACGTGCGACCAGCATCGACAACGCGCTGGAACTGCTTGCTGCGAGTGGGGACAGGGCGAAGGTGCTGTCGGGCGGTCAAAGCCTGATGCCGGCCATGAATCTACGCCTGATCTCTCCCGAGTTGATTGTCGACATTAGTGGATTGGTGGAACTGCGAGGGATCGTGGTGCACGGCACAATGATCCGCATCGGCGCGCTTACCCGCCATGTCGATATTCTTAAATCGCACGAAATCGCGGCTCATGCGCCCCTGCTACGAGATGCGGTTGCCCACGTCGCGCATCCTGCGATCCGCAACCGGGGAACGATCGGCGGAAACCTCGCCCACGCCGATCCGGCTTCCGAACTACCTGCCTGCCTGCTGGTACTCGGTGGGACCATCCTTGTCCGCGGCTTGAGCGGCGAGCGGCGAATTGCGGGGCGGAGTTCTTCAGGGGAATTTTCCAGACGGCGTTGGCGCCGACCGAACTGGTGATCGGGGTCGAAATTCCCGTAATGCGAAAAACATCAGCACACTTCTTTAATGAATTTACACGTCGGCATGGTGACTATGCCATCGTTGGACTTGCGGCACAGGCCGAAGTCGAGAAAGGCGTTTTTACCGATTTTCGTCTGGGCTTTTTTGCGGTCGGCGACCGGCCTATCTTGGCCAGGGCAGCAGGCATCCTGCTCAGCAGAGCCGTTACGCCGTCGCTGATCTCCGAGGCATCGGATGCGCTCGGCGTAGAAATCGAGCCCCAAGAGGACCAGCAGGCCTCCGCTGCCATGCGTCGTCATCTGGCAAAAGTGCTGCTGGCGCGCGCCGTCGCGGCGCTGCTTGGCCGGCCGGAACTCAGGCACGCTGGAGGCGCGGTGTGACGACGGCCATGGCAATTTCGCTTCAGGTCAACGGCGAGCGCATTGATGCGCAAGTACCGCCAAGGCTCAACCTGGCCGATTTTCTCCGCGAGCATTTACACCTGACGGGAACACATGTCGGCTGCGAGCACGGTGTATGCGGAGCTTGCACGGTGCGGGTGAATGGCGAAATCGTTCGTGCCTGTCTGATGTTGGCGGTGCAGGCCGACGCTGCCTCGGTGGAGACTATCGAGGGCCTTTCGGACAGCGGAGAAATTTCCGATCTGCAGACCGCCTTCAGCGATCGCAACGCGCTGCAATGCGGCTATTGCACGCCGGGAATGCTTATGACGGCGCAGGATCTTTTGAAGCAGGAGGCGGAGCCGACCCGTGAGCGAATACGCGAGCATCTCTCGGGCAATTATTGCCGCTGCACCGGGTACCAAGCGATCATTGATGCAGTCGAAGCCACGGCGCGCTTGCGCGGAAAGCGCACCGCATGACCGGGATATCGGGGAAGCCCGAGCCACTCTCCATGCTCGATCGGCCGAATTCCTATATCGGCAAGAGCGTCCCGAGGCCAAATCTCGCCAGGCTCATGCAAGGGCGTGGGTTGTATGTCAGCGACATTCAGTTGCCGCGGATGGGTCACGTGGTGTTCGTGCGCTCGCCTTACGCTCATGCAAAAATCCTGAGCATCGATGCCGGCGAGGCAAGGGTCCGGCCCGGAGTCATCGCGGTAGTCACTGGCCGCGAACTTTCAGCCGTTATCACGCCATGGGTTGGTGTGCTCTCGCACTTGAAAGGCTTGAAATCCGCGCCGCAGCACGCAATGGCGATCGATCGCGCGTGTTGGCAAGGCGAAGCAGTCGCGGCTGTCGTCGCGACGAGCCGAGCCTTAGCTGAGGACGCTGCGGAAGCCGTCCTCGTCGAATATGAGGAACTCGCAGCCGTAACTGATATGCGCGCGGCACTTGATCCATCGACGCCCGTGATTCATCCCTTGCTGGGCGACAATCTCGCCTTCGAGCGTATTCATGATACCGGCCAGGTTGACCAGGCATTCGCCGATGCCGATGAAGTTGTGGAAGCGAATTTCGTCTTCGGCCGCCATACCGGCGTAACGCTGGAGCCTCGAGCGGTGGTCGCCGACTGGAACGTTGCAGAGGCGAGACTTACTATCTATCAGGGCACCCAAGCTCCGCACATGGTTCAGAATATCGCGGCGCTTCATCTTGGGTTAAACGAGCAGCAAGTGCGCATCGTCTGCAAGGACGTCGGCGGCTCATTCGGCATCAAGGTGCACATCTATGCCGACGAGATGGCAACCTACGCGCTATCAAAGCTGCTACGGCGGCCGATCAAGTTCGTTGCCGACAGGGTAGAAAGCTTTAATACCGACATTCACGCGCGCGACCATCGCTGCAAGGGGCGGATAGGCGTCAAACGTGACGGCACGGTCACGGCGTTCGAGATCGACGATCTCACGGGCATCGGCCCTTATTCAATGTATCCGCGCACAAGCGCGATCGAAGCCAACCAGGTCGTCAATCTCGTCGGCGGACCTTATGTCACGAAAAGCTATCGTGCGCGAGCTCGCGTCGTTTTTCAGAACAAAAACGTGATGTGCCAATACCGGGCGGTCGGGCATCCGATCGCGTGCTCGGTGACGGAAGGGCTGATCGATCTGGCGGCGACCAGAATTGGCAAGGATCCCGTCGAGATCAGGCGGCACAACCTCATTCCCGATGACGCCTATCCGTGTGGTTCGCCGACAGGCCTGAAATTCGAGCGATTGTCGCACCACGCGTCTCTCGAAAAGCTGCTTGGGATGATGGACTACAAAGGCTTGCGGGCAGAACAGGCGGCATTGCGCGAGAGGCAGGTCCACCGCGGCATCGGAATCGCGAGCTTCATCGAAGTCACCAACCCGAGCGCAGCATTTTACGGCGTTGGTGGAGCGAAGATTTCCTCACAGGACGGCGTGGCCGTGAGATTGGATGCGCAAGGATCCGTGATTTGCCAGACCAGCATTACGGAGCAGGGGCAAGGTTCGGAGTCTGTGACTGCGCAGATCGTCGCGAGCGCGCTTGGCGTCTCGATGGAGCGGGTTCGCGTGATCCTGGGCGACACGGACGTGACGCCATATGGCGGCGGCACCTGGGCTTCGCGTGGCGCGGGCATTGGCGGAGAGGCCGCATTGCAGGCCACAAAATCGTTGCGCAAGAACATCCTCGATGTCGCGGCTGCGATCCTGCAATCCTCGCCTGATGAACTGGACATCGTCGACAATGGTATTGTCAACATGGCTGACGGCGTCCTGCGCATCGAACTGAAAGCGCTCGCACGCGTTGTCTATTTCCGCCCCGACACGCTGCCACCCGGGATCCAGCCTGAACTGATGGCTACGCGACATTTCGTGCCACGCGAGTATCCTTTCGCGTTCACGAACGGAGTTCAGGCGTCATGGCTCGAAGTCGATACCGAAACCGGTTTCATCAAGCTGCTCAAACACTGGGTGGTCGAGGATTGCGGGACGATCATCAATCCACAGCTCGTCGACGAGCAGATACGCGGTGGCGTAGTGCAGGGCCTGGGCGCAGCCCTGTTCGAAAAATGCATTTATGATGAGCGCGGCCAACTCACCAACGCCAATATGGCCGATTATCTCGTGCCCATGTCCGGCGAAATGCCTGATATTGACGTCGGCCATGTGGTCTCGCCGACTCTGGAAAGCGAGCTTGGGGCGAAGGGGGCTGGAGAAGCCGGGACGGCAGGCGCGGCCGCGGCGGTTGCCAATGCCGTCAATGATGCGCTGCGTCCGTTCGGTACGGTAGTGACCGAAATCCCGTTGACGCCGCAGGTCATCCTGACAGCGCTGCGTCGCATTTAGAAAGACCCGGCGAGATCCGGCTGCTTGTATTCGTCTTATTCCGCCGCGCTGGCGATTTCGTTCGCTTGACGGTTGATCACCACGACCTTGATCGCATCTTCGATTCGCTCCCGCGCGTATCGCAGCGCAATCGGGAGGTCGGTCAGCGGGAAAGTATGGGTATGGATCTTGGTGGCATCGAAACGCTTCTCCGCCATCAGTTCCATCGCCCGGTGGGTTGCACTTTTGCCCTCGCCACGGATGCCATAGACGTAAATATTGTTTCGCACGAGGTGCGCGATGTCGGTGGTCACGGGTTCGTGCGGGAAGGCGGCGAGACAGATCTTCCCGCCGCGATTGGTCATGTGAATGGCTTGATCGATCGTCGCTTCGGAGCCAGCGCATTCGATCACATAGTCCGCACCGATCCCGCCGGTAAGCTGCTTGACTACCTCGACGGGATTTTCTTCAGCGATATTGACGACGCGGTCGGCGCCCAATTCCTTGCCAATCTCGAGCCGCTTGTTGCGCGTTCCTGTCAGGATCACCGGGCTTGCGCCAAGCGCCTTGGCAACGGCAACCGCAAGGAGCCCGATCGGACCGGGGCCGATCACAACCGCGCTTTCGCCGGCGACCAGCCCGCCGAGTTCGGTAAGGCCATACATCGAGGTGCCGGCGGTGACCACCAACGTGGCCTCCGCGTCGCTCATGCTGTCGGGTACCCGGATTAGCGTGTTGATGTGATTGACCGCGTATTCGGCAAAGCCGCCATCGGTTGTAAAACCATTGGCGCGATGGCCTTTCTCCGGTCTGCCATAGTTGAGGCACGAGGTGTACATGCCCTGCCGGCAGCGTTTGCACTGCCCGCAGCCGGCATGGATCTCCACCGTCACGCGCTCGCCGATCTTGAACTCATCTACGTCGGGCCCGAGCGCTGCAACGGTGCCCATATATTCGTGGCCCGGCGTAAAGTTCTTGTTGAAGGGCAGGCCACCCTGGATGCGCGCAGGAGAGCCCACATGGATGATTTCGAGATCCGTGGCGCAAATCGCAACCGCATCGATGCGGACCAGAACTTCGGCGCGCCCAGGAACCGGTGTAGGCTTGTCGCGCAGCAAAAGCTCGTCGGGGCCGCCGAGAACCCAGGCTCTCATACGTTCGGCAATCGGCATTTCGACAGACGTCTTGACGCCAGCGGGATCATACATAGAAGCGTTCCCTGTGGGCTTGCGAAGCCTTTCCACGGAAGTGTATTTCCATCCCCCGCGCGGCCGCAATCGGTTTGTTAAGTGCCGTTCAATCGATTTGTGAAGCTGATGGCTTATAAATCTCAAGCGCGTCGGCTTTCGCACCGCCCGCAAAGGCCTACCTCGCACCGCCCGTACCACAATTTCGGGCGCAGCGAGGCAAATACGGGCAACCCGTCCCATGGCTTGCCTAACTATTTGAACCATGAAACAATTTGTCCCGGCCATCACTAAGGATGAGCTTGTCGTCGCCTAAACAGGGAGTGGGCCTAGATGCGGACGATTGCGAAGTGGGTTTTGGCGGCCGGGGTTGCGGCTTCCTTTGGCGCGGCTACCAGTGCCTCGCAGGCGCAAGGGACGATTCGCGTCGGCTGGACCATTCCGGCCGAGGAGTCGAAGTATTGGATGATGCGCAGGCCGCAGGAATTTCCCGACCTCGGCAAGACCTACAATATCGAATGGACGCAGTTTCAGGGCACCGCGCCGATGACGCAGGCGCTCGCCGCAGGAGCGCTGGATTGTGCGACCCAGGCACCGCTGTCGCTCGCCAACGGCGTTGTCGGCGGAAATCTGAAGGCGTACATCGTGGCCCAGCACGTGTTCGAGAAACCCGGCGGCTTCTCGGTCTACTGGGCGGTGATGGATGACTCGCCCATCAAGACAATCGCCGATCTCAAAGGCAAGACCGTGGGCATCTCCGTGATCGGCGGCGGTACCCAAGGTCCGTTCAACATGTTGTTGAAGCAGGCCGGCGTGGATCCAGCCAAGGATATCAAGCTGGTCGAAGTTGGCTTTGCGGTTTCCGAGGACGCCCTGCGTCAGGGGCGTGTCGATGCTGTCAACATGAATCAGCCCTTCGCGGCACGCGCCGAGGCGAAGGGCGGTACCCGAAAGCTGTTTTCGCTCTCGCAAGCAATGCCGAACATCGTCCACATCCTTGAGGCGTGCCGCGCCGAATTCGTCGACAAGAATCCAGAACTCGTCAAGGCTTACGTGCGCGATATCACCGCGGGCATGAAGAAGGCGCTGGCCAACCGTGAGGAAACACTGAAAGTCGTTTCCGAGGTACTGAAGGCACCGATTCCGGTGCTCAATACGTACCTCCTCAAGGACAACGATTTCGGCCGCGACCCGGGTGCCGCGCCAAACTTCCCCGCGATCCAGAAGATGCTCGACATCTACGCCGAGACGGGGATGCTTCCGAAGCTGGATGTGGCGCAATTCAAGCATCCGACCATTGTGGCGCCGTTGCAGTAACAGGGCGACGCGCGAACGACCTTGCGTCAGGCTTGAACCCGCCCGGAGTATTGTCGCGATGAAGAAGTTGCGATCTCGCGTGACAACCGACGGCCTCGATCGCGCGCCCCACCGCGCCTTCATGCGCGCGATGGGCTTGGACGACGCTGCGCTCGCAAAACCAATGGTCGGAGTAGTCAGTATGAAGGGCGAGCAAACGCCCTGCAATATGACGCACGATTTCCAGGTCGAAGCGGCGAAGGAGGGCATAGCGGAGGCGGGCGGCACGCCGCGCGAATTCACCACGGTGTCTGTCTCTGATGGCATCAGCATGAACCATGAGGGGATGAAGTTTTCGCTGTTTTCGCGGGAGCTGATTGCTGACTCGATAGAGGCGGTTGTCCACGGCCTTGCATACGACGCGCTGATCGGCTTCGGCGGCTGCGACAAGACGCTGCCGGGCGTGATGATGGGGATGATCCGCTGCAACGTGCCGTCGATCTTCATTTATGGCGGCAGCGCGCTGCCTGGCCGGTTTCAGGGCAAGACTCTCACCGTTCTCGATTCCTACGAAGCCGTTGGCAGCTTCATGATCGGCGAAATAGATCAGGCCACGCTTGCCGGCATTGAGCGGGCATGCTTGCCCACGATCGGTGCCTGTGCCGGTCAGTTCACGGCCAATACCATGGCAATGGTTTCGGAGGCGATGGGGCTGACCATTCCCAACGTATCGATGATTCCGGGCGTCTACCCGGAGCGCGCGCAGGCAGCCCGCCGCGCCGGTCGACTCGTGATGGACATGCTTGAGCGGTCGGGACCGCTGCCGCGCGACATCGTTACACGCAAATCACTGGAAAACGGTGCGGCGATTGTCGCCGCCACTGGCGGGTCCACGAACGCGGCGCTGCACCTGCCTGCGATCGCAAATGAAGCGGGCATTTCCTTCACCATTGACGACGTCGGCGAGGTATTTGCCCGCACACCGCTGATTGGCAACTTGCGGCCGGGCGGAAAGTACACTGCCAAGGATGTCTACGACGTCGGTGGTGCCGCGGTGGTCATACGCGAGCTTGTTGAGAGTGGCCATGTCGACGGGACCTGTCTGACGATAACCGGCAGAACCATCGCGGAGGAATATGGCGGGGCCAATGCGCCCGACGGTGAGGTGATCTTCAACTCGGCCAAACCGATCATGCGTGACGGCGGTGTCGCAGTCCTGAAGGGAAATCTTTGCCCTGATGGTGCTGTCATCAAGGTTGCCGGGCTCAAGAGCCTTCTGTTCGAGGGCAGAGCGCGAGTATTCGAGGATGAAGAGAGCTGCGTCGAGGCGGTGCGCAACCGCAACTATGCCGCCGGTGAAGTTTTGGTGATCCGCAATGAAGGTCCGGTCGGCGGTCCCGGCATGCGCGAGATGCTGGGTGTCACCGCGCTGATCTACGGGCAGGGGATGGGGGAAAAAGTCGCCCTGATCACCGATGGACGATTTTCCGGGGCAACGCGCGGGATGTGCATTGGTTATGTCTCACCCGAGTCGTTCGTGGGAGGTCCGCTGGCGCTCGTTCAGAGCGGTGACCCCATCCGTATCGACGCAGCTGCGCGCCGGATGGACCTGCTGGTCGATGACGGCGAGCTTGCCCGACGCCGCGAGGCCTGGACACCGCGACCGCCGCGTCATCGGGCCGGCGCCCTTGCAAAATATGCGCGGCTGGTCGGACAGGCGCCCGGTGGTGCGGTGACCCATGGGGGCGCTGCCGAATGGCCGTGGTTCGACTAAGTTGAGATGAATTTTCTGGCATGAAACCGCATGACGACGGCGATTTTCCGCTATGTTCGGGTCTGACCGAGAGAAGCGAGAATGAACGTGATGCCATCGCGATCTGACCTACAGGCGGGAGCCGCGCCGGCGGGAAGGTCTGCGTTTGCCATGATCGAGATCGAGCATGTCTCGCAGGTGTTTCAGACGTCCTCGCGCCAGGATCATCTTGCGCTGTCGGATATCTCATTGACGATCGAAGACGGTGCCTTTGTCTCGATCCTCGGTCCATCGGGATGCGGAAAGTCAACGCTGCTTTATATCGTCGGCGGGTTCGTCCAGCCGACCCAAGGCATCGCGAAGATGAAAGGCAGGGCAATTACCGGACCTGGCCCCGACCGCGGGCCGGTGTTTCAAGAGTTCGCGCTGTTTCCCTGGAAGAGCGTCCTTGGGAACGTCATGTACGGCCCGCGCCAGCAGGGTATTAAGCATGCCGAAGCAGAGGCACAGAGCCGTGCGCTTATCGAGATGGTCGGGCTCAAGGGTTTTGAGGATTTTTACCCGAAGGAATTGTCAGGCGGCATGAAGCAGCGCGTCGCGCTGGCGCGGACGCTTGCTTATCATCCCGAGGTGCTGCTTATGGACGAGCCTTTCGGCGCGCTGGATGCGCATACGCGCACGCGACTGCAGAATGATCTGCTCAATATCTGGGAGCGTGACCGCAAAACAGTGCTGTTCGTCACGCATTCGGTCGAGGAGGCGGTGTTTCTGTCCGACAAGGTCGTGATGATGACGCGGTCGCCCGGCCGCGTCAGGCAGATCGTCGACATCGAGCTGCCGCGCCCTCGTCGCCGCACCGAATTGTTGCTTGATCCGCGTTACCAGAAATACGTCGTCGATATCGAGCGCATGTTCGACGACAGCGGTGAAGCCGAGTTGCGGCCATGATGTCCGGCGACGTCCTTATCAAGCGTTCCGCTCCCTTTCTGGCCTGCCTCGGGCTGCTTTTCGCCTGGCAAGTCTTTTCGCTGGCTCTCCGGAACGACAGTTTCCCGACCGCGCTCGAGGCGATCCGCGCTATTCCCTCAATTCTTGGCGACAAGGAAGCTCTCGTCAACATCCTCGCGTCCCTTCGTCGTATGGCGGTCGGCTTCGGCCTGGCCGTCGCCGTTTCAATTCCACTTGGGCTATTGATGGGCCGCAGCCGAGCCGTGGCTTCGTTTTTCAACCCGTTGCTGATGGTCATCTACCCCGTTCCGAAAGCGGCGCTGATGCCGATCATCATGCTCTGGCTTGGTGTCGGCGACGTCGCCAAGACGCTCGTGATCTTTCTCGGCGTGAGCCTGCCCGTGATCTATCACAGCTTCGAGGGAGCAAAGTCTGTCGAGGAAAAGATGTTGTGGTCCGGTGCGGCGATGGGTCTAACAGCACCCCGGCGCCTGGTTCGCATTGTGCTTCCGGCTGCCTTGCCGGAGATTCTGACGGGTTGCCGAACTGGTCTTGTGCTGGCGCTGATCACGATGATCACGAGCGAAATGATCGCGCGACAATCCGGCGCCGGCAACATCCTCTTCAACGCGCTCGACATGGGTCAGTACGATACCGTCTTTGCGATGATCATTATCGTCGGCGCCATGGGCATTGGCCTCGACGCCCTGTTCGAACGGCTGCGTGCCCGTCTGGTGCGATGGTCCGAACCGCAATTCGACGTTCCCTTGAGTTTCTCATGAACACGCGAGCGGTCACGGCTGATCTGCTGCTTGGTTTGGTACCGATCGCGTTGCTGATCGCGGTCTGGCAGGCGCTCGTATCATTCGGATACGCGCCGGTGACGCTGTTACCGCCGCCCGGCTACGTGTTCGCGCGCATGCTGCATCAGCTCATGACAGATACGTTCCAGCAGGAGATCGCGGCGACACTGTTCCGGTTGTTCACCGGCTTCTTTGTTGCGGTTCTGTTGGGGGTGACAATTGGGCTCGCGGCTGCAGCAAACCCCGCGATCAATGCGGTTGTGCGCCCGATCGTGCGGGTATTGGCGCCGTTGCCAAAGGTCGCCTTGTACCCGGCTTTGTTGCTATTGGTCGGTTTCGGTCACGAATCGAAGATCACCCTGGTCGCGGCCGATGCTGTGTTCCCGATCTTGTTGTCGACCTACTATGGTGCGTCCATCGTAGAACAGAAGCTGATCTGGTCGGCGATGGCGGCGGGCACGCCGCCTCGCGAAATCCTGTTCAAGGTGGTGCTGCCGGCGGCAGCGCCGTCGATTCTTACGGGCTGTCGCATCGGGCTCGTGATATCATGCATCGTCGTGTTCCTTGCCGAGATGATCACATCGACCGATGGTCTTGGCCACGTGCTTGTCACCGCTGCCCGCACCTTTCGGGCCGTGGACATGTTCGTGCCGTTGATAACGATATCACTGTTGGGCCTCATCCTGAATGGCCTGCTGGAGGCGTTGCGGTCTTATCTGCTGCGCGGATTTCCGGAAGTCTGAAACCAATTTTTGAGCGGAGGAAGAGACCATGCTGGCGGATCGCATCGAAGCGAAATGGATCGACGCGTTCTGCGAAATCTTTGAACGTTGCGCGGTGAAGCCCAACGATACGGCCGCGATCCTGTCGGAAACGCAATCGCGGGCACTCAATGTGCATTTGGCTGAGCTCGCACTGTTGCGGCTGGGCGCGAAACCGTTCCACGTGGTGGTACCGACCCCGCGTAATCGGCATGCTGTACCGGTACGCTCGACCGGCGCAAGCGAAGCCATCCAGCGGCTGACACCCGTGGTCACCGCCCTGCAACAAGCCGGGTTTGTCGTGGATTGCACGATCGAGGGGCTGATGCACGCGCCCGAAACCCCGGAAATCCTGAAAGCGGGTGCTCGCATTCTGGTGATTTCGAACGAGCATCCCGAGGCACTCGAACGCATGGTGCCGGACCCTTCGCTCGAGAAGCGGGTGCGCGCGGCGGCCAAGATATTGCGCGCAACAAAGCGCATGCGCGTGACCTCGAAGGCCGGCACCGCGCTCGACGTCGATATGTTCGGTGCATCGACCGTCGGCGTCTGGGGCTGGACTGACAAGCCCGGCACGCTGGCGCATTGGCCCGGCGGCATCGTGGTCAGCTTTCCCAAGCGTGGCACTGTCAACGGCACATTGGTGATGGCCGCCGGCGATATCAATCTGACTTTCAAACGCTATCTGACCTCGCCGGTCAAGATGACTCTGAAGGACGACTATGTGATCGATCTCGAAGGTGAAGGCGCAGACGCCGCGATGATGCGTAGCTATCTCGCCGCTTGGGGAGACCGGGAAGCTTACGCGGTGTCGCATGTCGGTTTTGGCATGAATCCCGGCGCGCGTTACGAGGCTCTGTCCATGTATGATCAGCGCGACACCAATGGCACCGAGCTACGAGCCATAGCGGGCAACTTTCTGTTTTCCACCGGCGCGAACGAGTTTGCCGGAAGGTATACCGCGGGCCATTTCGATCTGCCCATGATGGGTACGACGATCGAACTCGATGGCGTCGCTGTTGTGCGCGAGGGCGTGTTGCAGGACGTGTTCGGCTAGCTCACAGCACCGGCGGCCGCGCCAATCCGAAATGCCGGAGCATATCGACCAGTTTCGCCAGCCGCTTTTCGCGGTAAGCGTCGATATCGAGCCCGGAATAGTCGAGGAAACCTGCGCCGGTGCGCAACCCGATCCGGCCATCGCGCATATTGTTCGAGATCACGTCGGGCGCCCGGTAACGATCGCTCCCGAGGGCGCCTTCCAGATAACGGCTGGCATAATAGAGAATGTCGCCGCCGCCCCAATCAATGAACTCCAGGAGCCCTAGCACCGCGTAACGGAAGCCAAAGCCGTATCGGATCGCCTTGTCGATATCTTCCGCGCTGGCAACTCCTTCTTCGACCATCCGTGCGGCCTCGTTCATGGCCAGCGCCTGGATGCGCGGGACAATGAAGCCGGGCGTCGCAGCACATACTACGGGAACCTTGCCGATACCTTCGAGCAGAGCTTTGACTTGCGCGGTCACCCCCGGATCGGTGACCTTTCCGGGCGAAATTTCGACGAGGGGAATAAGGTAGGCCGGATTGAGCCAGTGTACGTTGAGGAAACGATGCGGATGCTCGATCGCATCCGAAAGCTCATCGACAAGAATCGTCGATGTGGTGGAGGCGAGGACTATTTCAGGCCCGACCGATCTCGATGCTGCTCCAAGTACTTCCCGTTTCAGATCAAGGATCTCGGGTACGCCCTCGAAGACAATGCCGGCTCCTGCAAGCGCGATGGTGCTGTGGCTCGCAGGTACCACGGTAATCCGCTCGACAATGGTTTCGGCATCTGTGTCCGCGAGCAGTCCGAACCGTGAAAGACTGGTGAGCGTCTTTTTGACTTCCGCCATAGCTTCTGTGTGAAGCTGAGCGAACTGCTCTGCCGGGCGCGACTTGACATCGATCATGGTCACGGCGTGGCCGGCATAGGCGAAAGCGACCGCAATGCCGCGTCCCATGCGACCAGCGCCGAGGCAGGCGATCGGCGAACGGGGCGCGGTCATCTGCCAAAACCTTCACGCAACAAGGTCTGCAGTTCTGTCCGCGGCAAATTGCCAAGGCCGAGGCTCTCGAGGCTACGTCCGTTCTTTACGAAATCCTCGCCGCAGATGGCTCCGCCGATCGTCACAAGGGCATTTGCCAGCGGTGTGGAGACACCGGCCAACTTCGCGACCGAGATAAGAAATGACAGTCCGAGTTGCAGATCTTCTCTCATGTAACGGTGCTCGGTCAGCACGATCCGCTCTCGCCAGTCGCCGGAATCGGTCAGGCGATCGTGCGACCCGCGGCCATACATCCAGATCTCACCTTCGCTGGCGTAATGATGAGCCAGCGGAAAATGCGGCGTGCCATAGCCGAGCGCTTCGCGCACCGCGATACGTTCGGCGTCGAGCTTGTCCGTCACCCGGCGAATGGCAGCTTGCGTGCCTTCCTTGTGGATATCCCAACGCTCGAAATGCTCGATCGGCCCGGTATTCATCACGATCAGCGGCGGATGGATGATCGGCCCCGCGTTCATCAATGCGCCCGACAGTGCGTCGCCACAGGGCTCGATCACGCCGGGAAACGCCCGCCCGATCACTTCAAGGGCGTGATCGGCCGCGCGAAGCGGGAATACGCCGACCGGAAGCCGCTTGGCGCGAATGGTGATCGCGACTTCGAACGCGCCATGCTTGCGCGTCAACCAGGGCAGGGTGCCCGTTTCCGCAAAGCTTACTCGGGCGCGATTACCGGCATCGCGTGCGGCAGTGGCAAAGATCAGGGAGCCGAAGGTTCCTGGCGGCAAGAATATGACCTGCCCATCACGCAAGTGCGGCGCCAGCAGGTTTGCAATGGTTTTCTGGGCAAAAGCCGGGGTTGGGCAGAGGATCAATTCGGCGTCGCGAACAGCCTGGGCGATGTCGGTTGTGACCAGGTCCAGCCCGACGTCATGCCGGCCGTTCGCATCCTTGACCAAAATTCGCGAGCCGGCCGAGCGATGCGCAGTGACCGCTTGAGCGTCGCGTCGCCACAAGCTCACTCTGTGACCGGCAAGGGCAAAATCGCCCGCGGCCGCGAATGAACCGTTGCCTCCGCCCAGCACTGCGATCCTCAAAGGGCATCCCCTTGTGCAAGCGTGCGGGCATCGAGTTGCTTCAACATGAAATGCTGGATCTTGCCCAACGCGGTCCGCGGCAAGTCGTCAACGAAGACAATGTCGCGCGGTATCTTGAAGCGTGCAAGTTGCGACCGGATATGAGCCTTCAATTCTTCGGCGTCGATCTGGCTTTCCTTTCGCCGGATTACATAGGCGATCGGCACCTCATCCCAGCGCGGGTCTACCCGTCCGATCACGCCACATTCGCTGACATCCGGATGTTCGAGCAAGACGCGCTCGACTTCTGCGGGGTAGATATTTTCGCCGCCGGAAATGATGAGGTTTTTCTTGCGGTCGTGGACCCAGAAATATCCGTCTGCATCGCGCCGGCCAATGTCGCCGGTACGATACCAGCCATTGTGCAGCGCTTCGCGAGTCGCCTGATCGTTCCTCCAATATTCGCAGAAAACGTTCGGACCGCGCACCGCAATCTCTCCCGGCGTCTCGGCGGGAAGCTCTTTGCCCATATCATCGATTACGGCAGCCTCGCAGCAGAGCCCGGGCAGACCGGTCGAACCTTCGCGGCAGAGATCCCCGCCCAACCGCGTATAGATCGCGATCGGACAAGTCTCGGTCGAACCATAAACCTGCAGCACCGGCACGCCGCGCGCGACAAAGCGCTCGATCAGGTGCGGGGGCACGATCGTGGATCCGGTTGAAATTGCCTTCAGCGAGGACAGGTCAGTGGTCCTCCACGCAGGATGATCAGTGACCGCTTGGATGATGGTCGGCACCAGCACCGTTAGCGTCGGGCGGTCGCGCTCGAATGCGCCAAGCGTCGCTTCCGGCGCAAAGCGTGAATGAATCGTAACGGTCGCGCCGTGCTGTAACGCAGGAGTAGTTTGAATGTTGAGACCGCCGACATGAAAGAACGGCAGAACGGTCAGCACGTGGTCGTCGGCGGTGAGGCCGTGCATGTGCTGGCTCATCACCCCATTCCACAGCAAGGCCTCCTGTCGCAATACTGCGCCCTTTGGCCTTCCTGTCGTGCCCGACGTGTAGACGATCAGGAGAGGGCAGGTGAGGTCGGCCCGAGGCGTGCAGCGGTCACTGCGCGATTGCATCAGCAGGGCATCGAAAGAGACGCCGTTTGGCGGCGCGAAGTCGAAGCCTACGACCGTCGTCTCCGGAAGGCTTTTGCCCAGTTCAGGCAGAATTGCAGCGAAAGCCTGCTCCAGCACCAATAGCTTCACCCCAGCGTCCGAAAGGATGAAGGATTGCTCGGCGACGGCGAGCCGCCAGTTCAGCGGCACCAACATGGCGCCCAATCGCGCACAGGCGTAGAGCAGCACCAGATATTCCGGCCGGTTCATGCCGAGAATTGCGACGCGGTCGCCTTTGCCGATGTCGAGCTCACCCTGCAACGCCTGCGCCGTCTGCGCTATACGAGCGGCGAAGGTCGCATAACTCAGCGTCGTCCCCTCGAAACGGATCGCCGGCTTTTCGGGGGCAAAAGCAGCGTTACGCTCGATCAGACTACAAAGATCCACCGTCAGTCATCCGTCTCGCCGGCTTCGTATAGCGCCTCGCGGCCGATTCGATCGAGACAGAGTTCGGCAGTCCATGGTAGCATCAGGGAGCCGCAACGACTGTCGCGATAGATACGTTCCAGCGGCAGCGATTTCAGCATGGCCTGCCCGCCGCAGGTGCGGATCGCAAGTGCCGCGAGCTCATTTGCGCCTTCCATGACGGAATATTGCGCTGCATAGGCACGCAACACCTGCTCCTTGCTGGGATTGGCGCGCGCTTCGGAGACGGCCTGAAACCAGATCGTCTTGACCTGTTCGAGTTTGATCTGCATTTGCGCGACCGCGATCTGCTTGGTCGGGTACATCCGTCGTTTCACCGGTGGGGTGCCAGGCACCTCGCCGCGGAGATAGCGCACTGTAAAATCGTAGGCCGCCTGCGCGAGCCCCATATACGTCGGCGACAGCGTCAGAAACATGTGCGGCCAGCGCAGTGCTGCCTGAAAATAGACGCCACGTGGCATCAATGCCGCGTCCTCTTCGACAAAGGCGTCCTTGAACAGCAGCGTTCGCGAAACCGTGCCGCGCATGCCGAGCGGATCCCAGTCGCCGACCACCGAGACTCCGGAGGCCTTCGCCGGGATCGCAAGGTAGAGCGTGTTACGTCGCGACGAGGTTTGGCCTTCGGCGATCTCGGTGCATAGCACGCCATAGTAGTCGGCATGACCGGAGAGCGACGCGAAAATCTTCTTGCCGTTGACAATCCAGCCGCCTTTGACAGGCTTCGCTTCCGTGCCGAACGCGACGCCGCCGGCCGCGGCCGCCCCGCCCTCGGAGAATGGTTGCGAGTAAATCGCGCCGTCGTCGACGATGCGCTTGTAGTGAATGGCGCGACGACGCTCATGCTCCGCGCGAACAGAAGCATCCATGTCAAGGTCATCGGCGAGCGGCCCGGACCACAGCGTAGAACAGACATGCATATTCCAGGTCAGAGCGGTCGCACCGCAATAACGGCCGATCTCGGCGGCCGCGAGCGCATAGGTCTGATAATCGGCGCCGAGGCCGCCATGCTTCTTCGGAATTGAGATACCCAGCAAGCCTGTGCGATGCAGGTCCTTGTAGTTCTCGGTCGGAAACGTTGCGTCGCGATCGTAGGCTGCTGCCCGGCTGGCAAACACCGTCTGGCCCAGTTCGCGAGCCCCCGTAATGATCGCGGCCTGTTCGTCGGTGAGACGGAACGCTGGAGGATCGAAAATCGGAGCATCCAGCGCGATCTTGCCCACCGTGGCAGTGGTCTTGCCGACTTGTACGGTCATGGTGAAGTCATTTCCCTTGAAGCTACGCGCGTGCCGAGAAAACGGTCCAGTGCCCCATTGAAGGCGCCGGGACGTTCCAGATTGACGAGATGTCCAGCGCCTTCCAGCTCGACATAGGTCGCAGACGGGATATACGTCGCCATCTTCGCCATCATGGGTGCGGGTGCGTTTTTGTCCTTCGAACCCGACAGCACCAGCGTCGGCACCTTGATGTCCCCGAGCGCCTTGCGAAGGTCGAAACCGAGTAACGCCAGCATGCTCGCGCGATAGCTCTTCTCGGGTACGCTTGCCATACAATCACGGGCGACCTGCATTCCGCCCGCATCGGGATCGTCGCCGGCCAATTCGCTCACCAATACCGGCGCCAGGGCTGCCATGGTCTCGCCACGGTCGAGCGGACCGAGCCGCGCTTCGATGAACGATTTCTGCCAATCGCCGTCAGCCTTGCCGAAGGCGGGGCTGGTTTGCGCAAGCACCACGGCAGTGGCCGCGCGCGGATGCTTCACCAGCCATTGCTGCACGATCATGCCGCCGATTGAGTGCCCAATCAGAACGGGACTGGTCGCGCCGGCCTCGACCAGAAACTCCTGCAAGGCGTCGGCAAGAGTCGCAATGCTTACGGCCGCAAGTGGCGTCGAACCGCCATACCCCGGCATATCCCATGCGAGCGCACGATATCGATCGCCGAACACCTCGAGCTGACCACGCCACGCGCGCGCCGCGCCGCCGATGCCGTGCAGGAACACGAGCGGCGTTTGTTCAGGATCACCGGCGGCCTCATAGCAGAAGCGGCCATCGCTGGTTTGCAAGCTCATAGGCGCAGCCACGCAGGCCTCCGATGGTGTAGGGCAGACCGATGCTAACAGGCTCGCAACGGATGAAAAGCAAAAAATTTTATATTTAAAGCAATTTCCGGATTCGGCGCAGGACGTGGTTTCGATGATTTCTTGCCAAAGTTTGAAGTCTAAAATATAGGCGAGTGCTCATGTATTTATTTTGGAAGGCCCGCGCATGGCCGATTTGGAGCGTTCCCTGCACGCGCTGGTGACCGGCGGGGGCCGCGGCATCGGCCGCGAGGTCGCATCAGCGCTGACGCGAGCAGGCGCGAGCGTCACCGTGCTGGGCCGCCGGCAGACGATGTTGGATGAGGTCGTTGCCGCGGGAGATGCGCATTTTGCCGCTGTTGCCGATGTCACCGATCAGGCGGCGGTTGGCGCGGCCATCGCCGCCGCGGCGATGAGGCAGCCGATCGATATTCTGATTGCAAATGCCGGAACAGCGGATTCCGCGCCGTTTGTGAAATCAGACGCCGCGCTGTTCAAGCGAATGCTCGATGTCAATTTCATGGGCGTGGTTTACGCGATTCAGGC
>Ga0306918_10000411_pt1 | contig 19036 bp, 20 predicted proteins | sample tim00Cox0000000H_FD_203315 | JGI IMG/M metagenome (GOLD analysis project Ga0306918, IMG submission 203315) | Lab enrichment of tropical soil microbial communities from Luquillo Experimental Forest, Puerto Rico - timezero.00C.oxic.00.000.00H (v2)... | ecosystem: Environmental > Terrestrial >... | reverse complement strand
CGGCCGGCTGTGGCTGCGGCTCGCCGGGCGAGACATCGAGGGCGGCGGACGCCGCTGGCGGGGATGGCGCGCCGTGCGCATGGCTCGCGTCAACCGCGTCGGGCGGCCCGCCCGGATAGCGAGCGCGAGCGCCGGCGAGCGCGATGAGCGCCGCAATGATGGCTCCGAGGAGCGGCAGGAAAACGATGGCGTAATACATGCCGCGCTCAGCCTTTCATCAGATTGATGTCGTCGACCGCGATCGAGCCGCGATTGCGGTAGTAAGCGACCAGAATGGCGAGCCCGATGGCCGATTCCGCCGCCGCCACGGTGAGCACCAACAGCGCGTAGACTTGACCGACCAGATCGCCGAGGAAGGCCGAGAAGGCGACCAGGTTGACGTTGACCGCGAGCAAGATCAGCTCGATCGACATCAGGATGATGATCACGTTCTTGCGGTTGAGGAAAATGCCGAAGATGCCGATCGTGAACAGGATGGCGGCGACCGTGAGATAGTGGCCGAGGCCGATGGTCATATCGTTCCCCCCGAACTCTCTAGAGTCCCTGGCCCGGCCGGACCTTGACGATGTCGATGGCGGTCGCCTTGGTGCGCGCAATTTGGTCGGCGATGTTCTGGCGTTTGACGTGAGGCTTGTGCCGCAGCGTCAGCACGATCGCCCCGATCATGGCGATCAGCAGCACGACACCAGCCGCCTGGAAGAAATAGACATAGCGCGTGTAGAGCACGTGCCCGAGCGCTTCGGCATTGAACATGCTGGCGATGGGCGGAATTGGCGTCGCGATCGTACGTTGCACGTCGGGACCGATCGTCCAGCTGACCAGCACCAGCACCAGCTCGATCAGAAGAATGCCGCCGAGAAAGGCGCCGATCGGCAGGTATTGCATGAACCCCTGTCGCAGCTGGGCGAAATCGACGTCGAGCATCATCACCACGAACAGGAACAGCACCAAGACCGCGCCGACATAGACGATGATGAGGATCATCGCCAGGAACTCCGCCCCCAGGAGGACGAACAAAGCCGCCGCGTTGACGAAGGCGAGAATGAGGAACAGCACCGAATGCACGGGATTCCTCGCCGCAATGACCATGACTGCGGCGGCGATGCACACGCCGGCAAACAGGTAGAAAAACAGCGCGGGGAAGATCATTCCGCGGCCTCACCGGTACGGCGCATCGAGCGCGATGTTATTGGCGATCTCGCGCTCCCAGCGGTCACCGTTCGCAAGCAGCCGCTCCTTGTCGAAGTAAAGCTCCTCGCGCGTCTCGGTCGCGAACTCGAAGTTCGGTCCTTCGACAATGGCGTCGACCGGGCAAGCTTCCTGGCAAAGCCCGCAGTAGATGCATTTGACCATATCGATGTCGTAGCGCGTGGTGCGGCGCGTGCCGTCATTGCGGCGCGGCCCCGCCTCGATGGTGATCGCTTGCGCCGGACAAATCGCTTCGCAGAGTTTGCAGGCGATACAGCGTTCCTCGCCGTTGGGATAGCGACGCAACGCGTGCTCGCCGCGAAAGCGCGGCGAGAGGTGCCCCTTCTCGAACGGATAGTTGAGCGTGGGCTTGGGCTTGAAGAAATACCGCATCGCCAGCACGAATGCCGCCGCGAACTCCTTGAGGAACACCGCGCGAGCGGTTTGATCCATTTTCATGGCGCAATCCTTTCAGGCACCGCGTTTCGCCAGCGCATGTCCGTCAGTCCCCGATCATCCCGCCAAGCCAGTAGCCGATGCCCGCAAACACGATGATGTCGGCCGCGAGCACGGCCCGGCGCAGCAAAGAGGCCTCCCGCTCGAAACTCTCGCGCTCGTCGGCGCTGCCGGCGGAGGCGCGCGAGCGCAAGCCGCGTTCGACGAAGGTGACGAGCGGAACGTAGGCCAGCGCCGCAACGATCGTGCCGATGACGGCTCCGATGAGCCCGGCAAGCGACAGATCCATCATGCCGTTGCTCCGTCATTTCGCGATCAATCCCCCATATTGCAAGACGCCCGCGACGATCGCGACCATCGCGAGCGAAAGCGGCAAGAACACCTTCCAGCCCAACCGCATGAGCTGGTCGTATCGGTAGCGCGGCACGATCGCCTTCACCACGGCGAAAAGGAAGAACATGAAGAGGACCTTGAGCGAGAACCAGATCACCCCCGGGATCCAGGTGAATGGTGCGACCGGAAATGGCGGCAGCCAGCCGCCAAGGAACAGGATCGTCGCCATGGCGCACATGGTGAGGATGGCGATGTATTCGCCCAGGAAGAACAGCATGTACGGCGTCGCGGAATATTCTACCGCATAGCCGGCAACCAATTCGGATTCGGCCTCCAGCAGATCGAACGGCGGACGGTTGGTCTCGGCCAGCGCGGAAATGAAGAACACCACGAACATGGGAAGCAGCGGCAGCCAGAACCAGTTGAACATTCCCCAGTTGCCCTCCTGCGCCTCGACGATCGCGGAGAGATTGAGCGAGCCGGCGCAGAGCAGCACGGTGATGATGACGAAGCCGATCGAGACTTCGTAGGACACCATCTGCGCCGCCGAACGCAGCGACGCGAGGAATGGATACTTGGAGTTCGACGACCACCCCGCCATGATCACGCCGTAGACCATGAGCGAGGAGATGGCGAAAATATAAAGCACGCCGACATTGAGGTTGGCGATCTCCCACTCGGCGCTGACCGGAATCACCGCCCACGCCGAGAGGGCAAGCACGGCGGTGACGAGCGGCGCCAGCAGAAACACGCCCTTGTTGGCGCCGGCCGGAATGATGGGTTCCTTGACGACGAATTTGAAGAGATCGGCAAAGGATTGCAGGAGGCCCCAGGGTCCGACCACATTGGGCCCGCGCCTGATCTGCACCGCCGCCCAGATCTTGCGGTCGGCATAAAGCACATAGGCGGTGATGATGAGCAGAATGACGAGCAGAAGCACGCTCTGCGCGACGATGATGGCCAGCGGCCAGATGTAATTTGTCCACAGTTCCGCCATGGCAGCTATTCCGCCGCGGTGAGCGCGGCGTGGCCCTCGGCGATCAGCGAGCATTCCGCCATGACGGCGGACGCCCGCGCGATCGGATTGGTGAGATAGAAGTCGTCGAGCGCGCGGCCGAACGCGGCCTTTTCGAGGGTGCCGCCGCGCGCGGCAAGCGCGGTGATATCCGCGCGCGCGGCGGGCGCGATCTGATCGATGCGCTGCAGCTGCGGATGCGCCTTGAACAGCGCCTGACGCAACTGCGCCAGCGAGTCGTAAGGAAGCTTGCGGCCGAGCGCATCCGACAGCGCGCGCAGGATCGCCCAGTCCTCGCGCGCGTCGCCCGGTGGGAACGAGGCGCGGCCGGCCATCTGCACGCGCCCCTCGGTGCTGACATGGATGCCCGATTTCTCGGGATAGGCCGCACCCGGGAGGATGACATCGGCCCGGTGCGCGCCCGCATCGCCGTGTGTGCCGATATAGATCACGAAGGCGCCGGGCGCGATGTCGATCTCGTCGGCCCCGAGCAGGAACAGGAGGTCGAGCGCGCCGGGCGCCGCCATCTGCGCGGCGCTGCGGCCGCCGGCGCCGGGCACGAAGCCGACGTCGAGCGCGCCGACCCGCGCCGCCGCCGTATGCAGGACCGAATAGCCGTTCCAGCCGTCCTTGCCTGCGAGCTGCGCGGCCCTTGCCGCGAGCGAAGCGATCGCCGCGCCGTCCGGCCGCGCCAGCGCGCCCATGCCGACGATCACCACCGGATGCTCGGCCTTCTTGAGCACGGCAGCGAACTCATGCCCGCCCGCTGCGACATCCGCGAGCGTCTGCGGCCCCGCGCCGAGATAATCGTAAGGATAGGTGAGATCGGCCCGCTCGCCGATCAGCCCGATCGGGAAGGCGCCCATGCGCCAACGCTTGCGGATACGCGCATTGAGCACGGCAGCTTCGCGCCGCGGATTTGCGGCGACGATAAGCAATGCGTCCGCCTTCTCGATTCCGGCGATGGTCGCGTTGAAGAGGTAGCTTGCTCTCCCCCATGCCGGATCGAGCGCAGCGCCGTCCTGCCGGCAATCGAGATTGGCGACGCCAAGCCGCGTCATCAGGTCCTTGAGCGCGAAGATTTCCTCGACCGCGGCAAGATCGCCGACGATCGCGCCCATGCGCTTGGTCTCGGTCGCGTCGATCTTGGCGGCGATGAGGTCGAAGGCATCGCGCCAGGAGGCCGGATGAAGCCGGCCGTTCTCGCGAATGTAAGGCTGATCGAGGCGCTGGGTACGCAGGCCGTCGACCACGTGGCGGGTCTTGTCGGAAATCCATTCCTCGTTCACGTCGTCGTTGACGCGCGGAAGAATACGCATGACCTCGCGTCCACGGGTATCGATGCGGATGGCCGAGCCGAGCGCGTCCATGACGTCGATCGACTCGGTCTTGTTGAGTTCCCACGGCCGCGCGGCGAAGGCATAGGGCTTGGAGGTGAGCGCCCCGACAGGGCAGAGATCGACGACGTTGCCCTGCAACTCGGAGGTCATGGCGTGTTCGAGATAGGTCGTGATCTCCGTGTCCTCGCCGCGCCCGATGGCGCCGAGCTCCGGAACGCCGGCGACTTCGGTCATGAAGCGGACGCAGCGCGTGCAGTGGATACACCGATTCATGATGGTCTTGACCAGGACCCCGACATACTTGTCCTCGACCGCGCGCTTGTTCTCCTTGAATCGGCTGGAGTCGACGCCGTAGGCCATGGCCTGGTCTTGCAGGTCGCATTCCCCGCCCTGGTCACAGATCGGGCAATCAAGCGGATGGTTGATCAGCAGGAATTCCATCACGCCTTCGCGCGCCTTGCGCACCATGGGCGTCTTGGTGAGAACCTCAGGCGGCTCGCCCTTCGGGCCGGGCCGGCAGTCGCGCACGCTCCACGCGCACGAGGCTACCGGCTTGGGCGAGCCCTTGAGCTCGACCAGGCACATGCGACAGTTGCCGGCAATCGAGAGGCGCTCATGGAAGCAGAAGCGCGGGATCTCCGCGCCCGCGGCCTCGCACGCCTGCAGCAGCGTGTAGTCCGGCGGGACGTCGATCTCTTTGCCGTCGACGATGAGCTTGGTCATGTCAATGCCACGTCAGCCACAGCAACAATCCAGCGGCGATGGCGATGCCCGCGGCCATGTCCAAGCGCACCACCACCGTGACGCCACGCCAAAACCGATCGGATAAGGTCATCGCCCTCACTCCGTCCCTCAAGCGCAGCGCGCCGTCTTCCATAGCTGCGCGGAAGGGACGCTCTCCCAGCCGAACGCACAGTCGCTCGGTCCATGCGCCCACAGATGCTCGAGCCGGCCCTTGGCCTCCGCGACATCGGGCAGATGACCCGCTGGCACCCGCCACATGACGAAGTGCGGCCGCTCGAGCGGCTCGAACCATTCGGTCCGGCGGCCGTAGATACGCTTGTGCACCGTCTGCCACACAAAACGTTCCAGCGCTTCGACCGATTCCCACACCGACATGTTCAAGAGCATGCGCGGATCGTCGAAAGCGTGGATGGCGGTGGCGTTGCCGCTGTCGTCTTGGAGCCGCCAGACGAAGCCTGGCGTATGTTCCGCAATCGCGTTGACCCGATCGAGATTGTTGACGAAGTCGGCCATGCGAGGGTCGTCGAGCGGGTAGCGGATGCGTCCGATATTGAGTTGGGCGAGGTGAAGCATTGGAGTCGTCATGGGAGCGTCCTTTGCGTTACTCCGCCGCTACCCGGACCGGCTCTGGGTGCGGGTTTGCGCTGTAGTCGTCGATGCGTCGCTCGATCTCGTGGCGGAAGTGACGGATCAGGCCCTGCACCGGCCAGGCCGCGCCGTCGCCGAACGCACAGATGGTGTGGCCCTCGATCTGGGTTGTGACTTCCATCAGCATGTCGATCTCGCGCTTGTGCGCGCGGCCTTCCGCCATGCGGCTGAGCACCCGCCACATCCAACCCATGCCCTCGCGGCAGGGCGTGCACTGGCCGCAGCTCTCGTGTTTGTAGAAGTACGAGATGCGGGCCATGGCGCGGATGATATCGGTCGATTTGTCCATCACGATCACGGCCGCGGTGCCGAGGGCGGATTTGAACTCCCGGGTGCCGTCGAAATCCATGAGCAGATGCTCGCAGTCGCGGGCCGGGATCAGCGGCATCGAGGAGCCGCCGGGAATGACGGCGAGCAAGTTGTCCCAGCCGCCGCGCACGCCGCCGCAATGGGTGTCGAGCAACTCCCGCAATGGCACTCCCATCGCGTCCTCGACGGTGCAGGGTTTCTCCACGTGGCCGGAAATGCAGAACAGCTTGGTGCCGGTATTGTTCGGCCGCCCGATGCCGGCAAACCAGGCGGCGCCACGCCGCGCAATGTCCGGCACCACCGCGATCGATTCCACGTTGTTGACCGTGGTCGGGCAGCCGTAGACGCCGACATTGGCCGGAAACGGCGGTTTCAGGCGCGGCTGGCCCTTCTTGCCTTCGAGGCTTTCCAAGAGCGCCGTCTCCTCGCCGCAGATATAGGCCCCGGCGCCGTGATGGACGACGATGTCGAACGGAAAGTCGTGGACGTTGTTCTTGCCGATGAGATTGGCCGCATATGCCTGGTCCACCGCCGCCTGCAGTCGCTCGCGTTCGCGCACGAATTCGCCACGGATATAGATGAAGCAGGTATGCGCGCCCATCGCGAAGCCGGCGATCAGGCAGCCCTCGACCAAGAGATGCGGGTCGTGGCGCATGATTTCGCGGTCCTTGCAGGTGCCGGGCTCGGATTCATCGGCGTTGACCACGAGATAATGCGGCCGGCCATCGGACTGCTTGGGCATGAACGACCATTTGAGTCCGGTCGGAAAGCCGGCGCCGCCGCGCCCGCGCAGGCCAGAGGCCTTCACCTCGTTGATGATCCAATCGCGACCCTTCTCCAGGATGGCCTTGGAGCCGTCCCAGGCGCCGCGCGCGCGGGCGCCCTCGAGGCCCCAGTCGTGGAGGCCATAGAGATTCTTGAAGATGCGATCTTTGTCCGCGAGCATCACGACCGCCTGTTCCGCGATGAATCGCCGATGGGAGATTTGAGCGCAGCCGCTTGGCGCAAATTCGCCGGCGCGCCCGCCGCTTGGGCGCCGGCATCGCCCAACGGCGGGCTGTGGGGCTGCCCGCCGTTCTTTCGCGCATAAAGGCCGGGATCGGTGAGCGTGGTTGGGCCGCCGCTGGGGGCTGAGAACTGCCGCGCGATCTGGGGACCCGGCTTGACCGCTTTGCCGGCGACGAGGTCATCTAAGATCTTAGTGAAGCTCTCGGGCGTAAGGTCCTCGTAATAATCATAATTGATCTGCACCACGGGCGCGTTCACGCAGGCGCCCAGGCATTCGACCTCGACCCACGACAGCTTGCCGTCGGCGCTCACGTTAAGCGGCTCGCCGATCGTGTCGTGGCAGAGCTTGATTAGCTTGTCGGCGCCGCGCAGCACGCACGGCGTGGTGCCGCAAAGCTGGACGTGGAATTGCCCGACCGGCGCCAGATTGAACATGGTGTAGAAGGTCGCGACCTCGAGCGCGCGGATCTTCGGCATGCCCAGGAGATCGGCGACATGCTCGATCGCCTTTTGCGGGAGCCAGCCGCCGGCCTGCGCTTGCGCCCGCCACAGCAGCGCAAGGATCGCGGAGGCCTGCCTGCCCTCCGGATATTTGGCGATCTCGCCCTTGGCCCAATCGAGATTTTCGACCGTGAAGGCGAAGCTCTTGGGCTGGATCGCGGCATCGGCGAGGCGGCGGACGGCCATTAGCGATCGACCTCCCCGAACACGATGTCGAGCGAGCCGAGGATCGCCGTCACGTCGGCGAGCATGTAGCCCCGACAGAGGAAATCCATGGCCTGGAGGTGGGCGAAGCCGGGCGCCCGGATTTTGCACTTGTAGGGCTTGTTGCCGCCGTCGGCGATGAGATAGACGCCGAACTCGCCCTTGGGCGCCTCGACAGCGGCGTAGACTTCGCCGGCGGGAACGTGAAAGCCTTCGGTGTAGAGCTTGAAGTGGTGGATGAGCGCCTCCATGGAGCGCTTCATCTCGGCGCGCTTGGGCGGGACGATCTTGTGGTCGACGACCGCGACCGGCCCCTGCCCTTCGGCAGCGCGCAGCTTCTCCACGCACTGTTTCATGATCTTGGTCGACTGGCGCATCTCCTCCATGCGGATGCAGTAACGGTCGTAATTGTCGCCGTTCCTGCCGACGGGGATGTCGAAATCGAGCTCGGAGTAGCATTCATAGGGTTGCGCCTTGCGCAAATCCCATGCCGCGCCCGATCCGCGCACCATCACGCCGGAGAAGCCCCAAGCCCACGCATCGGCGAGCGTGACCACGCCGATGTCGACGTTACGCTGCTTGAAGATGCGGTTGTCGGTGAGCAGCTCCTCGAGATCATCGCAGACCTTGAGGAACGGATCGCAAAAGGCGCAGATGTCGTCGATGAGCTTCGGCGGCAAATCCTGATGCACGCCGCCGACGCGGAAATAGGCGGCATGCAAGCGGCTGCCGGAGGCGCGCTCGTAGAATCCCATGAGCTTTTCGCGCTCTTCAAAGCCCCAGAGCGGAGGCGTGAGCGCGCCGACATCCATGGCCTGCGTGGTCACGTTGAGGAGATGCGACAGCAGCCGGCCGATCTCGCAGTAGAGCACGCGGATGAGCTGTGCGCGCTTGGGCACGGCGAGACCGAGCAGCTTTTCCGCCGCCAGGCAGAAGGCATGCTCCTGGTTCATGGGCGCGACATAGTCGAGCCGGTCGAAATACGGGATCGCCTGCAGATAGGTCTTGGCTTCGATCAGCTTCTCGGTGCCGCGATGCAATAGCCCGATATGCGGATCCACGCGTTCCACCACCTCGCCGTCGAGTTCCAGCACCAGACGCAGCACGCCGTGCGCCGCCGGGTGCTGCGGCCCGAAATTCATGGTGAAGTTGCGCAGCTCCGTTTCAGTCATGGAAATAGCTCAGCCGTGCGGGCGAGGTGCCAATTGGGAATAGCGGAACGAATCCCATCTCAACCGCCCTTCCCGTTGCCGGCCTTCTCGTCGCCCGGCAGCAGGTAGCCCGGACCTTCCCACGGCGAGAGGAAATCGAAGTTGCGGAATTCCTGCGCCAGCCGCACCGGCTCGTACACCACGCGCTTCTGCTCGTCGTCGTAGCGCAGCTCGACGAACCCGGTGAGCGGAAAATCCTTGCGCAGTGGATGGCCTTCGAATCCGTAATCGGTCAGCAGCCGGCGCATGTCCGGATGGCCGGTAAAGAGCACGCCGTAGAGGTCGTAGGTTTCGCGCTCGAACCAGTTGGCGCCCGGGAACACGCCGATGATCGACGGCACCGGCGTCGTCTCGTCGACCTCGATCTTCACCCGGACGCGCCGGTTCTGCTTGGGCGAGAGGAAATGATAGACGACATCGAAGCGCCGCTCGCGCCCCGGCCAGTCCACCGCGGTGATGTCGATGATGCTCCAGAACTGGCAGCGTTCGTCGTCGCGCAGGAAGGTGGCGACCTTCACGAGGTCGCCCGCCTTGGCGCTGATCGTCAACTCGCCGTGCGCAACCCGATGGCCCGTGACCGAACCCGGCAGCGCGCCGGCGATCATCTCGCCCAGTTTGTCGAGCGTTTCATCCATGGCGCGACACCCATCAGCGCTCGATCGTGCCGGTGCGGCGGATCTTCTTCTGTAGCAACAGCACGCCGTAGAGCAGCGCTTCGGCGGTCGGCGGGCAGCCGGGCACGTAGATGTCGACCGGAACGATGCGGTCGCAGCCGCGCACGACCGAATAGGAATAGTGGTAATAACCACCGCCGTTGGCGCACGAGCCCATGGAGATGACGTAGCGCGGCTCGGGCATCTGGTCGTAGACCTTCCGCAGTGCGGGCGCCATCTTGTTGGTCAGCGTGCCGGCTACGATCATCACGTCCGATTGCCGCGGGGACGCGCGCGGCGCAAAACCGAAGCGCTCCGCGTCGTAGCGCGGCATCGACATTTGCATCATCTCGATCGCGCAGCAGGCGAGCCCGAACGTCATCCACATCAGCGAGCCGGTGCGCGCCCAGATGATGAGATCGTCGCTCGCGGTGACGAGGAAGCCTTTGTCCGAAAGCTCCTCCTTCATGCCGACGAAGAGCGCGTCATCCGCGCCCACGGGCTTGCCCGTACGCGGATCGAGAATGCCCTTGGCGGGCGGGGCAATGACGGCGGTACGCTCTAATCCCATTCGAGCGCTCCTTTGCGCCATTCATATATGAAGCCGACGGTCAGAACGCCAAGGAACACCATCATCGACCAATAGCCGTAAAGCCCGAGATCGCCCAGCACGATGGCCCAGGGAAAGAGAAAGCTCATTTCGAGATCGAAGATGATGAATAGAATGGCCACGAGATAGAAGCGCACGTCGAACTTCATGCGCGCGTCGTCGAAGGCGTTGAAGCCGCACTCGTAGGCGGACAGCTTCTCCGGATCGGGAGCCTTGTAAGCGACCATGAAGGGCACGATCAGGAGCGCAAGCGCGATGGCGAGCGCGACCGCAATGAAGATCACGAGCGGGAGGTAATCCAGCAATAGCTCGTTCATCGGCGACCTCACCTCCGACGTCGTGGCCCCGCACGGAAAGCCCGCCCCCTCCCCCGCGGCCAAGGTGCCGCAGGCGCTTGCGAAATCGCCCTTGTCACAGATCGGATTCGTTCCAAGGACGGGCTCAGGGAGGGCTTAGCGCAGTGCACAATGGGAGGCAAGCCGGCGGGCGTCAAAAGCTCGTCCGGTGCGCGCATCGCCTGTTGTCGCTGGCGTGCGGGAACTCAAGTTTCGCGCTGCTCGTTCCGAAATCGGTCGATTGCGTGTCACCCAGACGTCATCTTGCAGCCCGAACGCGAGCGAGCATCGATCGCTAGCGGCGCAAAATTGACGTCGCTGTCTTCGATGCTTCTGCGCCGATGGCCTCTGGGCTCCGGCCCCATCCTCGCGGTAGGCTTCGCCACAACCATACGTCGGTGGCGAGGGAGGCAGGTATGCAACGCAAGGTCATGATCTCGTGCGCGGTGACCGGCTCGGCGGATACGCCGGGCCGCAACCCGGCGGTACCGGTGACGCCCACGCAGATCGCGCAATCCGCCATCGATGCGGCCAAGGCGGGCGCGGCCATCGTTCACATCCACGTGCGCGATCCCCAGACCACGCGGCCCAGCATGGATGCTTCCCTCTACAAAGAGGTCGTGGACCGGATCAGGGCAAGCGGCAGCGACGTCCTCATCAACCTCACCACCGGGCCGGGGGCGCGCTTCGTGCCGGGCAACGACGACCCGCAAAAACCCGGGCCGGGCACGACCATCAAACCACCGGCCGAACGCGTCCGCCACGTCGTCGCGCTCAAGCCCGACATCTGCAGCCTCGATATGGGCAGCATGAATATGGGCCCGCACGTCTTCATCAACACGCCGTCGCATCTCGAAGCCATGGCGGTCGCGATCCGCGATGCCGGCGTACTGCCGGAGTTGGAAGTGTTCGAGACCGGCCATCTCCTGCTCGCCAAGCGCCTGATCGAGAGCGGCCACATCAAGGCGCCCGGCATGTTCCAAATCTGCCTCGGCATCGCCTGGGCGCAGCCCGCCACTCCCGAGGCGATGAGCTATATGCGAAGCCTGCTGCCGGCGGGCTCGCCCTGGTTCGCGTTCGGCATATCGTTGCATCAATTTCCGATGGCGGCGCAGGCGGTCCTGCTCGGCGGTCATCCGCGGGTGGGCCTCGAGGACAACCTCTATCTCGAAAAGGGCAAGCTCGCGCCGAGCAACGCCGCGCTGGTGGAGAAGGCCGCCAAGATCGTCGAGGTCCTCGGCGACATCGTCGCCACGCCCGCCGACGCGCGCGCAATCCTCGGATTGAAAGCAGTGACGCACTAGGCAGTGCCGCGGCCGCGATTTCGCCCGCGCGTGAACGTCGAAACGTCGCTTTTTCGCGGCCTAGTCGATCGAACCTCAATCCATCGGCTCGACCTTGACGATCGAGGCGCCGTGGTTGCTGCCGACCCAGAACGTCACCGGGCTGGTCGAGTTATCCACGAACACGCGGCGGATATTGGTCGTTTTCGGCAGCAGATATTCGACGAACTCGCCGGTCTTGGGATTTAGCCGCGAGACCCGATCGCTCAGCATCGAGCCGGTCCAGGCTTCGCCATTCTTGTCGGTGACGACGTCGTAGGGTTGCGCCCACGGCGTCGGCAGCACCCATTCCTCGATCTTCTCGGTCTTCGGGTCGAACATCCCGATGGCGTTGCCGGCATATTCGGCGAACCACAGTCGGTTGTGTTCATCGACCCGGCCGCGCCGCGGCCGCGAGTTTGCAATGGGCGAGCGGTAGACGGTGAGCTTGCCGGTCTTGGCGTCGAGCTTGCCGATGTTCGAGGAGGAGAAATCGAGCAGATAGAGATTGTTGTCGTGGTCGGCGGGAATGCCATAGGACGTGATGGTTCGGTTGTTGCTCGTATCCTTGAACGCGCCGAGGTTCTCCCACTCCCCGGTGGCTGGATCGAGCCGCAGAATCTGCGCGCGATCCGAGTTCTTGACCCACACCTTGCCATCGACGTGGGAATTGGTCGGGGTGAGGAACGCCTGTTGGGTGGCGTCCGTTTGCCATTGCTGCGGCACCTTCCAGGTCTGGAATTTTTCCGTTGCCTTGTCGAACTTGGCGACGCCGCCCTGATACATCATGGCGATCCAGAGATTGCCGGCCTTGTCGGTTTCCAGGTCGAGCGTGCCGATCGGATAGCCCGGCTTGATCACCGGTAAGGGATATTCCAAGACGCGGCCGGTCTTGGGATCGAGCTTGCCCAGGAACTGCTCGCCGAAATGCGTGAACCAGACCATGCCGTCGGAATCGACGATGGCGTCGTGCGGCTGGATCTGCTTGCGCGTCAAATCGTATTCGGTGATGACCACGCGCGTGGCGCGGCCGTGCGGCCGCGGCAATGTCTTGAGCGGATAGTCCCAAATTTCATCCTTGCTGAGATTGATCGAGGCGAGATAATCCGCCATCGCCTTCACGCTGGCCGCCGCGCCGAGGTTGCGGCGCGCATCGCCGATAAGCCGCTGCGGATACTGCGGCGTGCTGCCGGGATAGTAGCCGGTCATGCGGTCGAACACCTGCACGAACTCGTCGGCATCGTGGGTGGAGGTGACGATGCGGTCGAGATCGTGACAGCCGATGCAGTTGAGCAGCGCCTTCTTCTGGGTGTCGGTTCCGGGAAAGCTCGCAAGCCATTCCGCATTGGTAAGCTGCTTCGCCAAGTTCCTGGTCGGGCGCACTTTGACGTCAGCGGCGGTGGTGCTGCCGGCGGCGACATCCGCCGTCTTCGGGCCCTCGAGGTCGTAGCCGACGGCGCGAATGGCGAGCGAATAGCGGCCGGGCTCGAGCTTCGACGCGGGGAAGCTGAACTTGCCGGTGTTATCGCTGACCACGGAAATGGTGAGCGTCGACCCGTCGCGCTTGGCGCTCACGACGACGCCTTCCATGGGGCCTTCCGCGGCGGAGCTGACCTGACCGGTGAGCGCCGCCGGCGCCTGAGCCTGCGCGGCAAAGATCGGCAGAGCCGCCGCGACCACGCCGGCGGTCAAAGCAAGCAACAGATTTCGCGATGGCATGGGCGTCTCCTCCATGTGTGCTCGCTAAACGCGAACTCCGAACGCACGAACGCTGAACGCACCGACTCTGAATGCAAACGTCTCGTGCACAAGCCTAGACGCGCCCATATGGGGCTTCAAGCGGATTGGCCGGCCTCCCCTATTCCCCGTGCGAGGCAGTCACGTTCATCGCCTCGGTTGCGGCCTTGACGATGTCGGCAGGCAGCGCGTAGGCGCTGGATAGGACCTTGGTCACGCGGGTACCGTCGACCTCTGCGATTTGAAGATGCTGCCGCCGCGCTTCCGCGATGAACCCGGCGTCGGTGATGGCGGCGTGGAACGCGCTCCTGAGCGCCACGACGCGCTCGGCCGGCACGCCGGACGGCGCGAGGATCGGACGGTCCATGGCCTGTGGGGCCACGAACAGCTCGAGTATCTGCCGCCTGCGCTCGTCCGTGGCGAACTCGGCGACCGCCGGAACATCGGGGAACAGCGGGCTGCGCTCGAGCGCGACCACGATCGGCACCGTGATCTTTCGCTGCGGGAACCAGTCGGGACGGGTGGAGTTGATCGACGACACCAAACCGCCGCAGCGGCCGTCGATCTCGCCGCGCTCCATCGCCAGATAGATTTCGTTGCCACCCTTGTAGCCAGAGATGACTTTCATCTTGGCTCCGAACAGCTTGTTGAGCATGGCAGGCATGGTCTCCATCTGCGAGCCCACGCCCGAGCCGCCCACCGTGAATTCCTGCTCGAGTGCATCCTGCCAGGTCTTGATGCGCGACGTATGCCAGGCGATGCAAATCGCGGTATTGGCGTCGAGACTGCCGATCCAGTTGATGCGCAGTGGATCGAATTTCGCTCCCTTGATTCCGTAAAGCGGGGCGAACGGCACGCTCGAATGCACCAATCCGAGCACGGTGCCGTCCTTGGGCGCGACCGAGTAGAGATAGTTCATGGCGCGAATGCCACCGGCGCCAGGCATGTGTTGGATGACGATACTGGGATTGCCCGCGATGTGCTTGCTCAAGAACGGCGCGAACGCGCGCGCGTAGCTGGCGTAACCACCGCCCGCATCAGCGCTGAGGATCCACGCGATTTGGCGGCCCTGGTAGAAGTCGTCGCCGGCGCGGGTCGTGGCTGGCGGGAGAACCGCAAGCGCCACGGCGCTCAATAGAACCGCCCGACGCATCTGATCTCCTTCGAGCAACGGCGCGCGCGGCGACGCCTAGTCTGCGGCGATATCAATCAGGATCCCGTCGCAATCTGCCATCTGGTGCTGGCCGAGCGGACAGGAGCGGCGGAACAGACGCTCCAGCGCCTTGCCCTCCGCTCCCGTCATCGGCGCCGGCGCCAGGCGCGGGTTATCGGCGGCAATGCGTTCGACGTCTTGCTTGAAGGCGTCGATGTTCTCAACCTTGAAGCCGATGTGATCCATGCCCGGCGTGATGATGCCAGTGCCCTCGTAGTCGGTGATGTCCCAGGGCATGATGACGAGCGTCACATGCCCGTCCGTCAAGTAATGATTGCGGTCGTCGGGCTTCTTGTTCGCCGGCGCCAGCTCGAACACGTTGCGGAAAAAATCCGCCATCTCCGCCGGCCGCAGCGTGCGCATCGCCACGTGATCGATGTGACGGGGGTTGGCCTTGCCGTCGTTCTCGACATAGACGGAGGTGCGGTTCTTCATGTCCTTTTGCGAGATGTCGAACACGTTGCCGTCGGGATCGTGGGTGGTGATACCCGCGAACGGCCGGTTGGAGGGCCGCTGCAGCCATTTCACGCTTGGGTAGCTCGTGCGCATGCGATCGAAAACCGTCTCCACGTCCTCGACCTCGATGCCGAAATGATCAAGGCCGGCGGCGCGTCCGGCGCGGCGCGGATTGATATTGAGCCCCACATAGCCGTCGCCCACGGTGACAGCGCTCCCCACCCGCGTCTTGGCCGAGGTTCTCATGCCGAACACCGCCGCGTAGAACTGGGCAAGCTGCGCGTAGTCGTAACTGACGATGGCGACGTGATTGATTTTCGAAAACATGGCGCTCTCCTGCGCCGGTCGGCCCGCGATGTGGCAATCGTTCGACCGCGCGAGGCTCAGACTAGTGCATCCGTGGCGACGATACGAGGTCTGTTGCTCACCCCGCGAAAACGGGGGCTGAAATGAGCGGAGCGCCACGCGTCAAACCAAGATACTGTCGGCCACCCGGACTGCGTCGAGCCGGTCGCCCCGCGGCGATTCCATTTCGTCGAAATCCACCCTAGCTTTACGGCAGCAGCGATCCACTCCCTCGAACCACCAGGCGGTGTTGCGATGGCGAAAGAGACAGCGGAATTGGCGCGCTATGCGGCGTCCTGTCGTTACGAGGACATCCCGTCGGACGTGATCGAACGCGCCAAGCAATGCATTACCGACACGATCGCCGCCGTCATCTTCGGCTATGATCTGCCCTGGAGCCGCATCGTCGTCGCGTTTGCGGAGAAGAACGGCGTTGGCGGCAACAGCCGCATTCTCGGCCCTGGCGGGCCGCGGGTGCATGCGCCGGCGGCGGCCTTGGCCAACGGCGCGCTCGCGCACGCCTTCGAGATGGACAATTTGACGTGGCCGAGTACCGGCGTGCATCCCGGCGCGACGCTGTTGGCTTCCAGCCTCGCGGTCGCCCAGGAGCGCGGCATGGGCGGGCGCGAGTTGCTCACCGCCGTCGTCGCCGGTGCCGAGGTGATGATTCGTATCGGGCGCGCGACAAAGCACAGCAACGAGGGCCGCGGCTTCCACGCGCCCGGCACCACCGGCCCGTTCGGCGCCGCGGTTGCGTGCGGAAGGTTGATGCGCTTCGATGCGGAGCGCATGCGAAACGCCCTCGGGATCGCGGGCTCGCTCGCCTGCGGACTGCTGGAATTCGCCCGCTCGGGCACCGGCGCCATGGTGAAGCGCCTCCACCTCGGGCGCGCGGCCGAGAGCGGCGTGCTGGCAGCGAGTCTCGCGGGCGAGAGCTTCACCGGTCCGGCGAGCGTGCTCGAAGGCGAGTTCGGCTTCTTGCGCGTGTTCTGCGGCAGCGAGTTCGATCCGCACGAACTCACGAACGGCCTGGGCGACAGCTACGCCACGCGTTCGATCATGCTCAAGCGTTTTCCCTGCCACGTCACCGCGCACACGTCCGTGCAAGCGATTTTGGATTTACGCGCCGAGCACGGCTATGCGGCCGCGGATGTCGCCTCGATCCACATCGCCGGCAACGACAAGATGGCGCGCGTCAACAACATTCCCTCCCCCGCCGACATCATGATGGCGCAATACAGCATTCCGTTCTGTGTCGCGCTCGCCCACGTCCGCGATCCACGCGATCCGCGCTCCTTCGACGAAGGCGCGCTGCGCGAGCCGCACATCCGCTCGCTCGCCGAACGCGTGACGATCACCATCGCCAAGGACCGTCCGTCTCCGCTGGCCGCGGAGGTCACGGTCGCGCTCAAAGACGGCCGCGTGCTCTCGCGCTGCGTCGCTGCCTTCAAGGGCACGCCGGAGCAGCCGCTCGATCAAGGCGAGCTGCGCGAGAAATTCTTGCTGCTGACGCGCCATTGCAACGCCCACGATATGGGCGAGATGTTCGACCGCCTGCAAAATCTGGAACGGGAATCCAATCTCGATTGGATCGGCGTTCGCCCGCAATAGAACGGAGCCCGCAAGATCGGGCAAGCGGTGCGTGGCGGCAAACGCTACCTAAATAGCTAACTGACGCAGTTGAAGCGGTAGACGACTCGACTGCCCTTGAAGATATGCTTTTCGGCTACTTCGGAATCGATGATCTGCGCCTTCTTGCCTTCCCTTTGACAATACTGTTGGGCCATATCGGTCACGACTTCGCGCGAGTGCGCTCCTGTCCAGACCGAATACTCGATGCCCGCCGGAGTGTAAGAGAGAACTCGGAACTCATCATCCGCGGTGCCGCAACCGCAAAGACCGATGGACATGAGCAATATCGCCCGCCTCATAGCATCATACCCCCAGGCATATCTCGCCATAAGTTTAAGACATTAGCCCAGCCAAGCGAACGAAGAGTAATCAGAAACGGTCATAGGTCGGGGAGCGGAGGCATGTCGAGGAGAACCAGCGTCATGGCTGGCGCGCGCGAACTAAATTTTCGCTTAGGTGATCATGGCGGGAGCGACGGGGCTCGAACCCGCGACCTTCGGCGTGACAGGCCGACGCTCTAACCAACTGAGCTACGCCCCCGCGGGCGTGCTGCGGAGTTAAATACCGACCACCGGCGAGTCAAGGCAGCGCCCGAAAAGCCCCGTTCCCACAGGCAAATCAGCAGATTTGCCCGTTCGGCGCGCCCGTTGGAGCCCGTCATTGGCCGCTTTCCGCGAACGGGCATTGAAAAAACCCACATTTTTCGGCAATAAGTCATGGTCAGACCCTATCCGAATCGTCTAATGCCACAGCGTGACGAAGTGGCGTCGAAGCCACTGTCCGCAACCAGGAGGGCCAGCCATGGCAGCGAAGAAACCGGGCGCACAGGCGACCGTGACCCTGAAGCATCTCGCCGCAAATCTCTCGGAATCCCATGAAATGTCGAAAAAACAGACCGAGGCGCTGCTCGGCGAACTGGTGGACTTGGTAACCAAACATCTCAAAAAGGGCGACCGCATTCGTATTGGCGGCCTCGGCATCCTGGTGGTGCGCAAGCGCGCAGCCCGCATGGGGCGTAATCCCGCGACCGGCGAACCGATCCAGATCAAGGCCAGCAAGAAGGTCGCCTTCCGCGCGGCCAAGGAACTCAAGGAAGCGGTGTGACGGCAAGCCCGGTCGTTGCGGGCGACCCCTTTGCAATCCCGTCGGCGGCCAGCGCCAAGGCCGCCGACGGATGTTTGTTTTGACCAACGATGTCGTTGGGCGGCCTTCGCGTGCAATTAAGCTGGCTTGCCGGCCGAAGCGCCGCAGGCGCGAAGGCTGGTGGGCGGTGACGGACTCGAACCGCCGACATCCTGCGTGTAAAGCAGGCGCTCTACCCACTGAGCTAACCGCCCCTTGTGCGTCACCTTTATCGCCGCCGCGCGCGGGGGGGCAAGCATAGCATGCGCAAGACGGTCGCGCCGGCGCGGCCGGCACGCGCTAGCGTTGGCGCTGGCGCTGGCGAAGACTGAGCGTTTTCATCGTCAATTTCGTGGTCGCAAGCTCCGCGACCAGGAACACCTCGGCTGGGAGGTGATGCCGACGACGATCAGCGTCCCATCGCCGCCCGCTAGAACAATGACGGTGCCGCGAGGGCACCGTCACGACGCTTGAGTGTTCGCTCGCCGACGCGGACGTCAGGTCGCCGCGCCCCTTGCAGGCTTGGGCGCGCGAAAGCCGGCCGCGAGCGAGTCTTTTTCGCACATATACGCTCCGCTCCGGGTCTTGCCGTAACTTCGGCTGCCGCTGGGGTGGTAGATTTTGGATATGGAATTGACCCACACCACGGCATCG
>Ga0306918_10000407_pt1 | contig 19143 bp, 17 predicted proteins | sample tim00Cox0000000H_FD_203315 | JGI IMG/M metagenome (GOLD analysis project Ga0306918, IMG submission 203315) | Lab enrichment of tropical soil microbial communities from Luquillo Experimental Forest, Puerto Rico - timezero.00C.oxic.00.000.00H (v2)... | ecosystem: Environmental > Terrestrial >... | reverse complement strand
CATCATCGGCGTCAGCGTCAGCGACACCACCATCGAGACGAAGATGGTCATCGCCAGCACGACCGCGAATTCGCGGAACAGGCGCCCGATGATGCCGCCCATCAAGAGCAGCGGGATCAACACCGCGACCAGCGAAACGCTGATCGACACGATGGTGAAGCCGATTTCGCTGGAACCCTTGAACGCAGCGGCCAAAGGCCTTTCGCCTTCCTCGACATAGCGCGATATGTTTTCGAGCATGACGATGGCATCGTCGACCACGAAACCGACCGCGATCGTCAGTGCCATCAGCGACAGGTTGTCCAGAGTGTAACCGAACACCCACATCAGGGCGCAGGCCCCCAGCAGCGCGAGCGGCACGGTCACCGCCGGGATGACAGTCGCCCAGAAACTGCGCAGGAAGACGAAGATGACTGCCACGACCAGAAAAATGGTCAAGAGCAGCGTGAACTGCACGTCTTCGACCGCGGCGCGAATGGTCTGGGTGCGGTCCGAAATCACCTCGATCTTGACCGCCGGCGGGATCGCGGCCACGAGCCGCGGCAAGAGCGACTTGATCTTGTCGACGGTGTCGATGACGTTGGCGCCCGGCTGCTTGTAGACAACGAGGAACACGCCGCGCTGACCGTTGGCCCAGGCGGCCTGCTTTGCGTCTTCGGGACCTGTGATCGCCTTGCCGATGTCGCGGATCCGCAACGGCCCGCCATTACGGTAGGCGATAATGACGTCGTTCCAGTCCTTTGAATCGAGAAGCTGGTCATTGGCGTAGATGGTGTAGGCGCGCGTGTCGCCATCGATATTGCCTTTCGGGCCGTCGACCGTGGTCTGCGCGATCTGGGCGCGCACGTCTTCCAGCGAAAGGCCCTTGGCGACGAGCTTTGCCGGATCGACCTGGACGCGGATCGACGGCTTCTGTTGACCGCCGATGATGACCTGCGCGACGCCCGAGATCTGGCTGATCTGTTGCGCGAGCTGGGCGTCGACGGCATCGCTGACTGTGGTCAGCGGCAATGTTTCCGATGTTGCAGACAACAAGAGGATCGGCGAGTCCGCCGGATTGACTTTGCGGTAGGTCGGCGGCGAAGGGAGGTTTTTCGGCAACTGGCCGCTTGCGGCGTTGATCGCGCCCTGCACGTCGTTGGCCGCGCCGTCGATGTTGCGATTGAGGTCGAACTGGATCGTGACTGCCGCCGTGCCGAGATAGCTGGTCGACGTCATTTGGGCGATGCCGGGAATCTGCGCGAACTGCCGCTCGAGTGGTTGCGCCACCGACGACGCCATGGTTTCGGGGCTTGCGCCCGGCAGCGTTGCGGTAATCTGGATGGTCGGGAAGTCGACCTGGGGCAGCGGCGCGACCGGCAGCAGCGGATAGGCAACAAGGCCGACAAACAGGATTCCCGCCATCAGCAGCGAGGTGCCGATCGGGTAACGAATGAAAGGTGCTGAAATTCCGCCGCCCATCATTCCTGCTTGACCTTGGCTTGCGCCGGATCGGAGCTTGCCACCGCCGTCGTGACCGGCGAGCCCGGCTGCACCTTGAACTGTCCGCCCGTGATCACCCGTTGCCCGGGTGTTAGTCCTTCATCCACGACCGAGCGTCCGTCGATCGAATAGCTCACCTTGACCTTGTGCACCTCGGCCTTGTTGTCCTGGTTGACCGTGTAGGCGTAGAGGCCTTCCGTGCCATGCTGGATAGCGTCGTCCGGGACCACGGTGGCGTCCTTCAGCGTTTTCACCAATAGCCGCGTCGAAACCGATTGGCCCGGCCACAAGGTATGGGTCTTGTTGTCGAACACCGCTTTCAGCCGAATCGTCCCGCTGGTCGTGTCGACCTGGTTGTTGATGACCGCCAGCTTTCCCTCGGCCAGCGGCTTCTTGCCATCGGTCGTGATCGCGATCACCTTCAGCGGCGCGACCTTCTGAGCCTCGCTTATATATGGGAGCTGGTCCTCCGGCGCGGTGAAAATAACGGCAATCGGCTCGACCTGCGCGACCGTTACGATACCGGTCTGGGTCGCGGCATTGACGATGTTGCCGATATCGACCTGGCGCAGGCCAACTACGCCGGTGATCGGCGATGTCACCTGGGTATAGTCGAGCTGCGTCTGAGCATTTGTGATGGCCGCGTCGTCGCCTGCGATCAGCGCAGTCATTCGCGCAACCATTGCGCGTTGGGTGTCGGTCTGTTGCCGTGTCGCGAACTCGCCAAGCTTGGTGTAGCGCTGCAGGTCGAGGTTGGCATTGGCGAGGTCAGCCTCATCCTGCACCTTCTTGGCCTTGGCCTGATCAAGCGCCGCCTGGAACGGCCGCGGATCGATCTCGGCGAGCAGGTCGCCCTGCTTTACGAGCTGACCCTCCTGGAAGGCGATTTTGTCGATCTGGCCGTCGACGCGGGTTCGCACCTGCACGGTGTTAAAGCCCTGAACCGTGCCAAGGCCAGTCAGATAGACCGGAAAATCAGTCTTTTCGACGGGGGCGATGCTGACCGGGATGGCCGGCCGGCGTGCGGCCGCTTTCTGGGCGGTTTCAGTCTTCGCGATGGCCTCGGGACCGTAATAGCGGTGATAACCGAAGTATCCAACGGCGGCGATGGCCGCGACAAACAGGATCCAACCGACCGTCCGCGACTTCTTCATGTATTGGGCCGTTCGCTGAAAGAATGACAATAGGAGGTATTTAAAACCGTTCCCAGCGTTCCCAATCTATAATATGCATGCACTTTATGTGTAAACACACTATAGATTGATAATCCTAAACAATTGGCAAGGTTGAGCGGAACGAGAAGGCCTATGTCGCTCGATTTGAGACGCCAGCTAGTTGCGCAGCTCAACGAGAGCTCCCGGCTCCTGCGCAATTATATCGATCACCGAGCCAAGGAGCGAGGCACTACGCGCGCGCAGTGGATCGTGCTTTTTCGGCTGCGCCAGCAGGAGGGCCTGTCCCAGGTCGATCTCGCAGACGTGCTCGAGCTGCAACCGATCTCGCTGGTGCGGCTGCTCGACCGTCTGGTCGAGCACGGTCTGCTGGAGCGCCGGCATGATCCCAAGGACAGGCGGGCCAACCGGCTGTTCCTGACTGCCAAGGGACGTCGGCTCGTGGATGATCTTGACGGGCTCGCCGACGCAATTGCAATCGATGTTCTGGGCGAAGTGCCTGACAATGCTGTCCAGGCCACGCTTGCCACGCTGCGCGAGATCAAGGAGCGCATCAAGACGTCGCCTCCTCCGTCTGACCACGTCGCGGCCAAATGATATCGTTGGCTTCATCGCTCGATGCGGCCATCGAACAGCGCAAGGGGAGTTGCATATGACCAGGGGCAGGGAGCTCAAGGCGGCTACTCTCGCGGCCATAATGCTCGCATGCCTGAGCGTCAGAGCGGATGCTGCCCAGTGTGGGAGCACGTCGGGCGGTTTTGAGGCGTGGAAGCGAGAGTTCGCCGAGGAAGCCCGGGCGAAAGGCATCAGCGCCTCCACGATCGCGGCCTTGATGCAGGCGAACTATGCGACGGCCACCATTGCCGCCGATCGCGGCCAGCGAAGCTTTGGGTTGTCGCTCGATCAGTTTCTCGCCAAGCGAGGCGCCTCTACCATCGTCGCGCGGGGACGCGCCCTGAAGCAATCGCAGGCGGCGCTCTTCGCATCCATCCAGCAGCGCTACGGCGTGCCGCCGGGGCCGCTGATTGCCATCTGGGGAATGGAGACGGGTTTTGGCAGCCAGCGCGGCAATCAAAACATGCTCTCGTCGATTGCCACGCTCGCCTACGATTGCCGCCGGCCCGCATACTTCACGGAGCAGCTCTATGCGGCGCTGCAATTGATCGATCGCGGCGTGCTCTCGCCAACAACCCGCGGCTCCATGCACGGCGAAATCGGCCAGACTCAGTTCTTGCCCAAGAACATCCTCGCTTATGGCACCGGCAATCTCGACGTCGCCGCCAACGCGCTGAGCTCGACGGCGAATTTCCTTAAGGCGCACGGCTGGCGTGCTGGCGCCGGATATCAGCCCGGAGAACCCAATTTCTCGGCCATCGAGGCGTGGAACGCCGCTTCGGTCTATCAGCGGGCCATCGCGCTGATGGGCCGTCAGATCGATGGAGGATAGCGGGCCATTCCGGGAGCGCCGACTCTCTCACTTCCGAGCGCCGCCAGCTTGTCGATGATCCTGACGGCCTCCGCGACGCGACCGCGACCGACGTGCCTGATGCGATCGCGAAAAACTTCACCGCGCTGCGCGACGACCGCATCAAGAAATTGTCTGATCCTGCACCATGCTGCGACAAAGTAGCGCAGCGATCCGTTGCGACGACTCAGGCGCGCGTTAGAATTGGTGTAATCGCGTCGCCTATGCGTTGACGCTTGCGACCGCTTCACTAGAGATGCGCTTGTCCTACGAACACGAAGTTCGCCTCATGCCTTGCTGCAAGCTTGGGCGGACTTGGAGTTCGAAGGACTGACATCGAAGTGGAAGATGAGTGACGCGGGAGCGCAATGGCTGACAAGTCAGGTGACGGCGATCGATCGGCGGAAGCTACGCCTATTGCAAAAACGCCGCGAACGATTTCCAGCCGCGATCTCTTGCGCGGAGAGAAACTGGTTATCGTGCAGCACGAGCAGGAAAGCTACCGGCTGCAGTTGACGGCGTCCGGCAAACTCATCCTCACCAAGTAGCGCGATTTCCGCGCAGATTTTTCAGCCAGCCACCTTTGCCACGACGGCATCGGCAGCCAGCCACCAAACGGTCCCGATCGGGATCGCTCAAAGGGGTTGCCGATGCAGGCATACGGAGTGGTTGGTTCGATCGGCAGAGCGGCGACACGAAAATCGCAATTCCGCTCAGCGAGGACTGCGATTGTGATCGCATCGTGCCTCCTGCTGCTCGGCGGGGTCGCGGCAACAGCGCAGACCCAATTGGAGCCGTCTGGCGCCGCGCAATCGGCGCAGTCGGCATCGCAGCTTCCGCCGATCAGCGTTACCGCGCCCGAGGTCAAACGCAGCGGCAGCGCGCCAGCGCGGCATGCTGCGTCCGCTGGTGCAAAGCGGCGCCAGCAGTCATCGCGGCAGGTGCAACAGCAGGCCGAGCCCAAGCCCTTCATGCAATCGCAGGCGGCCCGCACCGGCACGGTCGGCGTTTATTCCAACAGCACATCGGTAGCAACCAAGAGCAACACGCCGCTCGTCAATATTCCGCAATCGCTGAGTGTGCTGACGAGGGAGTTCATCGGCGACCAGAGCTTTCAATACTTCACCGAAATCACGCGCTACGTGCCCGGAGTCGCCATACATCAGGGCGAAGGCAACCGCGACGAACTCGTCATCCGCGGGGTGGATTCCAGCGCCAATTTTTTCGTCAACGGCTTTCGCGACGACGTCCAGTACTTCCGTGACTTCTACAATGCGTACAGCGTGGAAGTGCTGAAAGGGCCGTCTACGCTGACCTTTGGCCGCGGTGCCGGCGGGGGCATCGTCAATCGCACGCTGAAGGAGGCCGATGGTGTCACGTTCTACGAAGCAAGTGCTCAGACCGGATCCTGGGGCGACCGTCGCGTCACGCTCGATGCAGGACAGGCGATCAACGAGAACGTCGCAGCGCGGCTGAACGTGTTCTACGAGGGCGCCGATGGCTTTCGCGATTTCAATCATCTCGAGCGTTACGGCATCAATCCGACAGTCACGCTAAAGCCCGACGACGATACCAAGATCAAGCTTTCCTACGAGTACTTCCACGACGACCGGACGGCCGATCGCGGCAATCCCTCGCAAACGCCGGTCGGCGGAGCGACGCGCTTCAATCCCGCGACGCCGTTTGCACCGAACGGAGATTTTTCAACCTTCTTTGGCAGTCCGAGCCTGAACAAAGCGATCGCGACGGTGCAAACCGGCATGGCCATCATCGATCATGATTTCGGCAATGGGCTCACGGTGCGGAATGGCACAATTGTTGCCGACTACCAGAAATTCTACCAAAACGTCTATCCCGGCAACGGTCCGCTCTCCGGTGCCGTGAATGTCGCCGACACTGCCTTCAACCTCGCGGCCTATCAACACACGACCAACCGCGACAACGTCTTCAATCAGACCGACTTTATCTACAAGACCGCGACCGGTCCGGTGCTTCATACTGTCGGGTTCGGAACCGAGTTCGGCCGGCAGGCCGGCATCGATGTCCGCAACACAGGCATCTTTCCGAACGGCACCAACACGATCGTGGCAAATCCATTTGCCCCGACCTATTTCGGTCCCGTCGACTTTATTCATCATTTTACCCCGATCAACAACGACGGGGTCACAGCGGCCGATTCGAACAGCAAGTATCGGCTCTATGTGGAATCAGCCTACCTTCGCGACACCATCGAGGTCACCCGATGGCTGCAGTTGATAGCTGGTGCGCGTTTCGACCGCTTCGACAACTCCGCGCTCGACATGAACACCAATATCAACCGTGGGAGGGTCGACGACGAGGTCTCGCCGTCGGCGGCCGTGATCGTCAAGCCGATCGACACCCTTTCGATCTACACGATGTACAGCGTTTCCTATCTGCCTGCTTCCGGAGACCAGTTCAGTGCGCTGACCAACGGCACCGTCATCCTCCAGCCGCAGGAGTTTGAGATGGAAGAAGTCGGCGTGAAATGGAATATCAACCCGAAGCTGCTGTTCTCTTCGGCCGTTTACAACTTGAACCGTACCAATCAGCCGATCGCCGATCCCAACAATCCCGGCTTCTTCTTCCCCTCCGGCAGCACGCTGACCCAGGGGTTCGAGGCGAGTCTCGTGGGCTACGTCACCCCGGCCTGGCAATCCTCGCTTGCCTATGCCTACACGGATGCCCGGATCACCAGCGCCACCTCGGCGACCATCGTTCCCGGCAATCGCGTCCAACTCGTGCCCTACAACCAGTTCGCCTGGTGGAACAAATATCAGATCAATCCGGTCTGGGCGGCGGCGCTCGGCATTATCTATTTCTCCGATTCCTACGCGTCGTCGGACGACACCGTAAGGCTGCCAGGTTTTGTCCGGTTCGACGCGGGTCTGTTCGCGACGATCGACGAGCATTGGCGCGCCCAACTCAATGTCGAAAACATCTTCAACAAGGGCTATTGGGCGTCTGCCGACGGCAACAACAACATCTCGCCGGGGCAGGGACGGACGATCCGCCTGAAGGCGACTTATAGATTCTGATAGATTCTAACGGAGTTATGTCGCCGCTCATTGTCGATGAGGGGCTGAGTTCTCCTTGCCGGCGACTTTCAAGGTGCAGGGCAAGAGCAGTTGAAACCCGACCGCAAACCCTTTCGGTTAGCGCCAGAAATACCGGATGCCGACATACACCACCACGAGGCAGATAAAGATCAGCGCAACCGGAAGCGGCGATTTTCCTGTCTGCCCGAACGTAATGGCGGGCGTTGGCCGATTGGCCGCCGGCCGCCGGAAAGCGGTAACATTGTCTGCCACCGGCGGTGTCGGGCTCGATCGGATCTCCGGCGGAGACCCTCCGCCGCCCATCTCCGAATAATAGGTTTTGTACATCAGGCGGATGGTCGCTTCGGTGGCGTCCGCCTCGTTCATCTTTGCAAGCAGCGTCCTGTATCCGGCCAGGAAATTCTGGGCCTCGGCGGGCAGGGAAGAGGCGCCATTGAGCTTGGCAATCATTTTCCAGGTCGCAAAGTCGGCGCGGGCCCTGGTGTCGGCACGTCGCGCAATCAGCATATCGGCAGCTTTGACCAAGACGGCCTCGGGTCTCTTCACGCCTTGTGACTAGGCGTTACCTGTCAGAACAAGAATGAACCGAATAATCAAATCGGTCGATCTTCGCAGTATTGCGGAGATAACATCAAGATTTAGACCGAACTGCGAACCTGCCAAGGGAAGCAGGATCAAAAATCCGATCAGGATCAGCATGCCGAACGGTTCCAGCCGGGCAAGGGGGATTGCGAGCGGGCGGGGCAGAAGACCGACCGCGACCCGGCCACCGTCGAGCGGCGGGATCGGCATCATGTTGAAGACCGCGAGCACGACATTGATCACGACCGCGTTTTTGAGGTTCTCCGCCAGCCACTGCGCCGCGTTCGCCGGAACGAAGCCGAGGATGTGAAACGAGGCGGCCGCTACGAGCGCCAGCAGGATGTTGGTGGCGGGACCCGCGAGTGCCACCAGGACCATGCCGACGCGAGGCTCGCGGAGCGCACGGAAATTCACGGGAACGGGCTTCGCATATCCGAAAAGAAACGGGGAGTGGGACAACAACAGCATGCCCGGCAGCACCAGCGTCCCGAACGGATCGATATGCCGGAGCGGGTTGAAGCTGACGCGCCCAAGCTTATAGGCCGTGTCGTCGCCGAGCTGGTGCGCCACAAAGCCATGCGCCGCCTCGTGGAAGGTGATGGCGATGACCAGCGGCAGAACCCAGACGGAGATGTCGTAGAGCGAGATGTTCACGGCTGGGTTCCAGTGGGACTGTACGGTTGGATCGAAGTTAACACGCCTTGCAGGAGACCTCGGTAATCAAATAGGCGACGGCTTCCGTTACGGGGATAGCTTGACTTCAGCCGCTCACTTTAAGGCTGTCTTTGCCGGCACATTCCATCAAGCAGCGAATATGCGGCAAAGACACGGGCGGACCGACGGCGCCGCACTTACGTTCTATCTGTGGGCGTTCGCGCTGGAACGAACGACGCCCACGCGCGTGGCGATATCCGTTACGGTCAATCCGATCACCGCATCGCTGTTTGGCGCGGTCCTTCTCGATGAGCCGCTGCGTTGGAACCTCATGGTCGGCATCGCGGCGGTTTTCATCGGCATTTTCGCCGCGACGACAGCGGGTCGGCCGCGGCCAAAAAAAGGAGCTTTGTTCAAAATCCCGGACGAGCGTTCCGATTCCGAAGTTCGCATCAGGTGACGCCAGATTTTGCACGTTCGGCAGCCTGCTTCACGCGCTCCGGATCGGCGGCGACCTTCACGCCCGCCCGCTCCTGCTGCAGCAGCATCACAGCGCGCGAGTCGCGCCCCTCCCAGCCGCGATTGCACGCTTCGATCATCTCGGCATAGGTGAGATTGCAAATGCGCATCGGCACTCCAAGCTCGCGTCCCAGCGCAGTTGCGAGTGCGACGTCCTTGGTGGCGAGTTTCAGCGCGAAGTTCGGCGGATCATATTTGCCGGGCAAGAACTGCTCGAGCAGTCCGTCGAATGTGAGGCGCCGGCCACTGACGCCCTGACGGACGGCCTCCCACAGCGCGACGGGATCCATACCGGCCTTCACGCCCATCGTGAAGGTTTCGGCTAGTGCGCAAGCGAGGGCGTAGCTCGACATGTTGTGGACGAGCTTCGCGACCGTTGCGCTTCCGATCTGGCCAATATAGGCCGGACGGTCGCCCATCGCGTCGAGCACTGCCTTGTATTGATCGAACGCGGCCTTGTCGCCGCCGACCCAGATCGCCATTTTGCGCGACGCTGCGCCCGACGGCCCGCCGCTTACCGGCGCATCGAGCATACGCGCGCCCTTCGCGGCGAAGGCGTCATGGATCCTTTTCACGACGCCCGGAGAATTCGTCGACAGATCGAAATAGGCAGCTCCCTTCTTCAGTCCATCGATCAGTCCATCGGCGCCAAGTGCGACCCGCTCGACGTCGGCCGGCTCGGGCAGCGAGGTGAAGATGACGTCGGACTTCTCCGCCAACGCCCGTGGAGTGCCCGCCCATTCGGCGCCGGCCTGCAAATGATGGCTCGCCGACTGCCGATGCAGATCATGCACGATGACCTTGTATCCGGCCTTCTGAATGTTGGTGGCCATCTTGCCACCCATCGTGCCTAGTCCGATAAAGCCGACGACAATGTCCTCCGCCATTGGTCAGTCCCCCTTGTTGCCTTCGACAAGCACCGTGTAGGCAACCTGCGCTGCCGACATCGCTGCCGGCCATCCCGCGTAAAACGCCATGTGCGTAATGACCTCGGTGATCTCCTCCTGCGTTACGCCGTTGTTGATCGCACGCGTGAGATGAGAGACGAGTTGCTCCGGACGGTAGGTTGCAACCAGCGCTGCGACCGTGATGAGGCTGCGGTCGCGCTTCGAAAGACCCTTGCGCTCCCAGAGGTCGCCGTAGAGGACGTCGTTCGTGTAATCGACCAGTGCAGGCGTGAAATTCCTGATGCGGTCCCGCTTGGCTGATGGCGGTGCCTTGGCCATTTGCTGCTCCCTGTCGTTCGTGTTGGTAACCGGTGCGAGCTGATGCCGTCTTTCCCCGAATGGCCGAACGGTCATTCAGCCCGTTAATAAGTCGCCCGTCCGCCCGAAATGTCGAACACCGCGCCCGTGGAAAAAGCGCAGTCCTCCGACGCGAGCCAAGCGACCATCGCTGCGACTTCCTCGACCAGCACGAAGCGCGCTTTCGGAATTTTCGACAGCATGAAGTCGATGTGCTGTTGCGTCATCTGGTCGAAGATTGCAGTTTTCGCGGCCGCGGGCGTCACCGCGTTGACGAGAATGTCGTGCGCGGCGAGTTCCTTGCCGAGCGATTTGGTCAGCGCGATCAGGCCCGCCTTTGATGCCGAATAATGCGCGGCGTTGGGGTTGCCCTCCTTGCCGGCGATGGAAGCGATATTCACGATACGCCCGTATTTCTGCTTGAGCATTTGCGGCACGATCGCCTTGCAGCAGATGAAAGGACCGTCGAGATTGATGCGCAGCACCTTGCGCCATTCTTCGAAATCGGTCTCCCACACCGTCTTGTTGACCCCGGCAATGCCCGCATTGTTGACGAGGATGTCGATCTTGCCAAACGCGGACACGGTTGCGTCGCGGGTTTTTTCCACCGCGCCGATATCGGTCACGTCGACCTTGAACGGCGAGACGGCATTGCCGATTTCCTTCGCGGTCTTTTCCGCCAGCGCCTGATCGTGGTCCCAGATTGCGACCTTGGCGCCGGACGCCACGAAGCGCTCGGTGATCGCGCGCCCGAATCCCTGCGCGCCGCCCGTGACGACGGCCGTGCGGCCGTTCAGATCGATCTTGTTCATGGGAAGGTCCTTTCGTCGAACTCTATTTCTGCCTAGGCTGAAGTCTGCTCCCTCTTTCCGCTCTTGCGGGGAGAGGGTTGGGGTGAGGGGCTTTTTCGATCCAAGGACACTTCAGGTGAGATGGGTCTTGTGCCTTGCCATTCATCCGCGCTTTGCGCGGCCTTTCCCCGCGGGCGGGAGAGGTGAAGAATCATAGCGTCCAGCCGCCGTCGATGACATGGGCGACGCCGGTCGTGAATGCGCTCTCGTCGCTCGCCAGGTAGATTGCCAGCGACGCGATCTCCTCCGCGGTTCCGAGCCGTCCCATCGGCTGCCGCGAAACGAACATCTCGCGTCCGCCGGCGCCCGCGGCCGCTGCCCGTTGCAGCATCGACGGCGTCTCGATGGTGCCGGGACAGATGCAATTGCAGCGGATGCCTTTGCTGATGAAGTCGACGGCAACCGAGCGCGTCAGCGCAGCGACCGCGGCTTTGGTCGCGCCGTAGACGTAACGGTTGGGAGCCGCCTTGAACACGCCGGCGGCGGAGGAGATGTTGACGATTGCACCGCCTCCTTCCAGCATTGCCGGCAGGAATGCGCGGATCGTGCGATGCATCGACTTGACGTTGAGGTCGAAGGAAAAATCAAAGTCTTCGTCCGAGCAATCGAGCACGGTGCCGTGATGCACAAAGCCTGCCGCGTTGAGCAGGATATCGACCTTGCCGAAGCGCCTGGCGATCGCGTTGACCGCGGCGCTGTCGCGCACGTCGAGTTTTGAAATCTCGGTGATACCCTCGTTTATGAGTGCGGCGAGACCCGTTTCGTCGATGTCGGTTGCGAACACACTTGCACCCTCGCGCGCGAAAGCGAGCGCGCAGGCGCGGCCGATGCCGGCGGCCGCGGCGGTGACGAAGGCGCGCTTGCCCTTGAGACGGTCGGACATTTTTGGTTGCTCCTTATTGTTTTCGTCACTCCCGGATGCGCCATGAGGCGCAGGCCTGGAATTCACGGTCACTGGCGGTAGTTCTGGGTTCCGGGCTGGCACTTCTCCCGGAATGACGGCATCAGTGATTATCCCTCGCCACGCCGACCTTGCCCGCGATGTCGTGATAGCGCGTGGCAAACTCCATGCAGGCGCCCGTGGATTGCTGACCGACGGTCGAGCGATAGAGCTCCTGCCAAGGCGTCTGGTTGGCCGGGTAGGGGAAACCGCCCCTGGCGTTCAATTCGGTGTGGCGTCGTTTGACCTCCTCGTCCGAAATCAGGATGTTGGCGCTTCCCATGTTGAGGTCGATGCGCACCTTGTCGCCAGTCTTGAGGATTGCGAGCCCGCCGTCGGCTGCGGCTTCCGGCGAAGCGTTCAGGATCGAGGGCGAGCCCGAGGTGCCGGACTGCCGTCCGTCACCGATGCAGGGCAGTGAGAGAATGCCGCGTTTGATCAGCGCGGCCGGTGGTTGCATGTTCACGACCTCGGCGCCGCCCGGATAACCTATCGGGCCGGCGCCGCGGATGAAGAGAACACAGTTCTCGTCGATTTCGAGTGCGGGATCGTCGATCCGTGCGTGATAATCCTCAGGCCCGTCGAACACGATGGCACGGCCTTCGAAGGCGTTCGGGTCCTTTGGATTGTTCAAGTAGCGGTCCCGAAATTCTTTCGAGATCACGCTGGTCTTCATGATCGCGGAATCGAAGAGGTTGCCGCGCAAGACCAGAAAGCCCGCGTCCTTCACGAGCGGCTTGTCGTAGGTGCGGATCACGTCGCCGTCGGGCGCTGGCGCCTCGCGGCAATTGTCGCCCATGTTGCGGCCGTTGACCGTGACGGCGTCCTCATGGATGCGCTTGTGCTTCATCAACTCGCGCACCACTGCCGGCACCCCGCCGGCGCGGTGAAACTCTTCCCCGAGATAGAAGCCCGCCGGCTGCATGTTCACCAGAAGTGGAACATCATGACCGTGCTTCTGCCAATCGTCGATGGTAAGCTCCACGCCGACATGGCGGGCGAGCGCATTGATGTGGATCGGCGCATTGGTCGATCCGCCGATCGCCGAATTGACCACGATGCAGTTTTCGAACGCCTTGCGCGTCAGGATGTCCGACGGCTTCAGATCCTCCCAAACCATCTCGACGATGCGAAAGCCGGTGTCGTAGGCGATCTGTGCGCGCTCGCGATAGGGCGCGGGGATCGCCGCACAGCCCGGCAGCGACATGCCGAGCGCTTCTGCGAGCGAGTTCATGGTGGAGGCAGTGCCCATGGTGTTGCAGTGGCCGATCGAGGGCGCCGAGGACGCCACGATGTTCATGAACTCCTCATAGTCGATTTCGCCGGCGGCAAGCCGCTCGCGCGATTTCCAGACCACGGTGCCGGAACCGGTGCGCTGCCCCTCATGCCAGCCGTTGAGCATGGGACCGCCGGACAACACGATCGCCGGCAAGTTGACGGTGGCCGCCGCCATCAGGCACGCGGGCGTCGTCTTGTCGCAGCCCGTGGTCAGCACCACGCCGTCGAGCGGATATCCGAACAGCACTTCGACCAGGCCGAGATAGGCGAGGTTGCGATCGAGCGCCGCGGTGGGGCGCTTGCCGGTCTCCTGAATCGGATGGGTTGGAAACTCCATCGCGATCCCGCCGGCGGCGCGGATGCCCTCCCGGACTCGATGCGCGAGTTCGAGGTGGTGGCGGTTGCATGGCGAAAGATCGTTGCCGGTCTGCGCAATGCCGATGATCGGCGCGCCGGACTGCAGCTCTTTCCGGGTCAGTCCGTAATTGAGGTAGCGCTCGAGATAGAGCGCGGTCATGCCCGGATTGTGTGGGTTGTTAAACCATTCGCTGGAACGGAGTTTGCGCCTGGTGACGCCGGTGAGCGGCTTGTTCATGGTTTCTCCCGCAGCGCACACGCCCCTTTTTTGTGCGGTATTCTGATTTTGGGGCCGATGTTTACATGATGATGCCCGCTTCGCAAACGCGGACGCCAGGGGCAACCTTACGACTTTGATCCAACGACATGGAAGCAAAAGTCTGGTATGACCGCCCCCAATAAAAGCACACCGCCGGTAGCGACCGCGGGTTTGCATCGGTCGGGCTCATCGGGAGGGAGTTGATGTCGTCTGTCCATATTCGCGAGGTGCGGAAATCGTTCGGTAGTTTTGAGGTCCTGCATGGCGTGACCATCCCGATCGAGGATGGCGAGTTCGTGGTGCTGGTCGGTCCCTCCGGCTGCGGCAAGTCGACCTTGCTCAGGATGCTGGCGGGGCTCGAAAACATCACCTCCGGCACGATTTCGATCGGCGATCGCGTGGTCAACAATGTCCAGCCCAAGGAGCGGGACATTGCGATGGTGTTCCAGAATTACGCGCTTTATCCGCATATGACCGTCGCCGACAATATGGGCTTTTCCCTGAGACTGCGCGGCGCGAAGCAGGAGGAGATCAAGAGGGGCGTGGCGCGCGCCGCCGAGATCCTGGCGCTGACCCCGCTGCTCGATCGCTATCCCCGGCAATTGTCCGGCGGCCAACGCCAGCGCGTGGCGATGGGCCGCGCCATCGTTCGCGATCCCCAGGTGTTTCTGTTCGACGAGCCCTTGTCGAACCTCGACGCCAAACTCCGCGTTGCCATGCGTACCGAGATCAAGGAACTGCATCAGCGGCTGAAGACCACGACCGTCTATGTCACCCACGACCAGATCGAGGCCATGACCATGGCCGACAAGATCGTGGTCATGCATGACGGCATCGTCGAGCAGATCGGCTCGCCCCTCGAGCTCTACGACAAGCCGGACAACCAATTCGTCGCCGGTTTCATCGGCTCGCCTGCGATGAACTTCTTGAAGGGCAAGGTGAAGGTCAACGGGTCCGCCGGTTTTGAGGGACCGAGAGGGGTAAAACTCCCGCTGAAGGCCGCGCCCGCCGATTCCGAGGGCCGGCCCGCGGTCTACGGCGTCAGGCCCGAGCACTTCAACATTGCCGACGATGGCGCCGAGGCCGAGATCATCGTGGTCGAGCCGACCGGCTCGGAAACCCAGGTGTTCGCCAATCTCGGCGGCGAGCAAGTCGTCGCCGTGTTCCGCGAACGTCACCAGTTCAACCCGGGTGAAAAGATCCGGTTGAAACCCGATCCCGCGCTCGTCCATTTGTTCGATGAGACGACCGGCAAGCGGATGAACGCCTAAACCAAACCAAAAACACGATCAGGGAGAATCGACGATGCAAGACTTTACCCGCCGCGCGCTGCTACGAGGCGGCACTGCTTTGGCCGCAGCCGGCGCGCTGACCGGGCCGGCGCTCATGGACTTTGCCAAAGCTTGGGCTGCGGATTCGCCGTGGAAGGCGGAGCCGGGCGCCAAGCTGACCCTGATGCGCTGGAAGCGCTTCGTGCCGGCGGAGGACGACGCGTTCAACGCCATCGTCGCGGCGTTTTCGAAGGCCACCGGCACCGAGATGAACGTGTTCAGCGAGTCCTTCGAGGATGTGCAGCCAAAGGCGTCGGTCGCCGCCAATACCGGCTCGGGTCTGGATCTCGCCTGGGGCTTGCACACGCTGCCGCAACTGTTCCCGACCAAGGTCCTCCTGATGAACGACGTCGCCGATCATCTCGGCAAGAAATACGGCGGATGGACCGAGGCGGCTGCAAAGACCTGCAAGCACGGCGAGGATTGGCTCGGCATCCCGATCGCCACCATCGGCGGTTACATGACCTACCGCAAGTCGGCGACCGACAAGGCGGGGTTCAAGGAGTTCCCGAAGGACTTTCCGGGCTTCCTCGAAATGTGTAAGGCGCTGAAGGCGAACAATACGCCGGCGGGCTTTGCGCTCGGGCATGCCACCGGTGACGCCAACGGCTGGCTGCACTGGGCGCTCTGGGGTCACGGCGCCTACACGGTCAGTGAGAAGGACCAGGTGATCATCAATTCGCCTGAAACGGTCAAAGCGCTCGAGTGGGTCAAAGCCGTGTCCGACAACTTCATTCCGGGCGTGGCGTCGTGGAACGATTCCTCGAACAACAAGGCGTTCCTCGCGGGCGAGCTCTACTGCACCTCGAACGGCATCTCGATCTATATCGCCGCCAAGGACGATCCGACCAAGAAGGAACTTGCGGAGGACACCTACCACGCGCTGTGGCCGGTCGGTCCGATCGGCAAGCCGACGGAGCTGCAGCTTGCGGTTCCGATCCTCGCCTTCAACTTCACCAAATATCCGAACGCCGCAAAAGCCTTCATCGACTTCATGCTGGAGAAGGAACAGTTCGACGCTTGGCTGACGGGTGCGCGCGGCTATCTCACCCACACGCTCAACGCCTATGACAATTCGCCTATCTGGACGGCGGACCCAAAGAACACGGTGTTCGGCCAGGCCTCGAAGCGCGCGCTGCCGGCGTCCGGCATCGGCACGCCGGGCGAGAAGGCGGCAACCGCGATCGCCGACTTCATCGTGGTCGACATGTTCGCTAATTATTGCACCGGCGCGAAAGACGCCAAGGGCGCCATCGTGGACGCCGAACGGCAGTTGAAGCGCATTTATCGCGGTTGAACGTACGACGCGGGCGGTGATGTTGCCGCCCGCGTCTTTATTTTTTGGGATGACGCCCATGGCCGATATTGCCGTCGCGCCCCAGCGCGCCAAGCCGGAAATCCGCGAAGCGACCACGTGGGACCAGCTCAAGCACAACAGGAACTGGCTGGGCTTCTGGTTCATGTTGCCGGCGCTGGCGTTCCTCGTCCTGTTTCTCGCCTATCCGCTCGGGCTCGGCATCTGGCTGTCCTTTACCGACACCAGGATCGGTCGCATCGGCCAGTTCATCGGGACCGAGAACTACGAGTGGCTGTGGGACGACGCGATCTTCTGGCTCTCGGTCACCAACACGATCCTCTATACCGCGATCGCCAGCGCCTTCAAATTCGCAATCGGCCTTTATCTCGCGCTGTTGCTCAACGAGAACATGCCGTTCAAGGCGATGCTGCGCGCGATGGTCCTCATTCCCTTCATCGTTCCGACCGTGTTGTCGGCGCTGGCGTTCTGGTGGATCTTCGATTCGCAATTTTCGATCATCTCGTGGTCGCTGAAGCATCTCGGACTGATCACCCAGAACATCAATTTTCTGGGCGACACCACTTGGGCGCGGATCTGCGTGATCTTCGCCAATATCTGGCGCGGCGTGCCTTTTGTCGCGATCACACTGCTGGCGGGACTGCAGACCGTGCAGCCGTCGCTCTATGAGGCGGCAACGCTCGACGGCGCGACGCGCTGGCAGATGTTCCGCCACATCACCTATCCCTTGCTCACCCCGATCATCGCGGTCGTGATGACGTTCTCGGTCCTCTTCACCTTCACCGACTTCCAGCTCATCTGGGCGATGACCCGCGGCGGTCCGGTCAACGCCACGCATCTGATGGCGACGCTCTCCTATCAGCGCGCAATCATCGCGGGACAATTGGGCGAGGGCGCTGCGATCTCGAGCGCCATGATCCCGTTCCTGCTCGCCGCGATCATGGTGTCGTGGTTCGGATTGCAGCGCAGGAAGTGGCAGCAGGGAGAAAACAATGACTGACCTCCCAGCATCGAAAGTCGACCTCAAGACCATCCTCGCGACCCCGTCGCGGGTCGATAACAGCGAAGGCATGAGCTACCTGCAGTCGGTGCCGCGCAGGCTGGTGACGCTTTACCTGCCGCTATCGATCATCGTCGTCGTGCTGTTGTTTCCGTTCTACTGGATGGCGCTGACCTCGGTGAAGCCGGACGCTCAGCTCCTGGACATGGAGACCTACAGTCCGTTCTGGACCTGGAATCCCACTTTCAAGCACTTCCACAAGCTCTTGTTTGAAAGCCATTATCCGCACTGGCTGTGGAACACGATGTATGTCGCGGTGTGCGCCACCGTACTCTCGATTGCGGCCAGCGTGCTCGCGGCCTATGCCATCGTGCGCCTGCGTTACAAGGGCGCAAACCTCGTCGGCGGTCTGATCTTCCTGGCTTACCTCGTACCGCCCTCGATCCTCTTCATTCCGCTGGCGACCGTCGTTTTTCAGTACGGCCTGTTCGATTCGCCGCTCGCACTGATCCTGACCTATCCGACCATCCTGATCCCGTTCTCGACCTGGCTGTTGATGGGTTATTTCAAGACCATTCCCTTCGAATTGGAGGAGTGCGCCCTGATCGACGGCGCAAGCCGCTGGCAGATCCTGATCAAGATCGTGATGCCGCTTGCTGTCCCCGGCCTGATCTCGGCCTTCATCTTCTGCTTCACGCTGTGCTGGAACGAGTTCATCTACGCACTCACCTTTCTGCAATCGACCCAGAACAAGACGGTGCCGGTCGCGATCGTCAACGAGTTCGTCGACGGCGACGTCTATCGCTGGGGCGCGTTGATGGCAGGCGCGCTTGCGGGCTCGCTGCCGCTCGTCATCCTTTACGCCTTCTTCGTCGAGCATTATGTGTCGGCCATGACCGGAGCCGTGAAGGAGTGAGCGCGCCCTTTGCGCTTCAAGAATTAAGAACGGACGAGGAGTTGGCTCTTGCACGTATTGGTTCTGGGCGCGGCCGGCATGGTCGGCCGCAAACTGGTTGATCGTTTGTTGCGCGGCTGCCGTATCGGCCAGTCGGATATCACCAGGCTGACCCTGCACGACGTCGTCGCCCCTGCAAAGCCGGAGAAGCCGGGCATGCCGGTCGACGTCCACGCCGGCGATTTCGCCGTGCCCGGCGCCGCCGAAAAGCTGATCGCCGGCCGCCCCGACGTCATCTTCCATCTGGCCGCGATCGTCTCGGGCGAAGCGGAGCTCGATTTCGACAAAGGCTATCGCATCAATCTCGACGGTACGCGGATGCTGCTCGATGCCATCCGCCTTGCAGGAAACGGCTACAAGCCGCGCGTGGTCTTCACGTCGTCCATCGCGGTGTTCGGCGCACCCTTTCCGGACGCAATCGGTGATGAGTTCTTTAATACCCCGCTCCTGAGCTACGGAACGCAGAAGGCGATCGGCGAACTCTTGCTCGCGGATTATTCGCGCCGCGGTTTCATGGATGGGATCGGTATCCGTCTGCCGACCATCTGTATCCGGCCCGGCCTTCCGAACAAGGCGGCGTCGGGCTTCTTTTCCAACATCCTGCGCGAGCCGCTTGCCGGCAAGGAGGCCGTGCTGCCGGTATCGGAGGACGTTCGCCATTG
>Ga0306918_10000389_pt1 | contig 19519 bp, 23 predicted proteins | sample tim00Cox0000000H_FD_203315 | JGI IMG/M metagenome (GOLD analysis project Ga0306918, IMG submission 203315) | Lab enrichment of tropical soil microbial communities from Luquillo Experimental Forest, Puerto Rico - timezero.00C.oxic.00.000.00H (v2)... | ecosystem: Environmental > Terrestrial >... | reverse complement strand
CCGTAGGTATCCATGGTCATGGTGATGGAGGAGTGCCCCAACAGGGTTTGCAGCCGCTTTGGCGAAAAGCCTTGTTGAATGCACCAGCTCGCGAAGAAGTGACGGAGGCTGTGTAGGCCATACTTCGGGCGCCCTTGCGCGTCCACGAGCCCGAGAGAGCGCTGTAGCGGCTCAAAGACGCGGGTGGCGATATTGGCGTGGCTTTGCACCGTCCCGTTATTGGTGGGGAAGACCAGCCCGAGCCGGCCTTTCGGGCAGGCGAGCTGCCACTCGCGCAAGGTGTTGACGACCATCGGCGACATCGGGATCGAGCACTCGCCGGCCGCCGACTTGGGCGCGCCGATCGTACCCCAGAGATCGGCGCGCTGGCGGACGTGCATCACCCGCTGCTCGAAATCGACCGCGGCCCAGGTTAGCCCGCGCAGCTCGCTGGCACGCATCCCGGTCAGCGCGGCGGTGACGAAGAACGGCCGCCATCGTCCCTTAGCGTGCTCGATCAGGAGGTTCACGTCCTCGCGCGACGGGATGTCGACACCGACCACGAGCTTGCCCTGCTCGCGCTTCTTGGTGTCGACGGCAACCGGGGTTGCGGTGTTCTGCGCAACATGGCCGCGCCGCATCGCCTCGCCGATGATCGACTTGAGGCTGGCCAGGACCTTCCGGGCGAGCGCCCGGCTCCGGGTTTCGAGGAGTTTGTCGCGGAACAATTGGACCACGGGTGTGGAGAGCTTGGCCAGCTTCACCGCGCCGAGCAAGGGCACGATGTGACGGTCGACATGATTCCGATATTGCTTGAGCGTGGATCGTTCGAGCTTCTCCAATTCGCCGCGCTTGAGCCACAGCCGGGCCGCCTCAGCGACGGTGATCGAGACGCTTTCGGGCGTGTGAATGCCGCGGACGATCTCGCCCTCGGTGAGCACGAGGAACGCCTTGGCGTCCTTCCTGGCCTTGAAGCCGCGGTTATGCCGCCGCCCGTGCTGGTCCTTGTAGGCGGCGCACCAGCGCACACGGATCTTGCCGTCCTGGCCGCGCCAGGTCCGCTTGTAGACCGATGCCATGCCCGTTACTCCGCCTGTGGAGACGGATTTTCGAGCGCCTCGACCCGGTCGACGAGCCGTTGCAGCAAGCCGACAATGTCGCCGAGGATGGCGGGGACACCGGCCAGCGGCTGAACGTGCATCGCCAGGGTTTGGTACTGCAAATTTTGCAGCGTCCGCAGGTCGGCGGTGTTGCGGATCGCCTGCTCGACAAGGCGCTGCAAAGCGGCGATGTCGACGTTGCGCGCGATGCCGACAAACTCGGCCTCGATGTCGCGCCTCAACTGGGCGAGATCGTCCTTGGTGCCGAGCCCGGCGACGGCGGTCGCAATCGCGACCTCGAAGTCGGCCTTGGTCGCCATCTCCTCGCGGATTATCGCGATGCTCGCCTGGAGCCGTTGCTCTACGGTGTCCTCAGCCATTGTCGTGGTCCTTCCGCGATGGTGGTCAGAGATGCCGCCACGGCTACCATCCGTGACGGCATCTCGCTCTTGCGTCCCTTAGGAGACATCGTATATATGGCCAATGTCTCTGTGAGCGCAAGGAAAATGGCGCAAACCCGGACCTTTCCCGGTGACGAGTTGCGGGCGCGGATCAAACGCCTGGGCTTGACCTATGCGCGCGCCGCAGAGCGGCTCGGACTGACTCTCGACGGGCTCAACAAGCAGATGCGCGGCGATCGCCGGGTGGGACGGCAGACCGTGATTATCCTCGATCTGATCGAGGAGATGGGGCGGCTAAAGAGCAAGCTGCCGCAGGGCGAGCGGCCACAGCGCCGCGACCAGCGGCTGGCCCAGTACCTCTATCCGTCCATGCCGGGGCGGAAGTGACCTTGACGGGCACGTCGTGAAGGTTCGTCGAGGCCTTGGGCGGCTATGGATCGCGGCGGCAGCGTTTTGGCTTGTGGTACGACCGGCCATGGCGGTGGGCTTCGTAACTACCGGGCCACTTGCAGAGCAACCGGAGGCTACTTACAACGAACTTACGCGATGTATCACAACGGGGTTTTCAAATTTACCAACCGCTAAGAAGCAAGATAGCCAAGCTGTACAAGCTATAGATGAAGAATGCGAGCGACAGACAGCAGGTATAACGCTAAACGAATACCAAGCTATGATCTTGGGTTGCGTAAGTTTACCGCAACCATTGACCGACCTCTGTGGCGCGGGCACTGACAAGCTACGACCGATGTTTGCTCCCGGCGCGACAGAAGCAGCTACAGCACCCCGCAATCTGACCACACCAGAGTTTCTTGCAATGGAGAGCGGCTGCCCAGAAACCCGAGACCTCACAAGAACCCGTTGTCTTAGAGGTATTGGCAAACTGAAGGAGCAAATTTTACGATGGTCGCAATGACCGGCCGGACTGACGGAAGGGTCCTCTTCGCGTCGCCCGCGAGCGCCTAGACGAGCGCGGCTGCGGCAGGACCTCGAAGTCGACCGATGAAAGAACGGGACACCCACGGCGCCGCAGGACCAATAAGTGTTTCTTTGTTCTCGAACCGAAAGAAACACTTACCTCCGCGCCTGCCGCGCCCGCTGAGCCGCGTCGAGCTGCTGCTGCAGCCTCGCCGCACCGGCCGCGTCGCCCTCCTGGTCGAGCGCGGCGATGCCGAATTCAGTGCGCCAGTCGTCCCAGTCGTGCGGCTGGATCGAGTTGTTGGATGGCTGGCCCCTGCAGCGCTCTTCGGCAACCCATTCGGCAGCTTCCGCCGAGCCGATATAGCGCTGCCGGCGGCGCAGCCGCATCGCCACGAAGCTCGTCTCGTTGTCGGCGCGGTAGAACAGCATGGTGCCGGTGCCGGTGCCGTGCAGGTTGTCATGCCTCCAGCCGAGCCGGGCAGCGACCCGGCGGGCGGCGCGCAGCACCGCGACGCGGTGGCCTTTGTTTTGGTCGGGCCAACCGCGCTCGTCACCATAGACCTCGACGGCGAGATCCTCGGCGGTCCAGGTGCGGGTCGGGTCGGCAAAGAGAGCGGCGACAGCGCGCTCGATCTTGCCGGGGCCTTTGCTCATCGGCAGTGTACCTTCGATATAAGTGTTTCTTTCGGTTCGAGGAGATGGAAACACTTATCGGAAGTATCAACCCGCTTAACGAAAAAAGACCGAGTTCACCTGAACCACCCTCGCCACCACGGGCGGCGCAAATCGGAAACCGTTTCCACTTTCTGCACCGCCGGCACCGAGCCCGCCTGCCGGTGCGTCAGCAGCGCGGTCAAGCGCTCCTGCACCCGGCGCCGCTCCTCGGCCTCGGCGTCCAACCGGGAGCGCAAATCGCGAATCGTCGTGTCGCGATCGGCGAGTTGTTGCGTCAGCAGCTCGACCTCGCGCACGTGCGTGGCATTCCACTGCACGTCGGAAGCAATAGCGCCTGATCCGGCGCCGTTGGTGGTCTTCAGCCCGAACACCCGGGCAAGCTCGGTCGTGTCGATCTGGCGCTCACCCGTCCCGTCCAGCGTGAAACTGAGCCGCCCGGCCTTCATCGCGCGATGGATTGTGGTGTGCGCCTTGCCCGTCAAGCGGGCGGCTTCGGAGAGACCGACCAGCGCCATAACTCCCCCGTTGCACGCACGTGCGCCGCGCTAACCGGCGGCAAGTGCGGGCGGGGGGAACGCACCGCGAGCGGAAGTATAGCGCACGTGCGGCTGCACGTGCCGACATCGAGGCGCCAGAAAACGGAGCGGAGCTGGACCAGTTGCGCGTCGAGGCGAGGAAAGCCTGTCCGTCAGTCGGCGGCCGAGGCGGCTCCCGTTAGGACAGGCGATCCTGCCGGCGCTTGGTCGTCCGGGCGCTCGCGCTTGAAGTAGAGCGCGCCGCTGTCGACGGCGGCCAGTTCCCAGCCGGCGAGGCCGAGAGCAGCGATCCGCTGCGTCTCCTCGGGGGTGCGCAGCGAACCGAGGTGGTAGATTTCATATTCCCAGGCGGCCGTGGGTCACTCCAAGCGTCGGTGATGGGCTACAAGAAGCCTCGTTAACAGCCGCCAGCCGCCGGAAGCTCCCGGGGGTACTCGGACACCACCCGAGGTCTGTGCGCGTGTGTGGCGTGGCCCACGGCCAGCCGGAAGCGATTTCAAATCCGGTTCGGGTGTCGAGCTTGTCGATCTCGAACTGGCGATGGCGCAGGCGCCCGAGCAGGGGATCGCGGTTGACGCTGACGACGGCGAGCCCGAGCGCGGGCACTGAAACGGCTCGCATGAGCAAAACTAACGCAAATTTTGCGGTGAAGGCTGTCAGGGCGCCGATGGGGCCTGAAATATAGAGGGACAGCCGCCAGGGCGGTTGAGGCGCTCTCGACCTTCCGGCTAGGCCGGATCGGCGCGGTTGGCGCGAAATACAATTTTTTGGCCGGATCTATCAAGATCGCGGACGACCTCGCGCCTAGCTCATGAGCATCGCAAAGGCAATCCCGCCCGCCCGAGAAGGGAGGATGCGATGAGCAGATTTGAAAACGTGATTGCTGCAATAATTGGTCTGATTTCGATTCCCGTCATGCTCTTGAACTTCGGGGGTGCGATTATCGGCGGCATATGGCTGGCCATACTGGGCAACTGGGGCCTGCTGGGATTAGGGCTTTTTTCATCTTCATTTCGTCATTTGGCATCAGCTTTGCCCTTATGCCGGGGCTCTTGTTCTCCGCACCGGGCGCTCTTGCTTTGGAGAAAGGCAGATATGTGATTGGTTCACTAGCGGCGCTGTTTGGCAATCTCTGGACAGACGCGGTTATGACTGTCTGGTGCGTCGGCTGCTTCGTTCTCGTGTTCGGGTACTACAGCGGCGGCTCCGTCTGGCCGTACCTCCTCTGGGCATACGGGATGGCCACCGGACCCTGGACCTATATGGCAGCTAGAGAAGGCCAAGACGCAGTAGGTTCAACTTTAGCTGCACTTGGCGCCTGTGTAGGTGTCATCGGAATAATGGGGGTCATACTTTTCGCATCTCATCCTTCCATAATTGATATTACTGTCGCCTTTTGTATCCCAATATCAGTTGTCCTGATTGTGCAGGCCGGAATGATTATCGCGTTGGTGAAGAGTAAGGGTACCTTTTTCAGCCCAGCTTAAGCGCCACGGCTTCCGCTTCCCGCTTCGCATCGTCAGCAGCCCGCTCTCTGGGATGAGTCTCCACGGATGACCGAAGCCGCGCTCTTTCACCGCTGCCGCAAGGCGCTCGGACTGTCGACAGGCGAGATGGCCCGAGCGCTGCTGATCGCTGGTGATCGCAACATCCGGCGCTGGGAGGACGGGCACCACCCGTTTCCGGCACCGCCTGGGTGGCGCTCGAAGCAATGCTACGCGGCAAGGGCGAGACAGCGCTCGCCGCCGAAATTGTGCAGGAGCGCCGCCGCAAGGCGTCAAACCAGCCGTCGGGCGGCCTGCTCGGGAGCACCTGTTGCCGCAGCGCGTCGACCGTTAGCCGCGACATCGACGGCTGGCTGTTGCTCAGCATCGCTGGAGAGCGCCCGGGAAACGCTGATCCGCGCCCCGGCTGGCGGGCCAGGTGCGGGCCTTTCCGCGAAATGGTCTGCGGTAAAACCTGTAATGCTTCCAAGAGGAACTCACGATGGCTCGCAAGTACCGCCGATCCGCACAGCAATTTTTTTCCGAACTACTTGGCCGCGATCCACGCTCTCAGAGGATGAAGGCGTTATATGACATAGATCGTTGCTACAACAGGCTTTCTTCGATCCTCTCAAGGGGCGTTTTCGATCCTAGTTTCGATAAGAAGCGATACGCGTTATCGAAGGCTTTGGATGATTTCTACAGTGGGCTCAAGGAAGCCGTTACCCGCAATAATTGGTGGGATCTGGAAGAAATGCGTAGGCGTCAGCGGCAGCTGGCTCACGCCGAAAGTGGACGCCAGCTCGCTCTCGCCTTCGACATTGTCCCCTTTTGGATGGGGCGGAAGACCACCGAGGAGCTGATCGAGCACATCCTGGGAAAGAAACCGAATCTTACGCGCGAAAACATCCTGAAGAAAGCGGAGGCCTTGGGCTTGGACCTGACGGAGCCCCCCACGGATGAGGTCACTGAGATGCTTAGGGGCATGAGGGCGGCGCAAGCGGCCAAAACCGCCGATCTGCCACCCGCGGGGGGGATAAGGACCGTCCGAGGCGAGTTTGAACCAAGAAACATCATGAACAAGCTGACGAAGTGATGCCCGCCCGGATCACCGCCGCCCTCGCCTACTTCGCCACCCAGCGCTGGTTTTGGATCACGTTCGCGATCTGCTTCGTGATCGGCTCGATCGCCTCGATCGCCCCGTGGACCCACGCGCCGCCCGAACCGACCTGCACTCCGCTACTTGTCGACCTCAAACGATACAGCCCCATTGCGAGCAACCTGGATGACGAGGAGTGTATGGACGTCACTGGCCTCTCCCGGCCCGCAGCCCGTGACCTCCTGATCCGACAGCACCCGGAACTCGCCGCCGATTACTACCGCATGTGGGCCAAATGAGCCGCCGCCGTGAGGCCTTCGGCACGGTGACCGGCTCGCGCACAGCCCGAGCTGGCGCTCGATCGCCACCAGCCGGGCCATGATGCGGGCATTGTGCCCGCCCTCGATCCGGCGCTCGGCGCACCAGGATCTCGTCGAGGAGCCAGGTTCGCCGGGCTCTTTTCGTCAGGCCGCCACCAAAGCCGGTTGCGGTTGCGCTGAGCGAAATTGCGGCGCGGGCCGCTCAGGACCGGCGCCGGGGGATCCCGGCCATATGGAGCCGCGCCGAGCGGCTCCTGTGCACCGATGCGGGCGGCGCCTGTGTTCGCCTTGGGATCACCGAGATTTCACTCGGCTGCGGCGGACGAGGGCTCTGCGCTGATCCGGGAGAGTTCAGCTGTGGCGAGCTCGATCGCCTTTGCCGCGAGGCTGTCAATCCGCGCCTGATACGACCACAACATCTAGGGCCCTACCCTAGACCTGTTCCAATTTCCATCAACACCAAACCGCCGTATGGAATTGATACGGGGTCGCTGATCCGGTTGTAAATTATCGGCGTTGCTGTTCGGGTCTTCACACGGGATCAGCCGTCCATCTTGTCCCAATCGGCGTCGAGCAGCTGCGGATCTGGAGCTCGGCGGGCAAATCGCCGGACGCGAGGCTCGACGTCGCGGCTTCCTGCCGGCCGGCCGGGCGGCCGGGGCGCGGGCTTCACGTCGATCCATTCGGGGGCGCCGTGCGGATCGACGCCGGTCTTGCGCGAAGGTGCGGCGTCATGGGTATGCCTCCGCACCGGCTTAGGTGCCTTCGCGAGCTTGTCGAGCCTCCGCGCCTGCTGCTCGGTCACGCGTTCGAGGGCGCCAACCCGCGCCAATAATCTCAGCACGATCGCCGCGATGCTGTCCCCGGCGCCGTTGACGCTAGAGGCCACCCGTTGAACGAAGTCGAGAACGGCGGGATCAGCGGTGACCGGCGATGATGACATTGAGGCGCCCCCCTGCGAGTGGTAAGTGGAACGGGCGCAACCTGTAAAACCTCGCGGGCCGCCCTCACTGCCGTTGGCGGCCCGCTTTTTATCGACCGGCAGCTCTGTGTCGGGATCGTTCGCGCCGCTTTCCAGACCGCGCCTTGGCCGCGGTCGGGCCCCTGCACTATTCCATCCCAGCGAAAGTCCCGAGGCAGTCGGTGTATGCCAACCGCGGGCAGTGTCCACGCGATATCGTAGACACTTTGCCGTGCTTCCTGAAACCGCCCCCACAGGCGGCAACCTCAGGCGCCGCTTGTAGAACTTCAGCAAGCGCGCTGTCGCGCCGGATCACTGCTAATTCGAGCGCCTGCTCGGCAGTGTCGCCCCGACCTCCTGAGCATCAGGTCACCGATACCCAGGTACGCGATGGCTACAAGGGCCCGCCGGAGCGCCGTGGGCGCCGGCGCCGGACGCGCATCTCGGGGGAGGGCAGGTAGGGTGGGTGGGAAGGGTCCAGGGGCGTTGCTCACCAGCGGGCCGCGCCCGCGGCTCCTACGCGACGGCCTCGATGGGCGCCTTCTCCGTCCGGGACTGCGCATCGTCACGTTCTCCCCCGTCGTGGTGAACCTCGGCCAAGTTTCGCGCATCTCCGGAACGACTTCAAACAACATCCCTGGGCATGTAACAGCGCCGCGCACCACGGCTTGTAAGGGCGACTTTCGGAAACCGCCTCCGTGCTTCCGTGCTTCCGGGCTGCCGCCCTTTCGATAAATCTATCAGTCGGTATGATCAGCCCATGACCAAGTCGAAGGGGGTCGGCCGCGGCGGCAAAAGGTGCGGTGCGGGACGGCCCGAGGGCTCGAAAAACAAACGGTCGCATGCCGCGGAGCTGGTCGCCAGGGCGAAGGCCGAGGCGCTGACGATGCCGGTCGACTGGCTGTTGAAGCGGCTCAACGATGCCGAACTCTCCCCTGAATACCGCGACAAAATCGCTGCCCTCGTCGCGCCCTACACCGCGCCCAGGCTGTCGAGCGTGGCGATCACCAAGCGACCAGCGCAGATGGACGACGCGGAAATCGCGGAGCTGATCGGCCTCACCGAGGAGGACATGCTGAGGCTGGGCATCGGACGCGACAAGTGGCCTCGACCGCTGCACTAAAGGCGCTGCTCGCGGCGCTTAGGGCCGAGCAGGATAAGCGGGCTCGGCGGCTGGGGCGGCCGGTTGGCGATGTCCGTGAGGCTCTCTATGCCAAACTCGACGAGATGGCCGAGAGGATCAAAGCGGCGCCTGGCTATGTCGAGCCCAGCCCGGCGCAGCGGGCGCTGGCGATGCAGGACCTCGAGCAATATTTGCGGGATTTCCGGGCGGGATCCAAGAAGTCCGGCTAACTAGAGCCCTCCGTTACGCGGCCCCCTCGGGGTCCTCGCCGTTCGCCGCCGTACGTGATCCCTGACGCCGAGCCAGCGCCTGCAATTCTTCGCGCTCGCCCGGTGCCCACGGCGTACCGCGGCCGCCACCGCGGTAGTCGACATCGAACTGTGCGAAATAGGGGTCCTTGCGCTTGGGATCGGCGACAACCGGCGCGCGCAGCTCGGGCAGCGGCGGCGCCTGGCTGAACACCCGATCGTAATACTCCGGGTGCGCGTCGATGTCGGCAACCTGCCGGTTGAGCCAATCCACGGCCTCGCCGTCGGGCAATTCGCGCAATACCGGCAGACGGTTCTCCGTCGGCTTGCGTTCGAGCCAGGCGATCGAGCCGCGGGCGCACATAATTCTCGCGACGAGCGGGGCTTCGGGGTCGTTCATAATGCTGCGCATGAATTGCGAGGGCAGCGGCTCGCCGCGCTGCTCGATCTCGCCCAGCATGATGACCGTGTTGCGGTTGCGCGATCCAACTTTGCGACCAGCGCCCGCACGCCGGCCGCCGCGTCCGATGCCTCGCGACTGGGTCACCCTACCCTCCCTCTGAAAGCCCGCACGGTTTATCAAAGGGTGAACCACCGCAGCCAGAACCAGATCAGCTATTCGACGCTTAATCGCTTATCGCCTTGCACATGGTCACGCCGCCGGGTGGGTTGCGGCCGGCGCGGGTCGGCCTGCTAATCGACTTCCTGGTAAAGCGGCTTGCGGCGGCACCTTGGGCGAAATAGCCGCAAAGGCGGTGGCCGGGACATAGCAACCGGAAATGAATCTCTAACGCATATTTCTCACCCTTAATGGGATTGCATCAGGTCCCCTCCTTGCTGTGACCAGTCGAGCTTGTTCCATCAATCCCTCTGGCCGAGCTCGTAAGATTGACTTGGCAGGCGTACTAGGCTTCCGACACGCCCGCTCTGCGTTCCGGCTTTCGACGAATGCCGACCATGGCGCGGCTGCGCCGGGACGGGACCGTCAACATCCGAGCTCAATTGCGGCGGCGGCGCATCACACCCAAGGCGACGAGTGCAGAGGCGAGCAACGCGACCGATCCCGGCTCGGGAACCGTTACACCGGTCAGCGTAAAAGAGGCGTTGAACGGCCCCTGACCGGTGATATCCGTGCCGATCCGTGACCAATCGGGCGCCAGCGCGCCCGCGCCATCGTCGCGGGTCCAGCTCTGCAGGTCCGTGACGCCAGGGGGAAACGGGTTCGGAACAATTGGCTTGGGCGCCGAGAGCCACAGAAAATCACCTGCGCTCCCCAAATCGACCTCTGGGCGGAAAAACACATGATCCGGACCAAGAGAGAAAGGCGTAGTGAACGTCACATCAAACTCCACTTCCTCGCCGGTTACCGTACCTTGGCCACCGGTAAATTGATTGGGCGCGGTGTGGATGCCGCCGGACAAAACCGAATTGACCGCGGTAAAGGGGTTGCCGCCGTTCAGGACCTTCGTCGTGAAAGTCAGCTGGCCGGGGACTGCGGCGTCTGCCGCGGCGAAATTGTTATCGGATGGCGAATTCACGCGGGTGTTTACCCGGCCATCCGGGGGGAAGGTAGAATCGATCGGGAACACGTGATAGAGTTCGATCTCGACATCCTTGACGCTGCCTGGAGTGGCGCCGCCGATCAGCAAGCCGGTGAAGGTTGCGTTGGTGATCAGCGTCCCCGTCGTCGTGGCGAAATCATCGGCTGTCTCGGTCTCGAGCTTGCCCGTGCTCGCCGTCCGCGAAAGGGTGGCGATCAGGCCGTCGGGGCTGCCGGTGCTGAAGAAAAACGGGTCGGCGACCGCCGGGGCGACCCCAAATACGGCGCCTGCAATGACAAGTGCGCCGCAACTGGTGACCGGTTTCATCGGATCCTCCCTCCTGAGAGATGCTCGATCGCCTGGACGAACGAGCCGTCAGGTCGGGGAATGGACGCCCGGTAGGCCGACATTCCCAAAGGTCCGCGCTCGATCTTAATACCGGGGATAGGCCCGTTCCATCTCCAATTGTTGTCGCAAATCCTCAAGCTCCGTTTCGTGCTTCTGCTGCATCTCCTCGATATCTGATTGCATCATCTCCTGCTGCGTCCGCATCTCGTCGAGATCCGATTCAAGGGACGACCCGGCATAGTAGTGGGGCTGAATCGGATGATCTTTAAGAAACTGCTCATGCTCGGCTTTGAGTTTGCGGGCAAGTTCTGGATTAATCTGTTCACAATTCCACAATGTCCAGTCGCCCGGGCCCAAGTCACGCTGAGCCCGCCGGGTGTTGTCCGCATCCTCGGCGGCATCTTCGCACATGCGTTCGAGGTATTCTTCCCCGGTTTCCCGCTTTTGCCGTGCGCAGGTCCGCTCTATCATTTCACGCTCCGACTTGTAGTGCCCACCGTGGGTCTGCTTGTCCTTGCACAAACTCGCGAGGTAACTCGCCTCCTTCGCCTCAGCGCTCAGCGCGATCGGTTTGCGGCAGCCCGATCGGCGGCGCCGGCGGAAGATGGTCGTACGGATTGTACTGGCAGCCTCCTGTCGCGAGTGCGGCGGCGATCAAAATGGGTGTCATCTTGACCATTGGGATGCGTCCTTTCCTCGTTTGCCGTGAGGTGGGACGTTGGCGTGCTGCCCCGCTTGCGAATTTCGGCCAAAAACTTGATAACCCGCACCACCCCGTCAGAAACCGCCGCCAAGGCCCGCCAGAGGGCCGTCTCGGTCGCAGCTATCCAGCCGGAAATTGCGGCGAGGGCCGTTCCCCAGCCCTCGCCGGGGCAGGCTCTGGGCCGATGGTGCCGGGCGGTGCCGCTACTTCCGCGGCACCTGGCGCGCCCAATCGACGGCGGCGCTACCAGATATAGTAGGTCCGTATCAACCCCAATTGTCCGTATGGTCTATTGACGGGTCCATTCGATGTGTTGACCATCGGTGAGGCGATCAGCAAGCGGGGTCGCAGACTGCTACTCTGCTTTTGGCCGAGTCTAGCTGACGGCTGCTTATGGCTCCTTCGTTGGTATCAGCAACCATGGCGATAGCTTCTCCCCTCTCTCTTTAGAGATTCAGAAAAAGAGAAAAAGAAATAGAAATGAAATTCGGTACCTGTTCCCCCTATTTCGGGGAAACTTCCCCCTATTTCGGGGAAACTTCCCCCTATTTCGGGGGATCAGCCCTCCGCAGAGACTACCACGGTCGCCCGCCCGCGACGCGTCACTACAACCAAACCGTGCTGTTCCAATTCTTTCAGATACTCCGTTTTATGATGGCCGCTAATGGCCAAGTTCGCAGTCATGTCGTTGGTCAAAGGAAATGGCTCAAGGCCGCGTCTCGACCGCATCACAATGAAGAGGTAAAGCCGGGTTCGGGGCGGGTAGACGAAATCGTACTGCCGATCCCAAAGCCGCTCTGGTAGGACCGGGGCAAATTCGCCCTCAATCTGGGGCATGTGAGGCTTTCGGCCGCGGCGCTTTCGTCTGGGTAGGTCATTGTCAACGCCGGCCGGGTCGTCGTCGGGAATCCGCAATGCCTCCAGATCGGCAAAAATGCTGGGTTTGGCAAGCTTACCGCCTTCGACCAGTCGAAACTTTCGTTTCACGCTACCCTCCGGGCAATTCCAAGCTCGTCTTCAATCTCGCATAGAAGCCGGTTTACCAATTGCCAAGTTTCCCGCGAACCAACGCGATCGTCCTCAAACCGGCGTTCGGCAAAGGTGTGGATCTTCGCTCGGAAGGGCGTCCCAAACATCGCCTCGCCGGCGCGCTGCATCGTCGCTTGAGTGAAGCGCGCAATATCATCGATGTCCCGCTCCGGGCCTTCGACGAGGAAGGCGTCGTGGAGCGGAAAGTTGACTTTGACGCCGGCCTCCACCAGGGCAATCGCCGCGATCTGCAGCATGGCCGCGCCATGCGCCTGGCACGGCCAGTTCTGGATCGTATTCATGCGCGTCGAGCGGTCCGGGCGGTCGACGTCGTCGACGACGTGCATTTGCCAGCCGAACATCGTCGCGACCCGGCAGCGCATATCGGCACGGTCGAGATTGCGCTGCACCCAGCGCCAGAAATCCGGGTAGCACTCATGGTGTTGACGCCACATCTTCACCGCCAGCTCGCGGTCGCCGCCGAGGCGGAGCACCAAGCCGCGCAAGGTCATGCCGTAATTGGTGCCGAGAAACAGGATCTTGACCTTATCCCGAAGCAGCTCAACTTCAGCCGATCCGCGCTCGGCCGCAGCCTCAAGCAACCCGGTCATTTTAGCAAAATAGAGGTACGGATCCGGTGACAGGTAGGTGGCGATCAGCCGCGAGTCCTTCGACAAGAACGCGGCAATGCCGATTTCTTGTGCCGACCAGTCAACATAGGCGAGGGCGTGGCCCTCGGGTGGTACGATCGTGAAACGAGTCCAGCGGTCCGGACCGAAAATGCTTTGATTGGTGCTGTAGGCGTTACGATCGGTGACGGTACCGTGTGGGCCTAGTATGACCCGGTTGCGACCGTCCGGACCATATGTCAGCGCCGGGTCTTTCAGCTTGGCGATGGTCGTCCGCAGCAAATGCAGGTGTTTTAGGACAGGATACAGCTCGGCCTGATCGCGGAAGTAGTCGTCCTGCAGCAATAGCCGCTTGCCGCTCTCGGTGCGCTCCCAAGGAATACGCAGCGCCGCCAGCAAGCGCGCGAAGCGCCTGTGCTTGAAGGTGAGCCCGTCAAAGATCCGGAACTGATCGAGCTCCTTGACCAGACGCAGCAACAGTGGCTCCCGGACGTGGGCAAACCGCTCCCACCAGGCGACGTCCAGCGGCACGCCATGATATTCGATCACCCCACAGGCCTGGTCATAGCGCCCGCGCAGCAAGGCGCGAGGTAGGTCTATCTTAGGTGCCATCTTGACGCCAACGGCCAAGGTTCCGTCGGCGTCCGACAGGTTGTAGCTCTGGGTTTTGGCAATACGGTCCGGCTGCCATACCGCGGTCGTCAGAATCTCCTCGCGATTGGCCTCCTTCGCAGCAGCCCCTATGCACGGCAATCGGTAGCGGAGCAAAGCATCGACGAGACTCGGATGCTTGTTGTCGTGGTAGCCGTTGCGCAGCCATCGATACTCGGCAAACAGGTCCACCAACCGTTCCGACTGAGACCAGCCTAGTGCTGCGAAGCAGTGACTTTCCGCACTGGCAAACCAATTCAACGCCAGAGTTCGAGGCCCCGTGTCGAACGGGGCTCGACGCATTTGGAGCAATTGATCCCGCCAATATTTCTGCGCTTCACCGGTCCGCAGCGAGCGTACGGCTAGACTGAGCGGAAGCTGTTTCCCGCCTTTGTCTCGACCGGTTTCCGGATTCTGGTGGCGCCCGCCTTCGATCTGGTACTCAAAATCGTAGGAAAGTACGTCATCGTAGCCGCCAAATGGGTGACTCATCACACATCTCGGGCGGTTTTGATCGCCGGATGATCTGGCGTGTCGACGATGTTGTCGTGAAAGGCAAGCTCCAGCAAATCTTCCACCGACGGCATGACGGCGGGCCACGCCGGATCTTCGTATTCCGACTGCAGCATCTTGCGCGTGCGGTAGCCGCCGACTTCGAGATCACCAACCGCCTTGATCCAGATGTCCCGGGCAAGCTCCACAGCTTTCAGGCCACTGCCGCGGAAATTGCCTTTTGCCGGGATCGGCCAAAAGAACATTTTCCCGCTCTTGTTGATGCACAGCGCCAGGATCACCCGCTTGATGTTTTCGATGTCCTGATCGATCAGGACTTTACCGAGAGACGGAACAATGTAGTAGGCGACCTTTTCCTTAGGGTCTTCGAGAATGAAGGCTTCGAATTGGTACTTGTCCTCGTGGTGAGCGCGAAAGGCCCGTTTGCCTGGTCTTCGAATGGCGACAGATGTCAAGACTTCTTCAGATGTGTCGTCATCGTCGTCATCGTCGGGAGGGATCTTCAGCGCTTCCAGATTGCGAAAAATACTTTCGCGCTTCCCCGCCCCGTGGGTGTCGTCGAGTGCCTGAAACACTGTCGGCTTTGATGCAGCAGCCGTGGCGGCCTCTGGACCGCCCGCCGGTGACATCTCCGATTCCGGCGAGACCTTCACTACGGCCGCTACAATCTCTGCATCGGCTTCAATCGCCGATTCGCCGTCATCGCCGACATTGTTAATCGCGTCCTCGACCACCGAAGGCGGAGGCGCGGCGCTATTCCCGCGAGAGCGGGTAGTTCTGGTAGAAGTTGTTTTCGACATGGGGCCCTCTCTGGGGAAGGCCGCACTAGCTGAACCCTTGATTTCCCGCCCTTTTGCGGTATTTCAAATGTCCGGAAGCGCGACCAGGAACTGTCAATCCTTCGTCTCCGGTAGCCTCAGGCTGCCGGAGGCGGGCCGCGCGCTTTCGGTTGAAGGCTCACGGATACTCGGTCCGGGCTCGCCAGCTTTATGCTGGAGCCTCGGAGAACGAGAGAGCGCCGCTCTCCGGTAAAACAAAGCGATGATCGATCAGGTAGCGAGCGGTCTGCGCGTGAACCTTCTGCCCGTGAACCAAATAAACCGGGCCCTTCGCCGTGAAGGCCAATTGCAAGCCAAATCTCTTGATTCGGCTGTAAAGGATGGTTTCAGCGTCGGTTAATTGTTCCCGACCCCAATATTCGCGATGGCCGTTTAGCTTGATTTCGGGGAGCGGCGGCTTTCCTGGCGGCTTCGGCATTAGTGAGCTCCGCACAAACAAAAAGCGCGAAAGGCGAGAACTCGCCCTCCGCGCTTGATGCAGCTTGCTGAAATCGAACGGGGCGGGGGTGGCCCGCTTAGTAGGCCGGCATTACGACGCCAGATCCGCTCAGCGGTGACGTAGGGGCACATGTTCCGGGCCCGCGGTTGCTGCTCAGCATTTTTGTCGAGCCGCGGCAGCGGAAAAACGACTTGAGTGCCGTCGCTGGCGCGGACGACAACATGACCCGCAACGTCCGCGTACATTTCTGGTGGTGGCTCTCCAAACGTTGATAGATCCGCTGGTGTGGCAGCTGTCCCCCACGCTTTGCGGGGCGGCGTGAAGACGCGGGGCGGATCGCCCCGTTGAGCACGGCGATAGTCTTCGACTGCTGCCTCTTCCGGCGTGAGCAGCGGCTCCGGCTGGCCGCTGAGCCGGACCTGGCACTCTGCTAGCCAGGCTGCCGTTTGAGACCGAGAGTACCGACGCAGCTGAGTCAAATATCGACCGCTTGCCGCCCGGCGGCGCCAGGCGCGATTGTGTTTTTCGGCGGAACCGGTTACATCAGTCATCGGCGGCGCGGCGGCGTCTCCCTCACAAGCATGGCGGCGGCGGGATCCTTGGTCGGGCCCGCCGCAACCGTCTCAGGCTGTGAACTTGCCATGTCAGCCCCGAGCTCACAAGCAGGTTCGTGAAGGTCTCCTCCGCCGGAGCGGCCTGAGCCATGCACCAGACGCATACGAAATAAGGCCAAACGGACCCGTTTGACCCTTGTTGGAATAATCTCAAATCCTCGTTTTTGCCGTCCTAGCCGTCGTCGTGGTGCTGTCGCGCAAATGGGGCGCGATCGTTGTAATTCTGCTGGGGTTGGCTGCCTACGTGGCAAGCTTCCTACCGAGAGGAGAATGGTCGTCAGTTTCAAGCACGATCGCCCGCCACGGCGGTGAGATACTTGCGTTCTCTGCGCTGGTTTGGGTGGTAGCGCATGCGGTCTATGCCCCCGGCCGCATCACATTGCAGCGCCTTCTGGGTGCGATAGTCCTTTATCTGAACTTCGCCGTGATTTTCGCCGCGGCTTATAGCCTGATTTGGGAGTTGCTCCCGGATGCCTTCGCCAGCATTGCTGCGCCGCCGACGGCAGATCCGCACGAAGTCGCCAACACGCTGTATTTCAGCCTCACCACGCTGACGACCACCGGTTATGGGGACATCGTGCCAGTCGATCCGTTCGCACGGAGCCTCGCGAATCTGGAGTCGGTTATTGGGCCATTGTTCCTTGCCATCACGGTTGCCCGGCTTGTGAGCATGGAACTAGCAGACCGCCGACGATAACCTCTCCAGTCGGGGCGTTAGGCCCTGCTGAGAAGCCGTTGCCAGTCGATGGCGTTTTCGTGCTCGAAGAATTCCTCCAGCATGTAGACGATCGCTGCGGACCGGCTTGGCGCCACTCGCTGCTGGGCCCGCCAGCCGTCGATTTTCTCGACCAGCTGCGACTCGACCCGGATGTCGATATTTGCAGTTTTCCGTTTCATGCTAGGGGGATCCAATGGGAAAGGGGCGGAGATTCAACTGGCTTCTCGGATGCGGCCGATACGCGGCGAGTCACGCCGCTACGAGCTGAGCAGTCCTAAGTGCAGTGCTGCCGATCCGCGTGATCGCTGCTGGCTGAGGTATTGCTGTCACCGACCACACCAGGGCGGCGATCCAGCCGACGATGGTCCAGCCGCTGGCAAAGTTCACAAGGCCGATCCATGGGCAACGGTGATGGCCTCGGACCATGGCAATGATCAACGGCGCCAGGTAGGTGCCGAACATGAAGCCCAACACAAGCCAGAAGCCGATCAAATTGCAGATGCCACCGATAAAGCTTCCCATCGTCTTCTCTCCGTCGAAGCGCGGGAGGTTTCCCGTCGCATGTCAGAGAAGTAGGGCGATGTAGGGCGCGCTCGCTTGATAATCCGCGCCAAAGAATTGCGAGTTCGCGCCAACCGCGCCGATCCGCCTAAGCCGGAAGGTCGAAAGCGCCTCGATAAGCGGCGCTAGCGGCTGTTCCCTCGATACTTCAGGCTGCTAATACGCTCATGAGGCCAGTCGAGGCCGGCGCCGGGCCATCATGCTGTAATGTGCTGTGAATGATTGCCCGCCGCATCGCCGGGCTCTAGGGTGACGGTCCTTCCACAGAGGAACGAACCGGCCCGGCCGTTACCGGGCTGAGCGCAATGGCCGTGTAATCCGCCGATCCTTCATCGGTTCGCGGGTGACGCCGTTGCGGCGTCCCCTGTGCTTGCGCTCCGGGCGTAACGGACCCGCGGGCCGGTGAAGGACCAATCATGGCGAGCGTCTATAAGCGCACCTGGCTCGGTCGGGACGGCAAGGAGCGGGTCCGCTTTGTCGCCGCGCATCGTGATCAGCACGGCCGGCGGCACAACAAAGGCTTCAAGGCCAGGAAGGACGCCAAAGCCTTCCTCGTGCTCACCGAGGGCGAGATCGTCCGCGGCGTTCACACGCCCGAGTCTTCCTCGATCACCGTCGACGAGGCGGCCCGGCTGTGGCTCAAGCGCGGCGAGCTGGAGCAGCTCGAACGCTCGACCCTCAAGCAGTACCGCAACCACGTCGAGCGCCACATCGCGCCGTTGATCGGCAGCGTGAAGCTCGCCGGGCTCTCCACGCCGCTCGTGCAGCGGTTTCGTGACGGGCTCTTGGAGACGTGCTCCCTGGCGCTCACGCGCAAGGTGCTGACCAGCCTGAAGAGCATCCTCAACGAGGCGATGCGGCACGGCTTCACTGATCGGAACATAGCCTTGCCGGTGACAGTCAACAGCAAGAGCCGCAATCGGAGTCGGACAGTGGCCGGCCAGGACTTCCCATCAGCAGCCGAGATCGATTTGCTGGTGCAACATGCCGCGCCTCATTTCAGGCCGTTGCTTGTCACCGCGGCATTCACCGGCATGCGCGCCAGCGAGCTCCGCGGCCTGACCTGGGCTGCGGTCGATTTCGAGCAGCGGATGGTTCACGTCCGCCAGCGTGCCGATCTGTGGGGGCGCTATCGGCAATCCGAAATCGGCGGCCGGCGAGCGCTCTATCCCGATGGTGCCGATGGTTGTCAATGCGCTCCGCGAGTGGTGGACCGCCGTCCGAAAAGCAACTGCGGCGCTCTTAAGCTCGTCGCAAATTGTAAATAACAACACAAAGTCTGGATTATTTAGATCGGACCTTCATGAAAATGCGAGATGTCACTTTCAATGGGATCTTTATTTGCTCTCGGGGCTGTTGTCCTTTCGGCGGTCGCCCCAAATTAAGGGCCAACACGAATTAACGAGCTATATCCCTTGGCGCTTCCACCGCTTTCGTCGCAGCCGCTCTCGCCGCTGCCGCTCTCGCCGCCGCTGCTTGCTGCCGCTGCTCATAGGCAGCCTGCTGCCGCTGTATTTCATACTGCTGTTGCTGCCGCTGTAACTCTAGCTGCTGTTGTTGCCGCTGTAACTCTAGCTGCTGTTGTTGAATGACATATTGCTGTTGCTGTTGCTGAGCAGCCGCCTGAGCGGCTGCGTTTTGATTGGCGATAGCGCCGGCTATCAGTCCACCAAACAGACCGAGAGCGGCCCCGCCAGCCGGTCCTATCCCGTTCACTAGGCGAAGGCGCTGTTTATCAATTCTGGTCAGCGGTGCTTTCACTTCGCCCAATTTCACATAAGACTGGTTGATCGCATTGGCCACACGAGCCTCCTTCTCCTTTGAAATACCTTGGCAAGAGATCTGTACGGCGAACTTCCTAGCTAGATCTGCAACCTCAGGCGGGGACAAGTCTGTAGGAGCACTTGAAACAGTCGGTGAGATGCCTTTTGCTATCAAAAAGTTGGTAACGATTGGACCTTGTATGGGGTCGCTACACGATTTGTTCAAAACTGCACGCTAAGCGGGATCAGTGCATAGTCGGACGTGTCCGCCGTTTCGGCGTCAAGGTGGCGACGAGTTTTGTCAGCCACGCGACTGCACCTGGTGTG
>Ga0306918_10000387_pt1 | contig 19562 bp, 15 predicted proteins | sample tim00Cox0000000H_FD_203315 | JGI IMG/M metagenome (GOLD analysis project Ga0306918, IMG submission 203315) | Lab enrichment of tropical soil microbial communities from Luquillo Experimental Forest, Puerto Rico - timezero.00C.oxic.00.000.00H (v2)... | ecosystem: Environmental > Terrestrial >... | reverse complement strand
GCCAACCTCGTTCGATTCCTTCCGCCTTGAGCAGCTCTGCCAGCCGCTTGCGCGCGTAGAACATGCGCGTCTTCACCGTGTTCTCCGGGATCCCGACAATCTCAGCCACCTCTTCCACCGACTTCTCGTGGTAGTAGACGAGATCGATGATTTCCCGATGTTCCGCCGAAAGTCCGGTCAGGCACTTCCGGAGGATCGCACCCTTGTCCTTCTTCTCCAGCGCCGTGTGCGGATCGTCCGCGGTATCCTCAATCGCCTCAGCGGCCTCAACGTCCAACTCCTGTTCCGGGCGCCGCCGCAGCGCCGAGAGCGCTTTGAAACGGGCGATCGACAACATCCAGGTCGAGACCGCGGACCGCCCTTCAAATCGACCAGCTTGTCGCCACACGTCCAGAAACACCTCGCTGATCAGATCTTCTGCGGTCGACTCATCACGCACCATACGCACTACGAACCGGAAGATGCGCACGTGGTAACGCGCGTACAGCACCTGCATCGCCAGTCGGTCGCCGTTCGCGATTCGCCCGATCAGCACCTCGTCTGATGTCGCCTGCATCGCTTCGGACGTCAGGTTAGTCGCGGGGGATTGCCGATGGGTTCATAGTTCCACCGTGAATACGAGGGGTTAGACCCCCCTTTGTTCCGTCGCGACCCACGTCCGGCCGGGTGCTTTGGGCACCAGATTATGGCGGTTCGACGGTGCCATGGATATCCGGCGTGAGGAAAAATTTGAAATAAATGCAACGCTTTAGTTGGGTCTCCCGGGACCGGAACCCGGCGCGGCGGCGGGCCGGCGGCATGGGGGTTTTGTTGCTCAGGACAGGCCTGCGGCATGCGGGCATTAGGGCCCGATTAACTCAAGTCCCAACTCGCAATGGCGCCTGGATCTTGCGCAGCACCGCGAGCACCGAAAGCGCGGTGATACGCCCGGTCCTCGGGTTCTCCGAGGGAACGTTCTCGATCGACAGGGTGAACCGCGACGAGTCGCTGTCCACCTCGATAGTATGGCAATTGCGCTCGACCGCAGGATCGGCCCAGATTTCCAGCAGCGTACGATCTGGCCCGATGCCGGCAAGCGACAGCGCGGCAGCGACGTTGACATTCTCGGGAAATCCCGCGGCTCCCTCCCGGGCAGTGCCGGCGAAGACTCGCTTCGCCGTGTTAAGTCCATCAACTGAAATGCCGCTCGCGACGAGATAAGGCGCGCCGGCAAGACCGCGCGGCGGCTTGCGCGTGATCATGCGGACGGAATGAATCCGGCCCTCGGCCGCCGCCGTGACGGCATCGAGCCCGAGCAGCGCGCCGGTCGGCACGATGATCTGCCCTCCCCGCGCTTTGGCGAGCTCGACGAGTTCGGGCCGCGGCAGCAGCGCGCCGGCGGAGAGCACGACGACGCGCTTTCCCGCTTCCAGCATCGGGCGGCAAATTTGCTCGAAGGCGGAAGCCGGCGCGCACTCGACTCCGAGATCCGCATGCGCAGGAAAATCCTCGGGCGCGACCAACGGGCAAGCGATCCGCTCGCCGTCGAGCCAAGCCTCTGCTTTGGCGCGATCGCGCACCGCCGCGCAGGCGAGCGCAAGCCCGGGCATGCCGTCGGCGAGCTTGCGCGCGAGCACGCGACCAATGGTGCCGAGCCCGGCGATGGCGACGCGCGTCGTGGCCATGAGCAACCCAGGAAGGAATGGACCGCAAACGTTGACGTCGCGTCTTACGCGGCTCTGTCGCGCGCCACAAGGGCAGGCAGTTGCGGCATCAGCGACCCTTGACCCTGCCCGCACAGCCGCCAATTCTCCGACCAACCATGGAGCGTGAAATGTTTGGGAGACTAACGGCGGCGGCTTTTGGCTTGTCGATCGCCATCAGCGGCGCGGCGCTGGCGCAGGCCTATCCGAACAAGCCGATGACCATGATCATTCCGTTCGCGGCGGGCGGCCCGACCGACGTGCTGGGCCGCGTGATGGCGCAGCGGATGAGCGAGCTGCTCGGCCAGCAGGTCATCGTGGAAAACGTCGGCGGGGCGGGTGGCATGACCGGTTCGAAGCGGGTCGCTGACGCCGCACCGGACGGCTACACCCTCGTGCTCGGCACCGTCGGCACCCACGCTCAGAGCCAGACCATCTACAAAAAGCCGCTCTACCACTCGGTGACGGACTTTACCCCGGTGGCGCTCGTCGCCGAGGTCCCGATCGTGCTGATCACGCGCAAGGACTTGCCAGTCACCAACCTCAAGGAATTCATCGCTTACGCCAAGGCCAATCAGAGCAAGATGCAGTACGGATCGGCCGGAGCCGGCTCGGCGACGCATCTCGGCTGCGTGCTGCTCAATTATCTGATCGGCGTCGACATCACGCATGTCCCGTACCGCGGCACGGGTCCTGCCATGCAGGACCTGCAAGGCGGCCGGATCGATTATCTGTGCGAAGTTGTCAGCACCGCCAAGCCGCAAATCGACGGCGGCACGGTCAAGGCGATCGCCATCATGACCAAGGAGCGATCGAAGGCGCTGCCCGACGTGCCGACCGGCCTCGAGCAGGGGACCCCGAACCTGGAAGCCTATACCTGGAACGCGATTTTCCTGCCGAAGGGCGCGCCCGCCGATATCGTCAAGAAGCTGCATGACGCCATCGTCGGCGCGATGAAGACGGCGTCGGTGCGGGAGCGTCTCGAAGGATTGGGCGCCGTGATCGTTTCTGAGGATCGCGCCACGCCGGAATATCTCGGCCAGTTCGTCAAGAGCGAAATCGAGAAATGGGCCGCGCCGATCAAGGCGAGCGGCGTGACGGTGGATTGATCAGGCATCAGGTATCAGCGATCAGGGATCAGGGAGAGCGCCTAATGCCTGATACTGATGCCTGATAACTGATGCCCGATCCCCTGGTCACTCCAGCTCGATCTCGCCCTTGATCTCGTGCGAGAAGCCGAGGCCGCCCAGCGTGACTGTGGCGCGGGCGGGAAATTTCTCGTTGCCCCTGAGCTTGCCGTCTGCCAGCGCTTGGCGCACGGCCTTCTCGATTTCGCGCTGGGCGGTCACCCCGAGGGTTTTGAGGAATTTTCGAATGCTGGTGTTGAAAACGTCCTCGTTCATGATCTCCTCCGTTGCGCAATCATACCCGCATCAGACCTGCCGGGCTGCTGAAATGGTCTCGTGACTTACAATCCTTTGATCAGCCCGGCGTCGATCAGCAGCCGGTTGAAACGGCGCGACTCGGCACCCTCCTTGCAGCGGTAGAACAGGCCCCTGCAGCGCTGGAAGATTTTCTTCTGCTCGACAAACGTCGGATCGAGCGGCAGCCCGGCTGCTTCTTGCAGCAGCAGCGGCAGATAAGCTGCCTCGATCGGCGTGCGCGCCGACGACACATCGGCCGGTCTGAAATTGACCGTGTCGATCGCATAGTAGGTCGTAAAATAACGCGCATCGTCCGACATGATGCGCCGGGCCAACGCCGCTGCATCGATCGAAGGTTCGAGAATCTTCGCCGAAATGGCCGGCTGATGATCGCCGAACCGCATCAGCAGGAACGGCTCCTGCGGAAAGTTTTGCCCGAGGCGGGCGAGAAAGTCGGAATAGTCGCGCGCGCTCATGCTCTGACGGCGGATGTACTCGTCGACCTGCGGATCATTGCCGAGCGGTTTCCACTCCGGTGTGAGCTCCGGGCGAAATGTCGACGTCCAAGGAAAATGGTTCGCCACCACATAGACGAAGATGAAGAGCGGCGCCCCGTCTCGTTCGCGCTCGATGAGCTGCAATGCTCGCTCGAAGTAGAACCGATCGGGCTGCATGTCGCTGGTCGCCCCCATCTCGCCGAGGTCGGTGAAACGTTCGATACCGGCGGTGGTCTGGAAGCGGCGCGCGCTGAGAAAGCCGCCATAGGCGGGATAGAGGCTGAACGTCTTGTAGCCGCAACGCCGCAACGCCTGCGGCAGGCCGCGCTGCACGCGCCCGGCCGCAATGCGCGTCACATTGAACATGAAGCGTCCGTACGACCGCGCCGAAAGGCCGGTCAGCACGTTGTATTCGGAGTACCAGGTCGGCCCGCCGGTCGCCTCGACCAGGAGGGATCGCCTCTTGTCGTCGAAGGAGCGAAAGTGGTCGCGATAGCCGGGCGGAACCTTGACGCCGGGCGCTGCCGTGATGTCGAAACTCGACTCGTCGAGCACCATGATGATGTGCGGCGGCTTGCCGCTCGGGCGACATGCTTCGCCAGCCGTCAGTTTGAGCCGGTCACCGACGGCAGCATCGGCCTCGAGCCAGCCGTGACTCATCAACTCGGACAACGACAGCACGCCCGAGCGTACAAAATTGGAGACGTGGTTGACACCGGAGAACGGCTCCCACGGTTCTTCTGGCACCACGTTCGCGAGCGCCACGATTGCAACGAGGGAGATTGCCGCGCCCAAAGCCGACGTGCGCAGCCGCACGCGGAAGGGGTCAAACCGCCAGATCAGAATGCACAGCGGGACCGCTACCAACGCGGCGACAACGATTGCAACGCGCAGATCCGGCAAAATGGTCATCAGAAACGCGATCGTGTCCACGTCGACGATGAGCACGTCGAAAAAGCTCAAGGTCATTTCCAGGACGTTGAATTTGAATTGCGAGAGCAAAATCATGCTCGCGGTCACGACGAGCGACAACGCTGCCGCTATTAGGGGCCGACGCAGCAGCATCAACCAGAAACAGTTCAGAAAGGCCCAGCTCAGCAGGCCGAGCGTGAGGCCAAATGGACCGTATTCGGTCAGCCAGATCGCAACGAGGGCCGCCGCTTGAACGGCTGTAATGGCTGCGACCGGGACCAAACGAGAGCCCGGGCCTGGCTTGAGAGCCGCTGGGCGGCGAAACGAACTGAAATCGGCGAGCGACATGACACGTGCACGCGTCGCCTTGAGCCGGTGGGCCACGGCCAGCGCGCGGTATTGTCATTTTTCTGTAACAAAGCAGCCGATTGCAAGAACGATGACGTCATGTCGAATCTGTCTTGACAATGTTCTCTTTTTGTTCTTTATCACCACAGACTGCGCATCTCGCCCACCATGGCCGTCTTCACGCCGCATCAGGACGCCGCGTTGATCGCAGCGTCGAACTGGTACAAGGCCGAGCGCGGGCGCGCTTCCATCTTTCGGCTGTTCGGCTATGCCGGCACCGGCAAGACGACGCTCGCCCGCCACATCGCCGAGGGCATCGACGGCAAGGTGATGTTCGCGGCCTTCACCGGCAAGGCCGCCTGCGTCATGCGCAGCAAGGGCTGCCCGAACGCCACCACCATCCACAGCCTGATCTACAAGCCGTGCGACACCGACGAAGAAATGCCGAGCTTCGACCTGTGGAGCGAAGCGCCTGCGTCCCGGGCAAAGCTGATCATCATCGACGAGTGCTCGATGGTCGATGCCGAGCTTGCCCCGACTTGATGTCGTTTCGCGTGCCGCTCCTGGTGCTGGGCGATCCGGCGCAGCTGCCGCCGATCCAAGGCGGCGGCTTTTTCACCGACGCGCGGCCCGATGCGATGCTCACCGAAGTGCATCGCCAGGCGCGCGACAACCCGATCGTGCGGCTCTCCATGGACATTCGCGCCGGCAATGCTTTGGCGCTCGGGCAGCACGGCGATTCGCAGGTGGTGGACCGCAGCGAATTGGACCCGCAGCGCGTGCTCGACGCCGATCAGGTTCTCGTCGGCCGCAACGTCACCCGCCGCGCCTACAACGCACGACTGCGCGAGCGGCGCGGCTTTGCCGGCGCATTGCCCGTGGCGGGAGACAAGCTCGTCTGTCTGCGCAACAACCGGCGCAAGGGGCTGTTCAACGGCGGCCTATGTGTGGTGAAGGAGCGGCCGAAGCCGCGCCGGCAAATCCTGCGCATGCGGCTTCATCCCGACGAGGACATCACCGACCGCATGATCAAGGTTTCGGTGCGGCCGGAATGCTTCACCGGCCAGATCGAGCAGCTCGACTGGCCCGTGCGCAAGCGCTTCGACGAATTCGACTTCGGTTACGTGCTCACGGTGCACAAGGCGCAAGGCTCGCAATGGGATGATGTCGTGCTGTTCGACGAGTCCGGCGCATTCTCGGATAATCGCGAGCGCTGGCTCTACACCGGCGTGACGCGCGCGGCGAAGCGGCTCACAGTGGTGATGTGAATCCGCGGACGTAGGCCGCGGCCTGTATCAGTCGTCTTTCCCCTCTACGTCCCGCACCGGCGTCTCCGGAGTAAGCCCGCTGCGCCGCTGCGCGAAGGTCTCGGTCCCGCTCTCTTCCCATTTGCCGGCGACGGCGCGCTGCGCATAGACGTCCCAGCGCTCCGCCCAGTCGCCGAGCGAATAGCCGTGCCAGGGCGGCTGCGGCTTGAGCGCGGGAAGGCCGAGCTCCTGCCAGATGCCGCGCGCGCGCTCCATGAATTCGCGCGCCGGCAGAGCGAGCGGCGGCGCGGAATATTTCAATGTGGCATCGATGAGGAGCGTCGACTCTTCACCGCGCGGGCCGGACTTGGGCCCGTGCCCAGCCGAGCGGTGCGGGGCAACGTGCACGTCCTCGATCGGATTGGCGCGATAGGCAAGTGACCAGAACACCGCGTCGGTATTGGCCGGATCGATGTCCTCGCTCACCGCGATGCAGATCTTCCCGCAGTCCGGCAGCAGGGTCGCGGCGCCGTAGAGCCCGCGCCAAATTTCGCTGCGCGGCGTGCCCGGCGCATATTGCACGAAGATGATCTTGCGCAAGTTCGAGAGCGGCTCGTGCATGACCACCCGCCGCACCGATTTGATGGCAAGCCGGTCGCGCAGGTGGGCGAGAAACAGCGGCTCCATCGCCACCTTCTTGAGCACGCTCGATTCGCTCGGCGTCACCTGGCTGATGATCGAGGCGAACACCGGCGATCGCTTGCGGGTGATCGTGGTCACCTGCATCGACATGTTGAAATCTTCCAGCGCGACGTGGCCGTGGCTTTCCCCGAACGGTCCCTCCGGCTCCAGCAGATCGGGGTCGATCAATCCTTCGATCACGATTTCCGCATCGGCCGGCACGTTGAGGTCCACGGTTATTGCCTTCGCCACCCGGATCGGCGCGCCGGCGAGCGCGCCGGCGACCGCCATCTCGTCGAGATCGAGCGGCAGCTTCATGCCGCCGGTCAACATGGTGGCGGGCGCGCAACCGACGACGATGGCGCAAGGCATCGGTTCGCCGCGCGTCTTATGCTTCTGCCAATGCACATAGCCGCCGGCGCCGCCGATGCGCGCAGCCATACGCACGCCGAGCCGGTCGGTCGCCTTCAAGGCGGCACGATAGGTGCCCATGTTCTGAATGCCGGTATCGGGATCGCGCGTGATGCAAAGGGTCGCGGTGAGATAGGGCGCGGCGTCGAATCCTGGCGTCGATATCGGCACCGGCAAGCTTGCCAGGCCTTTTCCCGCGCCGCGCAAATCATCGCCCTTGATGATCACGGCTTGGCACGGCGGCGACCCAACCGCGACCGGCGGCAGCGGATTGGCGATCGCGCGCAGCCAAGCCGCCTCGATTTCCTCGACAGGCCGGCCCACGCCCAACGCATAGATGCGCGGCGAAGCGGCAAGCGCGCCGACCGCGACCGGAATCTCGTAGCGGCGGCCGGCCGAATCCACCACGTTCGTGAACAGAAACGCGCGCCGCTCGTTTTCCGCGAGCCCGCCGGAAAACTGCCAGCGCGCCAGCGGGTGCAGCTCGGTATCTTTGTTGATCGGACGTTCGACGCGCACGAGCAGTCCATGCGCCTCGAGCGCGGCGAGATGCTCCTGGAAATCGAGCGGCGCCCCGGCGCGCGCCAGCGCGGATCGACTTGCCTCGGCGTTGACGTCGAGCATGACAAACCCTCAATCGGCCGCCGTAACGTACGATCGCTCGCAATTGCAATGCAATCCTTTCGGTGTATCGTCGGGCGCCGTTTGCGCTGTTCCGGGGTCGGACCATGGGCGCGAAGCATTTCGGCGCCCGCGTTGCGCGCCTCGAAGATCCCGCCTTGCTCACCGGACGCGCACGCTTCGTCGGCGACATCGCGCTTGCAGGAACGCTGCACGCCTGCTTCGTGCGCAGCCCCCACGCGCATGCAAAAATTCGCGCAATCGACGCGGCGGCGGCTCGAGGCATGCCGGGCGTTCATGCAGTGCTGACCGCGAACGGCCTCCCGGCATCCATGGCGAGTGCCCAGATCCCGATGCTGGTTCCCAATCCATCGATCAAAACACCGCGCACGCAAACGCCGCTGGCACGCGAGGAAGTCTGCTATGTCGGGCAGACCATCGCGGTGGTGATCGCGGACAACCGCTACCTCGCCGAGGACGCAGCCGCCGCGGTGGCGATCGATTTCGAAATTCTGCCCGCGGTGAGCGATTGCCGCGCTGCGGCCCAGTCCGGTGCTCCGCGCGTCCACAGCGATCTCCTCAGCAATGTCGCGGCCACGATGACAATGTCCTATGGCGATGTGGACATCGCCTTTGCGCAGGCGGCGCATGTCATCGAGGACCAATTCGAGCTCAACCGCGGCGGCGCGATGCCGCTCGAGGGCCGCGCGGTGCTCGCGAATTTCGACGCTAGCACGGACGTGTTGACCGTGTGGTCCTCGACGCAGACGCCGCATCTGTGCCGTGGCACGCTCGCTGATCTTCTGCGGCGCGAGCTCGAATCGATCCGCGTAATCGCCCCGTTCGTCGGCGGCGGCTTCGGCGCCAAGGCTCCGTTCTATGCCGAAGAAGCCGTGATTCCTGCCGTCGCGATGAAACTCGGCCACCCCGTTCTGTGGCAAGAAGACCGGCGCGAGCACTTTCTCACCGCGACGCAGGAGCGCGATCAGTATTGGCGCGCGGCGGTCGCGGTCGATGCTGACGGAAGAATTCGCGGCGTGCGCGGCAGCGTCATGCACGACGCCGGTGCCTTCCTTCCGTGGGGCATCATCACGCCCTACATCGCGGCCACTACCGTGCCGGGCCCGTATGTCGTGCCGGCCTATAAGATCGAAGCGACGGTGGTGCTCACAAACCGTGTCCCGACCACCGTCGTGCGCGGGGCGGGCCGGCCGCAGGCGGTGTTTGTCATGGAGCGGCTCATGGATCGGGTGGCGCGCAAGCTTGATCTCGATCGCGCCGATCTGCGCAGCCGCAACATGATCCGGCCCGAACAGATGCCATACGCGGTCGGCCTCACCTTTCGTGACGGAAAGCCGCTCGTCTACGCGAGCGGCGATTTCCCGAAGAGCCACGCGCGCGCCCTGGCGCTCTCCGACTATGAAAACTTTCGCGTCCGACAAGCCCAGGCGCGTGCGCAGGGCCGTTATCTCGGGGTCGGCATCGGCGATTATGTCGAGGGTACCGGGCTGGGACCGTTCGAAGGGGTCACAGTGCGCGTCCTGCCGAGCGGCAAAGTGGCGGTCGCCACCGGAGCGACCACGCAGGGGCAAGGCACCCGCACGACGCTTTCGCAAATCGTCGCCGACGCGGTCGGCTGCCGCACCGACGACATCGTCATGACGGTCGGCGATACCGGGGCGATGGCGCAGGGCATCGGCGCGTTCGCCAGCCGGCAGGCAATCAACGCCGGCTCCTCCGCATTGATCGCCGGCGCCGACGTGCGCCGACAGATCGTGGCGCTCGCCGCGCGCGTGCTCGGCGTGCCAGACGGCGAGATCGGTGTGGAGGACGGACGCGCCACCGCACGGGGCGGCAATAAGCCGTCCATCTCGTTCGGCGAGCTGGCGCGTCTTGCGCAGGGCGTGCCCGGTTTTTCCTTTGCCGCCGGCCAGTCGCCCGGCCTCGAGCACACCGCCTATTTCACCCCCGCGCAGGCGTCCTACTGCAACGGGACGCACATAGCCGAAGTCGAAGTCGATCCGTTCACGGGCAGCGTCACCTTGCGCAACTACACGGTTGCCCATGACAGCGGAAACGTGATCAACCCGCTGATCGTCGACGGTCAGGTGCAGGGCGGCGTTGCTCATGGGATCGGCAACGCATTGTTCGAGCGGGTGCAATATGGCGCCGATGCGCAGCCGTTGACGACGACGTTTCAGGATTACCTGTTGCCTGGCGCCCTCGACGTGCCGGCCTGCACGATCGAGCACGTCGAGACGCCAAACCCGCTCAACCCGCTCGGCGTCAAGGGCGCCGGCGAGGGCGGCACGATCCCGGCGCCGGCCGCGATCATCGCCGCGATCGAAGATGCGCTCGCGCAGTTCGGGGTGCGGTTTACGGACATGCCGGCGACGCCCGACCGCATCGTTGCGGCGCTGCGCGCAGGCGGCGCGTATGAGAAACTGACCGCGCCGTGACGGAGCAACGGTTCCTCGCGAGCTCTGTTTCCCACGCGCGAGAAAACCGCGCGAACCGCTGCGACCCCACGATGTTTATTTAACATGCCGGCATGAGAACCGTGGAGTGAAAGATGGCCACAACAAAAAACAAACCGCCGCGCCGCCTGCGCTCGCAACTGTGGTTCGACAATCCCGACAATCCGGGAATGACGGCGCTTTATCTCGAGCGCTACCTCAATTTTGGACTGACCAGGGACGAGCTTGCGTCGGGTAAGCCAATCATCGGCATTGCCCAGAGCGGCTCCGATCTCTCTCCCTGTAACCGCCACCATCTCGAGCTCGCCAAGCGCGTGCGCGAAGGCATCCGCGACGCCGGCGGGATTGCGTTCGAATTCCCGATGCATCCGATCCAGGAGACCGGCAAACGTCCGACCGCGGCGCTCGACCGCAATCTCGCTTACCTGAGCCTCGTCGAGGTGCTGTTCGGATACCCGCTTGACGGCGTGGTGCTCACCACCGGCTGCGACAAGACCACGCCCGCCGCGATCATGGCGGCGGCCACCGTGAACACACCGGCCATCGTGCTTTCCGGCGGGCCGATGCTCAACGGCTGGTGGAACGGCGAGCGTGCCGGCTCCGGCACCGTGGTGTGGTGGGCGCGCCAGGAGCACGCCGCCGGTCGCATGGACTACCGGCAATTCCTCGATCTCGTAGCGTCATCAGCGCCGTCGATCGGCCATTGCAACACGATGGGCACCGCCTCGACGATGAATGCGCTGGCCGAAGCGCTGGGCATGTCGCTGCCGGGCTGCGCCGCCATCCCCGCGCCCTATCGTGAGCGCGGGCAAATCGCCTACGAAACCGGCCGGCGCGCGGTCGAGATCGTGCACGAGGACCTGAAACCCTCGGACATCCTCACCCGCAAAGCCTTCGAGAACGCAATCGTCGCCTGCTCGGCAATCGGCGGATCGACCAACGCGCCGATTCACATCAATGCCATCGCTCGGCATATCGGGGTCGAGCTTTCGATCGAGGATTGGGAAACGACCGGCTATGACGTGCCGCTGCTCGTTAACATGCAACCGGCCGGCAAATATCTCGGCGAGGAATATTATCGCGCGGGCGGGCTGCCGGCGGTCATGCACGAGCTGCTCGGCGCGCGCCGCATCCATTCGGACGCGCTGACCATCAACGGCAAAACCATGGGCGAGAACGTCGCGCAGGCGAAGGCGCGCGATCGCGATGTGATCCGCCCCTACGACCGCCCGCTGATGGAGCGGGCAGGCTTCAAGGTGCTGTCCGGAAACCTGTTTGACTCCGCAATCATGAAAACGAGCGTCATTTCGAATGAATTCCGCCAGCGCTATCTATCCAATCCGAAGGACCCGAATGCCTTCGAGGGGCACGCGGTCGTGTTCGACGGGCCGGAAGACTATCACCGCCGCATCGAGGACTCCGCGCTCGAGATTGATGAGAACACCATGCTGTTCATCCGCGGCGTCGGGCCGATCGGTTATCCCGGCGGAGCGGAAGTGGTGAACATGCAACCGCCGGCGGCCTTGATCAAACGCGGCATCACCTCGCTGCCCTGCATCGGCGACGGGCGCCAGTCCGGAACGTCGGCGTCCCCCTCGATCGTCAACGCGTCGCCCGAGGCGGCGCTGGGCGGCGGGCTGGCGTTGCTGCGAACCGGCGATCGCGTGCGCATCGATGTCAACGTCGGTACGGCGAACATCCTGGTGCCAGAGCGTGAGATGGCCCAGCGCCGTGCGACGCTGGAGCGGCAGGGCGGCTACAAATCTCCACCCAGCCAGACGCCGTGGCAGGAAATCCAGCGCGGCATGGTCGAGCAACTGGCGGACGGCATGGTGCTCACCCCCGCGGTGAACTATCAGCGCGTGGCACAAACAAGCGTGCCGCGCGACAATCATTAGAATCCGATCAAGGGGAACGGCCATGGCGCATCGTTTGCAAGGGAAGGTCGCGCTCATAACCGCGGCGGGTCAGGGGATCGGACGCGCGATTGCGGAGGCATTCGCGGCCGAGGGAGCGACCGTCATCGCGACCGACGTGGACGAGAAGAAGCTTGACGGAATTAAAGCGGCCAAGCGGCTTAAGCTCGACGTGCGCTCGACCGCCGCGGTCGAGGCGCTCGCACGCGAGCTCGCGGCTGAATTCGGCGCGCTCGACGTGCTCGTCAACTGCGCGGGTTACGTTCACCACGGCAGCGTGCTCGACTGCTCGGAGCAGGATTGGGACTTCTCCTTCGACCTGAATGTGAAGTCGATGCATCGCATGATCCGGGCATTCCTGCCGCGCATGCTGGAGAAGAAAGCGGGCTCGATCGTCAATATTTCCTCCGCGGTCTCTTCGATCCGCGGCGTCCCCGACCGTTACGTCTATGGCGCGACCAAGGCCGCGGTGATCGGTCTTACCAAGGCCGTTGCCGCCGATTTCATCCGCCGAGGCATCCGCGCGAATGCGATTTGCCCCGGCACGATTCATTCGCCCTCGCTCGAGGGTCGCATCGCCGAGCGCTCGCAAGCCACCGGAAAATCGCGCGTCGAGGTGGAGCAAGCCTTTGTCGAACGCCAGCCCATGGGCCGACTTGGCACTCCGGAAGAAGTCGCCGCACTCGCCGTGTTCCTCGCTTCCGACGAGGCCAGCTATATCACCGGTCAACCCCATCTGGTCGATGGCGGGATGGCGCTTTAAAGTTCGTGGCAAGATTTTGACACGCGACTCGCCCAGACACGCAGTCGAACCGCGAATGATGTCCCGCATGGCAGACTTTTGTGCAATGCAGACCATACCGTATTGCTGCTCGGAACCCTGCATGAGTCACTAAGTTATCGGTTGTCGAAGCGCGCTCTGCGCCGGCGTGATGCTTCCCTCAACTCAGCCGTCTCCGAGGCCTCTCGTCGCTCAACGACCCGCTGGACCACGCTATGGCGAACATCGCTCCGCTGCTTCCGGCCGATTTCAAGCAATTGGCCATCTTGCTCGACGTGGATGGCACGATCCTTGATCTCGCCCCCACGCCGCGCGAGGTGTTCGTTCCGCACCCGCTACGCGAGACGCTGCAGCGGCTATGGCAGCGCACGTGCGGCGCTGTTGCTTTCGTCAGCGGCAGGACGATCGGCGAGCTCGACCTCATCTTTTCGCCGTTGCAACTGGCGGCGATCGGCGGACACGGCGCAGAGCTTCGCGCAACTACCGCGGCGGTGCCTCAAGAGCCGCGCCTGCCGCCGCTCGATCCGAAGATCAAGCGTCAGTTTGCGGAAATCGCCGAAGCGGGACCGGGCATCATTCTCGAGGATAAAGGCTACTCGCTCGCGCTCCATTATCGCTTAGCCCCTCATAAAGAGCGTTTCGTGCTAGATGCGGCGGCCAAAATTTCAAGCGCTCTGCAGCCAAGCGCGATCGAGCTTCTGCCTGGCAAGCTGATGGTGGAGATCAAGCAGGCGGGCTTTAGCAAAGCGACGGCGGTGCGCGAATTGATGACCTACGCGCCGTTTATCGGGCGACACCCGATCTTCATCGGCGACGACGTCACCGATCTCGGCGTGTTCGACGTTGTGCCCGATTTCAAAGGGGTCGGCGTTTCCGTGGGACGCCGCGTGGCCGGCGTCAACGCCTGCTTCGACCGGCCCGCCGACGTCCGTCGCTGGCTTGATGAAATCTCCCGCAAGGACGCGCTCGCGACTCCATGACCGATCACGGGCTTGACCTTGCGGTGATCGGCAACGGGCGCACCGCGGCGCTGATTGATCCGACCGGATGTCTGGTCTGGTGGTGCTATCCGCGTTTCGATGGCGATCCGATTTTTTGCCGATTGCTGTCGGGCCGCGAGGAAAAAGGATTTTCTGATGTCGTGCTCGACGACATGGTCGATTTCCAATCGGAATATCTTCGCAACACTGCCGTGGTCTCGACCGTCCTGACCGACCGGCGCGGCAACGCGGTCCGCATCACCGATTTCGCTCCGCGTTATGGGCATTTCGGCCGCGTTTTCCGGCCGCCGCAGCTCATTCGAATCATCGAACCGGTTGCCGGCCTGCCGCGCATCACAATCCGATTTCGGCCCACCCATGATTACGGCCACCCATTTGCACGGCATTCGATCAGCAGCAACAACATTCGCTACCTCGATGAGGACGTCGTCATCCGCCTGACCACGGATGCACCGCTCTCGTACATCGACCGCGAGGCCCCGTTCGTCCTCACGCGCCCGTTGCATCTCGTATTTGGCGTCGATGAGCAGTTTCAAGGCAATCTGGAAACCAGCTGCCGGGAATTCTGCGACCGTACCATCGACTACTGGCTGGAATGGTCGCGCGGCCTTTCCATTTCCTATGATTGGCAAGATGAGATCATTCGCGCGGCGATAACGCTCAAGCTCAGTAATTTCGAGGAGACCGGCGGCATCATCGCCGCCCACACAACGTCCATTCCGGAGGCGCCCGGGTCGGGCCGCACCTGGGATTATCGCTACTGCTGGCTGCGCGACGCCTATTTCGTGGTCAAGGCGCTCAACCGCATCGGCGCGACCCAGACCATGGAGGATTTCATCTCGTTCACCCTGGGCATCGCGTCCAATCCGAACGAGCCGATGCGCCCGGTCTACAGCATCGTCCCGATCGATCCGATGGACGAGAAAACCGCGCCGGCGCTCGAAGGCTATCGCGGCGACGGACCGGTGCGCATCGGCAATGCCGCCGCTGGGCAGGTTCAGCACGACGCGTTCGGCAGCGTCATTCTCGCCGCCATGCCCATGTTCTACGACCGGCGCCTGCCCCGTCTCGGCGACGAGGGGCTGTTCCGGCTCTTGGAGACGCTCGCCGCCAGGGCCGGGGAGCTTGCTCTGGAAGCGGACAACGGCATCTGGGAGTACCGCGGGCGCCGGCGCATTCACACCCATTCGACGGCCATGTGCTGGGCCGGCTGCCACCGGCTTGCCGCCATCGCTTCGCGGCTGGACCTTGCTGATCGGGCGGCGCATTGGAACGCCGTTGCCGACCCGGTGCGCCAGGCGCTTCTCCAGGGCGCCTGGAACGAGAAGCGAAAGGCCTTCACCGCCGCATTTGGCTCCGACGATCTCGACGCCAGCGTTCTTTTGCTGCCTGATCTCGGGGTGATCGAGGCCGACGATCCGCGTTTCGTCAGCACGGTGAAGGCGATGGAGCGCGAACTTTTGCGCGAGAAGCACGTTATGCGTTACGCGGCGGCAGACGATTTCGGCCTTCCCGCAACCGCTTTTCTGATCTGCCGGTTCTGGCTGGTCGATGCCTGGTGGTCGCTGCGCCGGCGCGAGGAGGCGCGGGAATTGTTCGTCGACGCGTTGGCGTATCGCAACCGCTATGGGCTATTATCGGAAGATATCGACCCGCAGACCGGCACGTTGTGGGGAAATTTCCCGCAGACGTATTCGATGGCCGGCTTGATCTTGACGGCGATGCGGCTGTCGCGAAGTTGGGAGGACCGATATTGGCGCGGCTGATCGTGGTCTCCAACCGCGTGGCTGTTCCCAGCGCCGCGAACGGCAACCAGGCCGGCGGGCTGGCTGTTGCGGTCCGTTCATTGCTGAGGCGACACCGCGGAATCTGGTTCGGTTGGAGCGGTACCGTCTCGACCGAGAGCGAGGCCGTGAGCCAGACCATCCATCGCGGCGACATGACTTACGTCGTCACCGACCTAGTCGAGGCGGACTATCAGGAATACTACAACGGCTTCGCCAATCGGGTGCTGTGGCCGATCCTGCACTATCGTCTCGACCTTGCCGAATACTCGCGCCGCGATCTCAGCGGATATCGCCGCGTGAACGCGCATTTCGCCGCGCAATTGCACGACCTGCTGCAACCGGACGACATAATCTGGGTGCACGATTATCACCTCATCCCGCTCGCCAAAATGCTGCGTGACCGCGGGCATCGCAACCGAATTGGATTTTTCCTGCACGTTCCGTTTCCGCCGCCCGAAATTCTCACTGCTTTGCCCAACCACGAATGGCTGATCCCGCAATTGACCGCCTATGACCTGGTGGGCCTGCAGACCGAGAACAACGCCACGAATTGCGTGCGTTATCTGGAAAATGAGTGCCGGCTGCAGAGGCGCGGCGGCTATACGTTCGAAACCGCCGAACGCACGGTACGGGTCGGCGTCTTCCCGATTGGCATCGAGACCGGCGAATTCAGCCGCTTGGCTCGACACTCCGTACGCTCGCAACTGGTGCGCAATGTGGTGGAGAGCCTCGCCGGCCGCAGCATGATGATCGGCGTCGACCGGCTCGACTATTCGAAGGGCCTGGCTCAACGCATGGACGCCTTCGAGCGCTTTCTCGCGGTGTATCCGGATTGGCGCGGCAAGGTCACCTACCTGCAGATCACGCCCAAGAGCCGATCGGAAATCCAGGAATATGCCGGCATGGAGCGCACCATCAGCGAGGCCGCGGGCCGGATCAACGGCACTTATGGCGAAGCCGCCTGGACACCGATCCGCTACGTCAATCGCGCCTACAGCCGTAGCGCGCTGGCGGGCCTGTTTCAGGCGGCGCGCGTGGGGCTGGTCACGCCATTGCGTGACGGCATGAATCTGGTGGCAAAGGAATATATTGCCGCGCAAAACCCTGAAGATCCGGGTGTTCTCATCCTGTCGCGCTTTGCCGGAGCGGCGGCCGAGTTAACGGCGTCGCTTCTGGTCAATCCTTATGATCCGGAAGCGGTCGCTACCTCGATCGCCCATGCGCTCGCCATGCCGCTCAAGGAGCGGCGCTCGCGCCACGCGGCGCTGTTCCGCGTGATCTCCGAAAACGACCTCAAGACCTGGGGCGAACTGTTTCTCGCGGCACTCACGCAAAGCGCCGACGTGCCGTCATGGCACGAGCAGCTCGGACTGCAGCCGTCGATCAGCTCGACTTTGGCCTAAGCGTCGGCTGTCACCGTGACGGCCGCCGCGGCTCCCGACCGCTGATGCACCGGCTTCTCGAGGCGCGTCAGGTTAAAGGCGCTATTGATGAGCGCCAAATGGGTAAATGCCTGCGGGAAATTGCCGACCAGCCGGCCCGCGTGGGGATCGTATTCCTCGCTGAGCAGCCCCACGTCATTGCACAAACCGAGCAGCCGGTCGAACAATCGCAGGGCGTCTTGCCCGCGTCCCTGCAAGATGTAGGCGTCCACCAGCCAGAAGCTGCACGCCAGGAACGCGCCTTCTCCCGGCGGCAATCCATCGTCCGATTTATCGCTGTCGTAGCGCAGGACGAAGCCGTCGACCAGCAGCCGCCGCTCGATCGCCGCGACGGTGCCGCGCACGCGCGGATCGTCGGACGGCAGAAAGCCCATGCAAGGCATCAGCAGCAGGCTCGCATCCAGGTGCTTCGAGCCGTACGACTGGACAAAGCTGCCGAATTCACGATCGAAGCCACGCTCGCAGACATCGGCGTGAATAGCGGCAGCCACTTGCTGCCAGTGTTCGACCGGGCCTTTTAGACCGAATTCCTTTGCGCTCTTGATCGCCCGATCGAAGGCGACCCATGCCATCATTTTGGAATACGTGAAGTGTTTTCGCCCGCCGCGCGTCTCCCAAATCCCCTCGTCAGGTTCGCTCCAGATGCGCTCGAGATATGAGAGAGATGCCTGCTGCAGCTCCCAGCCGGATTCGCTGGCGGCCAAACCGCTGCACCGCGCCTGATGCAGCGCGTCCATCACTTCGCCGAACACATCGAGCTGACGTTGGCCGTGCGCGGCGTTGCCGATACGCACCGGGGCCGATCCTTCATACCCGGGCAGCCAGGGCACGGTCCACTCGTCCAGCCGCCGCTCGCCGGCGATGCCGTACATGATCTGCACCTGTTCCGGGCTGCCGGCCACCGCGCGCAACAACCATTCGCGCCACGCCTGCGCCTCGTCCGAGTAACCGGCGTTCATCAGCGCGAGCAAAGTGAGCGTGGCATCGCGCAGCCAGCAGAAGCGATAATCCCAGTTTCGCACGCCGCCCAGGCATTCCGGCAACGAGGTCGTGGGCGCGGCAACAATTCCGCCGGTGCGCCAGAAGGTGAGTGCCTTGAGCGTAATGAGCGAGCGGGTCACCGCCTCGGAACAATGCCCCGACGGCCGACATTTCTTTGCCCAGCCCGTCCAGAAACGCTGCGTCCTCTCGAGCGCTGACTTGGCTTCGAGCGGGCGCGGCGGCGGCATGTGCGACGGCGCATAGGTGAGCACAAACGGCACCGCATCCCCAGCCGCCACCGTGAAGTCGCCGACTGTGGTCAGATTCTCACCGCGGAGCTCGACCGGGGTGCGCAGCACAACCATGTCCGGCCCGGCAATCGCGCGCAACGTCCCGTCGAGCCGCGTGACCCATGGAACAATCGCACCATAGCCGAAGCGCAGCACCAGCTTGGTGCGCATCGCGACAGAGCCGCGTTCTCCGACGACAAGACGAACGACGTGCGAGTGCGCCGCTTTCACCGGCATAAAGTCGATGATCGATACCGCGCCCTCCTCGCATTCAAAGCGTGTTTCCAGAATCAACGTGTTCGGCCGGTAGCGGCGCGTGACGTGCGCAGCACTGTCGCAAGGAGCGATTTGCCAATGCCCGTGCTCCTCGGAGCCGAGCAGCGCGGCGAAACAGGCCTCCGAATCGAAGCGAGGCCAGCACAGCCAGTCGATCGAGCCGTCGCGGCTCACCAGCGCGGCCGCCTCACAATCGCCGATCAATGCATAGTCTTCGATCCGCTTCGACATGATGACCCGTCGATGATTATGGCTCGAAGTCGATGACGACCTTGATGTCGTCCGGCCGATCCTGCAGTGCCTCGCTCCACTGCTCAAGAGGCACCCGGCGCGTGATCAGGCGGGAGAGCCATTCCCGGTCTGCCCGAGCAAGCGCATCGGCGGCCATCTCATAGTGGCTGCGATTGGCATTGACGGAGCCGAACACGACGTCGTTGTCGAGCACCATCGTCCGATTGAGCCCACTGATATCCACGTCGAACACTTTTCCGGGCGCGCTCACGCCCAAAAGACAGATGATCCCGGCCGCGGCGGTGGTGCCCAGGCAAGCCCGGATCAGGGCGGGGGCTCCGGTGCATTCAAAGATGACGTCTGGCGCGAGCCGATCGAGCCCGGCGGCATCGGTGTGATAGCTGCCGCCGAGATCGCACACGAGCGCCTCTTTCAGTCCGCCTTTGTTGCGATCGAGCACATGCACCTCGAAGCCACGCTGCTTACCAATCAGCTGCTGACAGCTGGAAGTGGCGATACCACGCGGACTTATCCATCAAGCTTGCCAATCTGACTAT
>Ga0306918_10000382_pt1 | contig 19695 bp, 17 predicted proteins | sample tim00Cox0000000H_FD_203315 | JGI IMG/M metagenome (GOLD analysis project Ga0306918, IMG submission 203315) | Lab enrichment of tropical soil microbial communities from Luquillo Experimental Forest, Puerto Rico - timezero.00C.oxic.00.000.00H (v2)... | ecosystem: Environmental > Terrestrial >... | reverse complement strand
CTGGGCAACGCCGATCGGCGGGGCTGCACTGATACTCGGATGGACAGCCTTGGGTTTTCTTGCCTTTCGGCGGCGCTGATTCCGCCACAGTGACGACCTGCAAGCGACCACGTGGAACAGATTTCTCGAACGGGTGGCAGCTGCGGCTTGACGCAGAGGGTCGAGTTCTAGGCGCAACAAAACGGAGCGGGATATGCAGATCGCGATAATCGGGGCTGGCAATGTCGGAGGCGCGCTCGGCAAGGGCTGGGCGAGCGCTGGTCATGCGATCACCTATGGCGTGCCCGATCCGTCGGAAGCGAGGCACCGAGCGACGGCGGAAGCGGCGGGAGGCTCCCGACTCCTGCCCGTGCCGCAGGCGGTCCAAGGCGCTGACGCAATCGTGCTCGCTGTACCGTTTGACGCCGTCGGCGACGCACTGAAAGCCGCGGGTGACCTCTCCGGCCGACTGCTGGTCGATGTGACCAACCCGCTCCGCATGGGATCGGCCGGCCTCGAGCTGTCGATCGGTTTCGACCGTTCGGCCGCGGAATATGTGGCGTCGCTGGCACCAGGTGCAGCGGTGTTCAAGACGCTAAACCAAGTCGGATTTGAGGTGATGGCGAACACTGGCGGTTACGCTGCACCTCCGGTGATGTTCGTCGCCGGCGACGACCCGGCGCGCAAGCCAGTGGTGATGGGTCTCGTCTCCGATCTCGGCTTTCACGCAGTGGACGCGGGCGGACTACGCGTCGCGCGGTTGTTGGAGCCGTACGGCATGCTGTGGATTCACATGGCGATCAACCGCAAGGCCGGTCGTGACAACGCCTTTGCCTACCTTGTTCGGGGCGCGGGTGCGGCCGGATTGGATCGCGGTTCGACATAGACGGAAGTCCAGCGGATTGGCCGTGGACGTATCATCCAGGATCTCGTCCTAGTGAGGATAGGGCTCAACATTGTGCTGGGGCTGGGGCTGGTAGCGTCACCCGTTATCAGCGCGGAGCTCCCGGTGACCGAGACGATTGTATTGGTCAGGCATGGAGAAAAGCCCGCTGAGGGACTGGGGCAACTGAATTGCCAGGGGCTCAATAGAGCCGTCGCGCTGCCCGTCGTGATCGGGAAGCTATTCGGTCGGCCCGATGCTATCTTCGCGCCCGATCCCGCGCAGTCGAAGGAGGATTACGGTCGCCTTTATAACTATGTCCGGCCGCTGGCGACGATAGAGCCCACCGCTATCGCTTTTGGCCTGCCGGTCGATGCCAGCATCGGCGTCTCGGACCTTGATGCGCTCCAGCAAAAACTCGAATCCCGGGTTCACCGCAGCGCCCTCGTCGTTGTGGCGTGGGAGCACGCCGCTATTGCAAAGCTGGCGCGCCGTCTTGTTGCCGACCACGGTGGCGACCCCACCATCGTGCCAGATTGGAATAGCGATGATTTCGACAGCATTTATGTCGTCCAGCTAACGCAGAGCCGTGCTGGAACTGCGGTCACCTTTGAGCAACGCCACGAAGGCCTCGATGGGGAACCGACGACATGTCCGGGTCAAGCTCCACGATGAGGTGGCCCAGTGATCCTCGATCGCGGCTTTCGTCCGGCTTGATATCGCGCCACGCGACGATACTCGCGGCGCGTTTTTGTAACATTCCTGTCAAATTGCGCTGCTAGTTTGCGGCCCGGATATTCCGGTGCAACCCCGAACGGGTCGATTCGTGCGAAACCTGAAAAGCCTAGCCCTTTCGTGGGCGTTCACGCTCGGCGCCGTGGCGCAGCCGACCGCGGCCGCCGACAGGCCGCACAATGTCGTGCTCTTCATACCGGACGGGCTCCGTGCCCTTGTTGTTTCGGATCAGACGGCGCCGACGATCAGCGCCATTCGGGACAAGGGCGTCAATTTCAAGAACCCGCACTCGTTGTTTCCGACCTTCACGACACCCAATGCAGCCGCTATGGCGACCGGCCACTATCCGGGGGACACCGGAGATTTCAGCAACACAATCTATGCCGGCTTTCCCGTGCCGGGCGCTGGCGGCAGCCTGACACCCTTCCTCGAAAGTGATCCGGTGCTGGGCGATGTCGACGAACATTTCGCCGGCGATTACCTCGACGAAGTGACCTTGCTCAAGGCGGCGCGCGATGCCGGCATCAGCACGGCCACGATCGGTAAGCTCGGCCCGGCGCTGATCTTCGACCACACCGATCGCACCGGTGCGCCGACGATCGTGGTCGACGACTCGACCGGAAGCCCGAGCGGCATACCCCTGTCGCAAGAAGTTCAGGCGGCCATGACCGCCGCCGAGATTCCGCTCGCTGCTCCCTCGCGCGGCGATAACGGCAAGGCCGGCACCGCGACCACCCCCGGGACCAAGGTAGCCAATGCCGCGCAACAGGACTACTTCGCCGATGTCGCCACCAAGGTCGTGTTGCCGCTCTTCAAAGCGCGCAACCGTCCTTTCATTCTCGTCTTTTGGTCGCGCGACCCGGATGGAACGCAGCACAATCAGGGCGACAGCCTCAACCAGCTGACTCCCGGAATCAATGGGCCCACATCGCTCGCCTCGATCAAGAACGCCGACGAGAACCTTCGTCGCATTCGGCAGGCTCTTGCCGATCTCGGCCTTTCCAACACGACCGACATATTCGTAACAGCCGACCATGGCTTCGCCACGATCTCCAAGGAGACCAAGACAAGCCCTTCGGCGCGCGGGTCATACGCGGATGTTCGCGCGGGCTTTTTGCCGCCAGGTTTCGTTGCGATCGACATCGCGACCGCGCTGGGTTTGCAGCTCTATGATCCCGACGCCAAGAGCGCACCCGTCGCCGCAAACAGCCATCCCAGCCGCAGCAACGGCTTGATTGGGCCTGATCCCGCCAAGCCCGATATCGTGGTCGCGGCGAACGGCGGCTCCGATCTCGTCTATCTGCCAAAACAGGACAAAAAAATTGCCGCCCGTGTGGTTTCGGCGCTGTTGGCGCAGGATTACGTGAGCGGTCTCTTCGTCGACGACTTGCTCGGCCGGTTCCCGGGCACCTTGCCGTTGAGCGCCATCAACATGAAGGGTTCGGCGTTGACTCCCATGCCGGCGATTGTGGTGAATTTTCGCACCTTTTCGACCGACTGCGAGCAACCCCTCACCTGCGCGGTGGAGATCGCCGATACGGGTCTACAGCAAGGCCAAGGCATGCACGGCAGCTTCAGCCGCGCCGACACGATGAACTTCATGGCCGCCATCGGCCCCGACTTCAAATCCGGTTTCATTGATGAGGCCCCTGCCAGCAATGCCGATGTCGGCAAGACGCTGGCCCGCATCCTTGGTCTGCAAATCAAGGACAACGGAAAGTTGATCGGCCGCGTCTTGACGGAAACCATGCCCGGCGGGGCTAGGCCGAGATACGTCGTGAGGGTTATGCGCTCCGGGCCCGCTGCCGGCGGCATCAGGACCGTGCTTGATTACGAACTCGTCGGCAACACGCGGTACTTCGACGCCGCCGGCTTTCCAGGACGAACGCTCGGTTTGCCCGGCCTGACTATTCGCTCGAGGATTGCGCGTTCATCGCCTTGACTGAGTGTGCGGGGGTAAGCCCGGCTACGCCGGCCGCAACCACAGCACTTCCAGTCAATCCCTCGCTGCTTCGATCAGCAGCGAGCGGAACCAAGATTGAGCCGGCTCGCTTGTCGCACGGCGGTGCCAAGCCATCGAAACGGGCACGGAGAGATCGATCGCCAGCGGCACGATCTCGACCTCGGTTATCACGGCAATTTGCTGGGCTGGGCGTCGCGGTACGGTGGCAACCAGATCGGACACCGCGAGTGCCGCCGGCAGAGCCAGATATGTGGCGACCAATAGTGCGATCCGGCGCTTCAGGCCGAAATCGGCGATGGCACGATCTACTGCGCCGCTGGTATCGCCGCGCGGCGACACGAGGACGTGGTTGAGCGCCGCGTAGGCTTCGAGCGACAGCGATCGGGTCGCGAGCGGATGACCCCGGCGCGCGACCAGGACGAACGGGTCGCGCAGCAGCATCATCGAATCGAGGTGCCTCGGCAACGCCCGCAGATGCGCGACCGCGACGTCGATCTCCCCACGATCGAGCTTTTCGGCGGCTTCGACGCCGGTCACCGGCGTCAGGCGCAACGTCGCATTTGGGGCTTGTCTGGCAAACCCCTCGGCGAGGCGGCCGACCAGTGCCACCTCGGCGTATTCGGCCATGCCGGCGGTAAAGACACCAGCGCTTCTTGCCGGATCGAAGCTGTCGCCGAGGTTGAGCGCCGCCTCGATATGCTCGATCGCAGCCGAAACCAGCGGGGCGATCTCCCGCGCGCGAGCGGTTGGCTCCATGCGATTAGGGGTGCGGACAAACAGATCGTCGGCAAAGAGGTGTCTTAGACGAGACAGCGCATGGTTCATCGCCGGCTGCGACAGACCAATGCGCCCGGCGGCACGGGTCACGGCGCATTCTCTGATTAGCGCGTCGAAGGCTTTCAGCAGGTTGAGATCAATGGCGCGTATATCCATGGAATGAATGCGTGTTATACAATCAATCGATTTGGTACATAGCCCCTTGGCCTTTAGATATAAGAGGCAAGCGTGGCAGGCCGGGCTGGAATGCCGGGCTACCCGCGAACATTAACAGGAGTAACCTCAATGACCGAAGTCAAAGGCTATCACGCCCACGTTTATTACGACCGAACCACTCGCCCGGTTGCCGAACGGCTGCGCGACGCTATCACCGGCAAATTCACCGTCGAACCTGGAGCCTTCAGTGACGAGCCGATAGGCCCGCATCCGATCTCACAGTTCAGCGTGATCTTTCGCACCGAGGAGTTTCAAAACATTGTGCCTTGGCTGATGCTGAACCGCGAGGGTCTCGACGTTCTCGTTCATCCGCTGACCGAGAGCTCCTACGACGACCACAGCAAGAATGCGCTGTGGCTCGGCACGCCGGTACCGATGAGGCTCGATATTCTGCGGCCGACCTATCGTGCCGCGCTGCTGCCGGCGGTACGGCCCACTCGGCCTGAGGCTCAATAAGCGCCCTTCGCCTCCGGAATGGCATCGGGATAGGTCATCTCGATCATTGCTGGGCCGCCTGGCCCTGCGGCATACGCGGCAGCCGGGCTGGCTGGAGGGCTCGCTCTGATGAAGACCACCTCACCTGCGGAGGGAACGGTGCGCTACAGGTATCGCTTGAGCGCGTTCGTGCAATGCTGAAGGGAGGGCGAGAAGCGGAAGTGTGGGCGCGTATCACCGACTGCTATTAGCTGCCTGGATAACCAGAAACAGGGAGGTTTCAATGGCCGACATTCGTCCGCTTGCCGAGCGCGACCTGCCGGAAGCGCAGCGCATTATTCGGCTCGCTTTCGGTACTTTCCTCGGCGCGCCCGAGCCGGAGACCTTCTGGGCAGACCGCGATTATGCCTACGGCCGCTTCGGGGCCGAGCACACCGCCGGTTTCGCGGCGGAGGAGGCCGGTGCGCTGGTTGGCTCGAATTTCGCAACCCGCTGGGGCAGCGTGGGGTTTTTCGGGCCGCTGACGATCCGCCCCGATCTGTGGAACAGCGGTATCGGTCAGCGCCTTGTCGGGGCCGTGTGCGACGCGTTAGATGCGTGGGGTGTTCGTCATGCCGGGCTGTTCACCTTCGCAGACAGCGCCAAGCATGTATGGACCTACGGAAAATTCGGATTTCATCCACGCCATCTAACCGCGATCATGGCGGCGCCTGCGAAGGCAGGCTCTGGGCAACGATGGTCGCGCTATGCGGAGCTGCCCGAGGCGCAGCGCCGGCAGGTCGACAGTGCGATCCGCGAACTGACGGAGCAGATTTACGAAGGGCTCGACCTCGGCGGCGAGATCCACACCGCGCTTGCCCGCAATCTCGGCGACACCCTCTTGCTGTGGGATGGCGACAGCCGTCTCGCCGGTTTCGCCATATGTCATTGGGGCCCCGCGAGCGAGGCCGGCAAGGACTGCTGTTTTATCAAGTTCGGCGCAGTGCGCTCGGGGTCCGGAGGGGAACAGCGCTTGACCGCGCTCCTTGATGCCTGCGGCGATCTCGCAGTTGCGGCCGGCATGCCGAGCGTGCTGGCCGGGGTCAACCTCGCGCGCGAAGAAGCTTATCGGCAAATGCTCGCACGCGGGTTTCGCACGCAGATCCAGGGCGTCACGATGCATCGGCCCAACGCGCCGGGCTATAGCCGGCCAGGGCTCTTCGTTCTCGACGATTGGCGATAGCGAAAGCGACGTCGTCGACATCAGATCGATCGCGGATGAGAGCTGTCTTCCGTTGACGTTAACTATCCGCGAGCACAGGACGTCGAGATTTCCCTGTCAGGTTATCAGCAACCGAAGCGGCGGCGGCGCTGCTGAAAGGAACGGATTGCACGCAAGAAATCGATCTTGCGGAAAGCCGGCCACAGCACGTCGGTGAAATAGAACTCGCTGTGCGCGCTCTGCCACAAAAGAAACCCGGAAAGGCGGACCTCGCCGCTGGTGCGAATGATCAGGTCCGGGTCGGCCAAGCCGGCGGTGTAGAGATGCTTGGCGATGGCCTCGGGGGTGATCTCATCTACCGCCTGCGCCAGCGTCGCATCGTCATCGGCCATGCCGTTGAGCAAGGCGCGAACGGCGTCGGCGATCTCCTGACGGCCACCATAGGCGACGGCGATGTTGAGCTCGAGGCGGTCATATTCGGCAGTCGCACGCTCGGCCACCGCAATCGCGGCGCGGACCGGCTCAGGCAGCATCTCTCGGCAGCCAATGGCCCGCACCCGCACACGCCGCCGGTGGATCGCCGGATCGCAGGCCAGCGCCTTCAGCTTGGCTTCGACCGACCCCAGGATCCCCGAGACTTCGGCAACGGGCCGGCGAAAATTGTCGGTCGAAAAGACCCACAAAGTCACCGTTGCAATGCCCAGCTCGACACACCAGTCGAGGACCTCGTCGAGCTTGTTGGCGCCGAGATCGTAGAGCTCCCGCGGCTCGGTGATCCCGAGCGAGCGGCCGTGCCGGCGATTGCCGTCGAGAATGATGCCGATGTGGCCGGGGGTCGGCCGACTCCTGACGTCGCGGATGAGCCGACGGGCATAGAGGTAGTAGAGCAGGCGGAACATCGGCGCCAACGGAGCTTCCCCCACCGCACCAGATTACGGGCACAACCGTCACCCCCGTGTCCCGTGCGCCCAAATGTTAATGCGCCAAAAATATGGCGAGCCGATGACGAAGGCCTGCGTCCAAATCGTGAGCAATGACCCCCCGCGCCTCTTCCATTGCGGGATTGCGTTCAATGGCGGTGTCGGGCAGTTTGCGGCTGATAGCGCAGGCTGATCGATCCGATGCCGGCGGCGACGTTGAGCCCGGTGTTGCCTTCGACGCTGACCGGCTGCAGCGAGATCGTGCTGTTGGAACCGCCGATCAGCACGTTGGCCCCGACCCCGACCCCGGCAGTGGCGCTGCCTGTGGCTCCGACATAGTTGCCGGTCAGTGCGCCCGGCGCCAGATTGGCGGTTGGCGCGAACACCGCCCAAATCAAAACGCCCCCTTGCGTATAGCCGATATCGACACCGAATTTGTTGATCGTGCCGGCATAGAACTCAGCATGCCCGGGCGCCGGCGCAAAGGTGCAGTGGAGCCCCTTTGACGAGCCGAAGACAAAACCCCAGCCGCTGGCGACATTGCAGCTGAGCGTCCCGACCCGCACGCCGCCTTGTGCCTGCGCCGCGGTTGACACGCCGGTCACCAAGCCGACCAAACCGATCGCCGAGCAGAATTTTTTGAGCATCTCATCGTTCTCCGTTTCGCATTTGCGCGCCCGGCCGCTCGATCCCGCAACCGCATTCAATACGGAAGATCCGGGCGGCGGTTTCGCCGAGGATCGCCTGCCGCTCGGCTTTGGTCAGCGCGGTCTCGTCGACGATCCGCGTCGGCTCGGGGTCACCGATGCCGAATGGGTAATCCGAGCCGAGCATGATCTTATCGGCGCCGACCGTGTCGCACAGGAAGCGCAGCGCGCGCGGCTCGAACATGACCGTATCGAAATAGAGCCGGCGAAACCCCTCGACCGGGTCGGCATAGTCGCGATGGATGACGCGGTTGCGTTTCAACCGGCCGAGTGCGTAGGGCAAGGCCCCGCCGGCGTGAGAGAGTACGAGACTGACCCCGGGGAAGCGTGTCAGATGGCCGGAGAACAATAGCCGGGCAACAGCGATTGTTGTGTCGGTGAGCCGCCCGACGGCATTCACCAGGTCGTAGTCGGCAAGGCGCTCGTCGCCGCAGATATAATGCGGATGTAGGAAGATCGCCGCCTTGCGGGCTGAGGCGACCTCCCAGAACGGATCGAGCGAGGAGTCGTCCAGTTTGCCGCCGACGCCCTTCGGCTGGGTCGCGATCATCGCACCCTTAAAGCCCGAGGCGAGCGCCTCTTCGAGCACTGCCGCCGCAAGGGTTCCGTCCTGCAACGGCACGGTCGCGAGCGCTGTCAGCTGCGTCAGTCCCGCCTCGTCAAGACGCATGTGCTCGTTATAGAGGCGCGCCCAGTCGGCTCCTTCCGCGCCCGGCAGATCATAGCCGTAGACATCGGTCCAGCCGCCGACTAGCTGACGATCGACGCGGGTCTGCTTGAGCCAGTCGCGGCGTTGCGCCAGATCCCACAGCCGTGGCTGAATTGGCCGGCCCGGCCCGCCGCCGGCGAACTCCATCCGCGGCATCGCGCCGTCATGCAGCTTGACCGACGGAAACAGCCTCCGCTCGGCGCGCAACGTCTCGATCAGGCTGCCCGGCACGACATGGGCGTGGGTGTCGATAACCATCGTTGTTCTCCGCCCCCGAAAGGCGATCGGATAGGATCTCGCCGAGTTGCGGCGCGACGAGTAGACTTGCGGCAGGCTGGCCTATCCGGGAGAGGATCGCAATGCCCCAGGCGACGACCCAGCGCGGCGAACCGCCGCGCTTCGAAGAGCTTCAGGCGCGCGCCGAGGCGCTCGTCCCGGTGCTCCGCGAACGCGCTCCGCGGGCGGAAAAATTGCGTCGCCTGCCGGACGAGACGATTGCCGATCTGCATGCGAGCGGCCTTTTTAGAGTGCTGCAGCCCGCCCGCGTCGGAGGCAGTGAGCTACCCTATCGCGCGCTCTTCGAGCTGACCGCGGTGATCGGCCAAGGCTGCGGCTCGACCGCCTGGGTGCTAGGCAACCTCGCCGCCCATCATTGGCTGCTCGGCATGTGGCATCCCGAGGCGCAGGAGGAAATCTGGGGCCAGTCGCCCGACAGCCTGATCAGCTCGGCTTTGGCTTTCGCGCGCGGCCGCGCCCGGCGCGTGGAAGGCGGTTATCAGCTCAGCGGACGCTGGCCGTTTTCGAGCGGGATCGATCCGTCGACCTGGAACATATTCGGCGCCATCGTCAACGATGAGGAGACCGGGCAGAGCGAGCCGCGCATGTTCTTGGTGCCGGCCAGCGATTATACAATCATCGATACCTGGCAGGTGATCGGCCTTGCGGGCACCGGCAGCAACGATGTCGAAGTCGTCGATGTCTTTGTTCCGGCCTATCGGACCCTGTCCACCGAGCGGATCAGGGGCGGCCCTAATCGGGGCAGCGAGCTCAACCCCGGGACATTGTACAAGCTGCCGGCCGTCAGTCTGTTCGCCTTTGCGGTCGCCGGCGTCTCACTCGGGATCGCCCGCGGCGCGATCCAGCACTTCGCCCAGACGACCCGTACCCGCCGCAGCGCCTATACCGGCAGAAACATCGCCGATTTTACCAATATGCAGGTTCATCTGGCCGAGGCGGCTGCGCTCGCCGATGCGGCGGAGGCGACCGTGCTGCGCGATTGCGACGAGGCGACACGGATCACTGAAGCCGGGGTCGTGCCTAGCATCGACCAGCGCGCGCGCTACCGGCGCGATGGCGCCTTTGCCGCCACATTATGCACCAGGGCGGTGGACCTCCTATTCGCTGCCACTGGCGGCAATGCAATCTATGAGAGCAACCCGATTCAGCGCGCGTTTCGCGACGTCCACGCGGCCAATGCCCATTATATGCTGAACTGGGACGTCAACGGCGCGGTCTACGGCAGAGTGGCGCTTGGATTGCCGCCCGACGCGCCGCTCTGAGAGCGCGATCGTGGAAGACGATTTTTCCGGCAGCCACGCCGCACCCGTTCGAAGCACCGCGGGCGAGGGCTTCGACTTGCGCGATTTCCGCAATGCGCTCGGCAGCTTTGCCACCGGCGTGACGATCGTCACGGCGCGCGGGGCCGATGGCGGCCTCTACGGGATGACCGCCAACTCCTTTACCTCGGTGTCGCTGACGCCGCCATTGGTGCTGTGGAGCGCCTCGCTCTACGCGCAGAGCCTGCCGGCCTTCCAGGAGGGCTCGCATTTTGTCGTCAACGTGCTGGCCTACGACCAGATCGAGCTGTCGAATAAATTCGCACGGACGCACGAAAACAAGTTCGCCGAGATCGACCACATGATCCCCGAATGCGGCGCGCCGGTGCTGATTGGTGCTGCCGCGCATTTCGAGTGCCGCAACGAGTATCGGCATTACGGCGGCGACCACATCATTTTCATCGGCCACGTGGAGCGCTACGCCTATACCAACAAGCCGACATTATTGTTCTGCCGCGGCCAATACATGCGCGGCGAGCCTCTGCTCCCGCCCTGACGCAAAAGGGCGCGACCGGAGATCATTGTCACAGTGTCGATCGCCGCGGCCATCAATTGACCGAGACTAATCCATAAGGGTTAGAGTTACCTTACATCAGCCTTACATTGTCTAATTCGTGAAGAACGCGCCCCGAAATGTGTTGACCTCGGTACCGGTCTGATATTTTTCTAATCCGGTACGGGTGCTTCAACCCGTTCTGACCCGAAACTAAACTAGATGGGAGGACGACATGCTTCAAAAGCAAAGTGTCTTACATTCCTTAACAAAGGCCAAACTATCAGCTCTCCTCGCGGGCGCGGCGATTGCGCCCTGGCTGCTCTCGGTGACAGGACATCCTTCAATAGCCCAACCGTTGGAGGCCGCAGCAAAGGACGAGGTATTCGGCGTCACCAGCGTCATCAATCTGCCGGCCCCTCAGAAGCTGGGCTCTTTCGACATCAGCTTTGTGGACCCGGCAAACGGGGTCTACCTCCTCGCCGATCGCACCAACAAGTCAATCGATGTTGTTGATACCAGCACCAACACGCTGACAAATCAGTTAACAGCACCTGCGCCGGGTTTCGCCGGTGCAGTACCGTGCCCCCCGCCGAGCACCTCCGCCACCGACTGCGCGGGGCCCGATGGAGTGCTGGTCGCCAACGGCCACCAGGTTTGGGTTGGCGATGGAACCAGCCGGGTATGGGTGCTGGATTTGACGAGTTCGCCGCCTGGCAAGTTGATCGCGGGCCCGATCTCTACCGCGCTCAAGGGACCCGGAACGGACGCGACCAGAGCAGACGAGCTCTGCCACGACGCGAATAATCACATCATTCTGGTCGCCAACGATGCTTCCAGTCCTAGCCCGTTCGTGACTTTCATTTCAAGCACGAGCTTTAACGTCTTGGGGCACATCGTTATGGATGGCACGAAGGGCACGCCGAACGCGAGCGGTGGCATCGAACAGTGTCAATGGAGCCCCAAGACCGGCAAGTTCTATCTTAATGTCCCTAACCCCACCGGACCGAACAGCGACAGCGGCGTTGTTTTGCGAATCGATCCGGTGTCCGAGAAGATTGAGCAGACCTTTTCTCTCGCTGATTCGGGCTGCGGCGGGAACAACGGAATGGCGCTCGGGCCATTCCCCCAGGCTCTGCTCGGTTGTACCAACCTTGGGCCGATTTCGGTGGTTATTAATCTAAACAGTGGAGCGATCATCGGTAAGCTTGCGGGCGAAGCCGGCGCCGACGAAGCCTGGTTCAATCCCGGCAACAATCAGTATTTCCTCGCAAATGGCAGTCACTTGACTGCTGTCGGGGGCGGTCCCGCTCCGATCCTCGGAGTTGTCGACTCAACAGGCAAACGACCGGACTTTAGCCCAAGCTCAGCCGTGGGCTCGCATTCGGTTGCTGCTGACCCCGTCAAAAATCAGGTGTATGTGCCGATTAACAGTAACCCTGCCCAAGGGGGGGCCAGCGGAATTTGCGGCGCCAATGGTGGATCTAATGCCAATGGTTGCATCGCAGTGTTCACCGTCATCAGCGGAACAGATGATGCCGCAAAATGAGTCACTCAGGGCGGACCGGTCAAGGAAATGAACGACGGCGAGCCGGACTGCCTGAAAGTTGACTATCCTCCTAGCGACTAGGAGCGATCTTCGGCGTGAGACCTTCAAGTCAATGAACGTGCTTGAAGGGTGGCTCGCCTCCGCCGGAATGGTGACGCGATGGGTCGGATCACCTGAAGGCGGAGGAGAGCGGAAGTAACATCAAGGCACTCCACCCGCGCTCCCCTACCGTGTTCGCAGGTTCGAGGGTCGCTTCCGTTCGGGTATCGTGCAGGACTAAGGCTGCAAAATGGTATCGAACTAATGCTTCTGGATTGCGGTCGATAGCAGCCGCGACCCGTTTTCGCGCGGTAGCAAATGCGCGCGCGGCGAGCTGCTGTTCGTGCCCTGACCCAAAGGGCCACGCCCGGCGATCGTTATCCCCAATATCGATCACCGCGGCCATCAATCAACTGACACCAACCCCATGGTTAAACAAAAGCTTACTTGAAACTTACATTTATCAATTTGTCACAAAGGCGTCAAAAATGTGTTGACGGGGTTTAGCGGCTGCTATTCCCTTAGTGGGCGCTTCAGCCTGCCCCATCGGAAACGAAACGAAGTAGGAGGAAACATGCTTCAGAAGCACAGCACCTTGCACGTCTTAATCAGGAAATATTGTGGACTCGTGGTCGCGGCAGGGGCCACCTTGCTCCTGCTTATGGGGGCCGCGCGTGCCGACGATGACTCCGACAGATCAAGACACGACATGAAACTCGTCGGAACCAACGACCTGCAGCAACGATCGACCTATCAGCCAACGGTTCACAAATATCCACACGGCAAATATATCCTCTTTGCCGGCCATCATGCGCTGGGACTGCAAGGTGAGAATCTGCTTCCAGGGGCTAAGACCTTGCCATCGTTCAATCCGCTAACCAACATGAATGAACTGAACGGTACGTCGATAGTCGACGTGACCGATCCAAAAAAGCCCAAATACCTCTTCCACCTGCCCGTGTCCGACGGAGCAGCCGGCGGGGCGCAGATGGTGCGTGTATGTGACGGCAACACCCTGCCGGTTCACGACGGCAAGATCTATATGCTGCGCACCTACGCCAGTTCCGCGCACGAGATCTGGGACGTGACGGATCCGAGCCACCCCGTGGGCGTGCGCACCGTCGCTGGAAAAAACCCGGTTATCGGAGCCAACACCGGAGCCCCAGGAGCTCTCGCCGGAACCCATAAAAGCTGGTGGGAATGCGATACCGGGATCGCCTACATCGTCGGTCGACGCGGCAATGATACAAACGATCACTGGGCATCGGGCAACCACATCTTCATCTTCGATGTAAGCAACCCTGCGAATCCAAAGTTTTTGCGAGATTGGGCGCTCGACGGGCAGCAACCCGGCGGGGTCGTTCTTCCAAACTTTCCTAATGGGGTACCTACTATTCATGGCCCCATTTCGACAGGGCCGGCCGGCGGGACGATCGCATTGGCGGGCGCCACCGCCGGGCGTGTCTATTTCGCATTCGGAACCGGCTCGAACGGCGTGATGCAGATTGTCGACCGCACCAAGCTCTTGCCTCCGCCGTTCGGTACAGGCGTCACGTGCGGATCGATTTCGTCGACACTCACCCCGCCCGCGTGCACCGACTTCCACACTGCGGAACTCGGGCGTCTGATCATGGAACCGAAAAACGGTGCTCACAGCAGCTTTCCGATTGGCAGGATTACGGTCCCGGACTTCGTCACCGATACCGACAATGACGACGGCAACACCACGCGCGACATTGTCGTGGTGACTTCCGAGGCGACCGCGCATTTCTGCTCAGAGTTCCGCCACCTTACGTTCATGACTGATGTCTCGACGGAGGGGAGACCGCAGTCGATTGCCACGGCGCAGGTCCCCGCATCCGAGGGAGGTTTCTGCGACATTGGCGGTCGGTTCGGTCCGCATGCGACCAATGAGGAGTTCGGTCCGCCGTTCTACAAGAAGATCGTCTTCGTCTCGTACTTCAACGCCGGCATTCGCGCCTTCGACATCCGCGATCCGTATAACCCAGTGAATGTGGCGTCCTTCATCCCGGCCATCACGAAGAATACGGACTTTCGCTGTGGCCCGTACCAGGGCAACCCGAACGTCTGCGTTCGGGTTATCCAGACGAACAATGTCGCCACCGACGACCGTGGCTACATCTACATCGTCGACCGCGCCAACACCGGGCTGCACATCCTTCGGCTCGAAGGAGACGCGGAGGAGATCGTCCAGGGCGACAAAGACAAATAACTGTCGACGTAAAAGCGGCCGAGGCGGAGGCCGCCTCAATTCGGCCGGTTCCGTTCTGAGGCGGCGCCGGCCGATCGCTATTTCTTGATATTGGAATAGGGCTCGACGACCTCGCCCGTGCGAAATTCCTCGGGTTCGAGGATCGCTTCTGTTCGGGTGTCCTTGAGGTGCTCGAGATCGGTGCCCTGGATGTCCTGGAACTGCACCTCCAGCACGCGCGGCTTCGCCCATTCGCCGTCCTTGCCAAAGGCGATTTCGCCGACAATCGTGTTGAACGTATGGCTGCGGATGTAATCGGCGAGCTTGGTCTGATCGAGACTCTTGGCACCCTCGATCGCCTCGCCCAGAACCTGCAAATTGGCGTAGGCGAAGGGCGGCAAATACCAGCCTAGCGGGTCGATCCCCTCAATCGGGGCCCTGGCCTGGTACTTCTTGAGGAACTCGATAATTCCCGGGAACTGCATCGTCGGGGCCGGGATCCAAAAGTCGTAATTGACAATGCCGTCCAGCTTTGAGCCGAACTGCTGCTTGATCGAGGTGAATTGCAGACCGACCATGCCGCCGCCGAAATAACGGGTCTTGAGCCCGAGCTCGGTTGCTGCCCGCACCATACCGGCCGAATCGGGCGGGTAGGACGCGACAAAGACGATCTCGGGATTGGTCGCCTGAAAGGCGCGGACGATCGGCGAGTAATCGGCTGTCGAGGGCGGGTAGCTCTTGTCGTACACGACTTTGAGCCCCAAAGACTTGGCGGTGTCGCGCGCACCCTCCGACGCATTTTTTGGATATTCAGCGTCCGCGGCGACGATGGCCAAGGTCTGCGGTTTTGGCTCTTTCGCCATCACGACTTTAAAAAACGGGTCAGAGAAAGCGTGTTTGGGGTCGGGCCCGGTGGGCAGCATCGAAAAATATTTCGGGTAATGGAATTCGCTATTGACCGCTAGGCCGAATAGCCCGAGGAGAAGGCGGTCCTTCTGGATCGCGATCGGCATCGCCGGCGCGATCATGTTCGTGCCATAGCCGGAGACGATGACGTCGACCTTGTCGACATCGAGCAGCTTCGTATAGATCCCCGGCACTGTCGGTGGGTTGGTCTGGTCGTCGTAATAGACGAGCTTGACCGGCCGGCCCAGCAGACCCTCCTTGGCATTGACATCGTCCTGCCAGATCTGCATCGCCAACAACGCCGTCTTGCCTGCGGCGGCAAGCCCGCCGGTCAGCGCCATGCCAAAGCCGATCGTGATCGGCTCCGCCGCCCGAACAGCGGTTCCGGTAAGCACGCACCCGGCGAGTGCTGTCGCTATCAGCGAAAAGCCGCGAAGCCGGTGCTGCGGACGCCTCTCCTTGATCATTGCTTCCTCCCGAATACCTGTTTGCCTCGCCCGAGTGACCCTTAACACGCAAGGCTGATGCTGTTCTAATGCGAGCGCGCGCTCAAACAAAGGGGGGATCAGCCATGCCGCGACTTCCATCACGGGCCGAGGATACGCCAGCCGATCTGCTTTCCCGCGGCTAGCGCGAATGTTCTCACTCGACCTCGCGGTCAACGCGGTCGTCGCCGGGCTGTTGCTCGGCGGCTTCTATGCCGCGGTCACGATCGGCGTGACGATCTCTTTCGGCATGCTCGACATCGTCAACATCGCCCACCCGGCCTTTATCATGCTCGGGTCCTTTGTCGCCTATATCGTCAATTCGAATTTCGGCGTCGACCCGATCTTGATCGGCGCGGTCATGGCGCCGGTGTTTTTTTTGGTCGGCATGGCGGCTTATCAAATCTATTTCTATGCCTTCGAGCAGCGCGGCGAAGAGTCTATTCAAGGGCTCGCCTTTTTCTTCGGCCTGCTGTTCGTCGGTGAGGTGGCTCTGATCCTGGCCTTTGGCGTCGACTACCGTTTTGTCGAGGCGCCCTATATCGGTCCGAGCCTGCATTACGGCTTTGTCGACTTGCCGCTGCGCATGCTGATCCCGTGCATCGTCTCGCTGGTGATGCTCGGGCTGTTGCAGGTCTTTCTCGGGCGCACTTTTATCGGCCGCGCCATCCTGGCGGTCTCGCAGGACCGGCTGGCCCTGCAGCTGATGGCGGCGAACCCGAGCCGGATTAAGCGGATCGCCTTCGGCATCTCGATTGCGACGGCGTCCGTCGCCGGTGCGCTGTTGATCATCATTCAGCCGGTCGAGCCGTCGATCGGCCGCGATTACATCGGCCGCATCTTCGCGATCTGCGTGCTCGGCGGGATGACCAGCTTTCCCGGTATGCTCGCCGGGGCAATGCTGATCGGCATCGTCGAAAGCATCACCGCGACCTTCTATGGGCCGTCCTGGGCACCGGCGGTGGCCTTTGGCTTTCTGCTCTTGACCCTGGCTGTTCGTCCCGCCGGCATCCTCGGCCGATAGCAATGGGCACTGCAAAGTTCTGGGCTGTTTCCTTCGTTGTCGCCGCCGCGGTGCTAGTGCTGACGCGCGGTTTGATCGGCAACGAGTATTTCTTCTTCGCCGGCTACGTCGTGCTGCAGTACATCGTGCTGTCGACGGCGTGGAACATCCTCGGCGGCTATACCGGTTACACCAATTTCGGGGTGGGCGCCTTCTTTGCCGTCGGCGCTTACAGCTCGGTCGTGCTGCACAAGCTGAGTTCGCTGCCGGTTCCGGTGATGATCCTGGTCGCCGGCCTGACATCGGGGATTCTCGGCTTCGGCATGGGCTATCTGACCCTGCGGCTGAAGGGGGTCTTCTTTGCGATCGCCACTCTGGCATTGGCGATCGTCGCGCAGACCTTGATCGTCAACTGGGATTTCGTCGGCGGCTCGCGCGGCATCTATGTTATCCGGCCGCAGCAGGCGCCGCTTTACGGCAGCTATGTCCAATACCTTTATTCGCTGATGCTGATCCTTGCCTGGGTCTCGGTCGCGATCGCCCGAACCATCGAGCGCTCGCGCCTCGGGCTCGGCTTGAACGCGATCCGCGACGACGAAGCCGCTGCCGAGGCGGGCGGCGTGCCGACATTGCGGCTGAAGCTGATTTCGACCACGCTGAGCGGCGCTTTGATGGGCATGAGCGGCGCGCCATTGCCCTATTACGTCACCTATCTCGACCCGGCATCGAGCTTCAACCTCTCTTATGCCGTCAACAGCGTCGCAATGCCGCTGATCGGCGGCATGACCAGCTGGGTCGGCCCGATCATCGGCGCCGTGCTGCTCGGAACCATTCAGCAGCTCGCGACAGTGACAATCTCCTCGGCATTGAATCTGCTGATCGTCGGCGTGCTGCTGATCCTCTTTGTCGTCATTGCACCCAATGGGATCGTCGGGCTAGTTCAGGCGCGCCGCCGCGCGAGGCTTCGCTGATGCCGCCGCTACTCGAGGTCAGCGGGCTCGGCAAGCGCTTTGGCGGGTTTGTCGCGCTCGAAGGCATCGATCTTTCTGTTGATACCGGTGAGCGGCTCGGGCTGATCGGACCAAACGGCTCGGGCAAGAGCACGCTCGTCAATTGCCTCTCCGGTGCATTGCATCACGACAGCGGCAATATCACCTTTGACGGCCGCGCGATCGACGGCCTGCCGGCATACCAGCGCACAAGGCTGGGGCTCGCCCGCAGCTTTCAGTTGCCCAAACCCTTCCGCAGCCTCAGCCTCGTCGACAATCTGCGCATACCACTGCTCTACACCGTCAATGCCCGGCCGGGCGCGCGGCTTTCGGATGGCGCCATCAGCGAGCGCTGCCTGGCATTGCTCGACGATGTCGGGCTCGCCGACAAGGCGGGCCGGCTGCCGCGCGATCTGACCCAGGTCGAAATGCGCAAGCTCGAGCTCGCGCGCGCAGTTGCCAGCGCGCCGCGGCTGTTGTTCGCCGACGAGACGATGGCCGGCCTCTCGCCGTCCGAAGTCGAGGAGATCCTGGTGGTGCTGGTCCGCCTCAATGAGCAGGGCATCACGATCGTCCTGATCGAGCACATCATGCGCGCAGTGATGAGCTTTTCGACACGGCTTGTCGTATTGGTCGCCGGCCAGAAGATCGCCGATGGCGCGCCGCAAGAGGCGATCCGCAATCCCGAGGTCGAGAGGGCCTATCTTGGCGAGTAGCCTCAGCATTTCCGGCATCGACGCCGGCTACGGCGCGGTGCGGGTGCTCGAGGATGTCTCGCTGAGCGTCGCCCCCGGCGAGACCGTGGTGTTGCTCGGCACCAACGGCAACGGCAAGAGCACCCTGATGAAATGCGTGATGGGGATCCTGCCGCCCACGACGGGTTCGATCGTTGCCGAAATCGACGGCGAGCGGGTCGATCTCGTCGGCCGCACAACCGAGGCGATCGTCGATCTCGGGATCAGCCTCGTGCCCGAAGGCCGCCGCTTGTTCCCCAAGCTTTCGGTCGAAGAGAACCTGCTGCTGGGCGCGTTCCGGCCATTGGCGCGCGCCGAGATCGCGGGCAACCTCGACATGTCCTACGCAACCTTTCCAGCATTGCGGGAGAGGCGGCGGCAGCTCGCGGGCAGCCTGAGCGGCGGCGAGCAGCAGATGCTGGCCCTGGCGCGCGCGCTGATGTCGGCGCCCAAAATTCTGCTGATCGACGAGCCCTCGGTCGGTCTGGCGCCGGTGCTCGTCAAGCGCACGATCGAAAAGATCCAGGAACTGAAGGAGCGCTACGAGCTCACCGTGCTGATGGCCGAGCAGAACTTCAATCAGGCGGTCCGCATCGCCGACCGTGGCTATGTCATCGTTCACGGCAAGATCGCCTTCGAGGGCGGCTCGGCAGAGGAACTCAACAACAACGAACTGGTCCGCAAATTCTATTTGGGGCTGTGAAACCAAAACTCTCGAAGCCCTGATTTTTTTCGTCGTTCCCGCGAAAGCGGGAACCCAGTGGCCAAGGTCTAAGCAGTTGCTCTGGACCCCCGCCTTCGCGGGGGTGACGGAGAGCGATAAGATGGGCGCCGTAGCAGCGGCGGAGAGCTAAACAGAGGGGGCATCATATGCGCTTTGGCATCGGACAACCCGTCACGCGCAAGGAGGATCCGCGCTTTCTGACTGGGCGCGGGCGCTATGTCGCGGATATCGATCTGGTTCGCCAGGCGCATGCCGTTTTCATCTTTTCGGCGCATGCCCATGCGCGGATCCGCGGCATCGACAAGGCCACGGCGGAGCAGATGCCCGGTGTCTCTGCCGTGCTGACCGGCGAGGATTGGGCGGCGGACGGGCGCGGCACGCTCGATCCCGAGGTGATGGCCGAGGATATGGGCGGGCCCG
>Ga0306918_10000374_pt1 | contig 19954 bp, 13 predicted proteins | sample tim00Cox0000000H_FD_203315 | JGI IMG/M metagenome (GOLD analysis project Ga0306918, IMG submission 203315) | Lab enrichment of tropical soil microbial communities from Luquillo Experimental Forest, Puerto Rico - timezero.00C.oxic.00.000.00H (v2)... | ecosystem: Environmental > Terrestrial >... | reverse complement strand
GGTCTTACCGCCCGGTTCAAAGTCTCTGGTCGTCGATGAGCGTGGCGACGCGAAGAACTGGCCGCCATCGGAAGGCTCTTCGGAAGAGGAACGATAGGGCACAAGCACAAGAGCTTTCGACAAATTTCGTTCCGGAGAACGATTCTCCAGGTCACGAACAGGGATAAGGGCCCATATGCTACTAGAATTCTCGCCTCGCGGGGTCCGGCCCGGCCGAGTTCTAAATTTCCTCACAAAACCCCGAGTCGCGCCAGACCAGACTCCCTGAAGGAGAATTTATCCCGTCAATCGCTCAGACAGTTGTTTTCACCTTTTTTTTTGCATCACACGCACGCGCACGCATCCGCGCACACGCCCGACGCCCGAACCCCAGGTGTAGCATTTTCCCCTCAATGCGTAATACCCCCTTCTTGGATTGAGTGGGATACTTGCCCGCGATTATACTTCTCGAAGATTTGAGTCTCTAACCCCTCGAGTAATTAATGATCACTTTAACTTAATCAGACTTCGGTCCAGGACGGCAGCGGCTAGGGGCCTTGTGTAGATGAATGATCCGGCCGGATCCGAGTTCTTTGTGGAAGTAGCCAACAGTGTTCGACGACGTCGCGATTGTCAATTTTCCTCAAGCAGTATGCAACTTTGCCCGCGTGTGATCGTGTGTGTTCTCAGCCCGCGGAGCTGCGGATTTGAACCTGCGACCTCCTGGTGCTGTACCAGACGGTCTCACGTTCCATAAGTTGTTCGGTGCAAAAGGATTGGTCGGGCGAGTGGATCTGAACCACCGACCTCCTGGTCCCGAACCACACGAATAAAAATCTAAGCTGTTGAATTGGCTCGAGTTCCCCGTGCTACCCTCTCACTAATTGCGCTACGATTTGCGCTACGGCGGCAATGCTCGCAGAGGACTGGCGTCACTTGATCAGGGCGCGCCACTGGCCTTGGTGTGGCGCTCGTCGGCCTGTGGCAGGTTCGCGCGCGGCGCCAAGTGTTTGCAGCTCTCCCTCATCCAACTAAGGGTACAAACCTGTATTGAGACCCATCCCAACATGGAGTGAGATTAGCCGCAACGTATCGGACACGAATCCGAATTATGGCTGCGGCCTCGGCACAAACCACCGATTTCGAGTCATCATCGCACGGATTCGTTCCTGGATCTCGCTAGGCGTCAATTTCTGCTGTACTGGTGCCACGGGTGCAGGTTGCGCAACTACGGCCGGAGTTGTGGCAATTGTGCTCTCTCCCAACAAGCTGTAGTCGCAGCCCTCGATGTTGGGATGATTTTCGTCGCAGGGAATCAGCAGAAAAGCACGGAGTTCGCCATTGGGGAGGACGGCGGTACCAGCGATATCGCCACGGTCGTTAATGTACATATCGTCGCCTGTCAGATGTAAATCGGAGCCTGGCGGAACAAAACGGTTCAGACTGATGGCGGCCCCATCCTCCCACAGAGCGGCATTTTCCGATGGCACACCTACGGCACACGAAAACGAGGTCCCCACGATCTGACCTCTCAAGTTAATGGCCTTCGCCCAACTGCAATCATCGCCTTGCAAGGCCCCAAGGTTCGTCATCACACCTTTCTTCCAGACGAACGCGAGCAAAGCCTGGTCGTTTTGGTTATTCGCAGCGCCGACAATTTCACCTAAGTCGTTCACGGCTTGGGCAAATCCTCCACTGCCGCCGAGCGTACCCAGATCCAGCAATGACCCGTTCTTCCAAAGAAAGGGATGTGTTTCGCAATTGTCAAAAAAACCGTTACAGCCAACATCTCCCCTAAGACTCGAGGCACCGACAACCTGCCCTCGGTTGTTAAGGCCATATGGTTTGCTGTAGGTTCCTCCCAAAGTGCCGAGATCTGTCATTTTCCCGCCCTCCCAGAGGAATGGGTGGGTCGTGGGCACACCGGTAGCCGGATTAACTGCCGAATCCGTGAAACTGATCCCCGCGACTTGACTGCGTTCGTTGATGAACTCACCGTGGGCGTCAGGGCCTCCTAAGGTGCCCAGATCTTGCATTTCTCCGGCTTCCCATAAAAACGCCCGGTTCTGTGTCGTTCCCAATAGGGCAACGGGGTCAGGAACGGTATTGAGCGCAATCCCGATCACTTGTCCCCGATTGTTGATCGACTGCGCGACGCTCTCATATCCTCCATCAAGCGTCCCAAGGTCGATCATATTGCCGTCCTCCCAGACGACCGCATTCAACGCCTCTATGCCCAACAGCGGATCGACCACACCGTTTTGGGACATCCCTGCGATGAGCCCATGCTCATTCACCCAAAAAGCCTGGCTGTTAGCGCCGCCGGGTAGCGCGCCTAAGTCCGTCAAAACACCGTCTTGGAATTTAAAGGCGTGCTCAACAAAACAGTCAGAGAGAGAGTTATTGAAGCAGAAGGGATCCATAAAAGACGTATCCGCCCCACCTACCAACGTTCCTTGGTTGTTGAGCAACCGATTGGGATACCCGGTAAAGTTCACAAAGAAATTGGGACCGCCAAACGTACTCACATCGATGAGCTTGTAATGATGGTGGTTTTGCGCGGGCGTCCGGACGGGTGCCCCGAGCACCGCAAATAAAGTGACAGCTGTAATCAACATGCTCAAATTCTGTTTCAATTTTGCCTCCAGCAATCGTGCGTTCACTTCAAACTACTTCTGCGGTCGTTCTCCAGAGCCGCGATGCCAGGGCGTCGAGCAGGCCAAACGCACCGCGGCTGTCAGTCAAGCCCTGTGCACGCGGCCTCCTAATATCTGCCGCTGCCTCTTTAGGCGGGAATTCCGGTAGAAAACTGGCACGATGCATCAGGCTAAGTCAGACAATCTAGTGGATGGGTAACAGGCCTTGTGGTAACCTCCCAGCTAACTGGTAAGTTACACAGCTATATAAGGTTATGAATGCACCGTCCTCGCAAGAGGTGACTGGTTTGCTTCTCGCTTGGAGCCGAGGTGACGAAGAGGCCCTGCAGAAGCTGCTGCCTCTCGTCTACGAGCAACTGCACGCGGCAGCCAGTCGTTACATGGCCAACGAACGTCCGGGCCATACCCTCCAGACCACCGCTCTTATTCATGAAACGTATCTTCGACTGGTGAATGTCCGGAAGGTCAAATGGCAGAACCGCGCTCAATTTCACGCTATTTGCGCGCGGCTTATGCGTCGGATTTTGATTGATTTCGCACGTTCCCGCGGGTACCAGAAACGCGGGGGAGGGATCTCTCACGTTAAGTTCGACGAAGCATTACTGGTGACGGCCCGGCCTGACGCCAACTTGGCGGCGCTGGACGATGCGTTGAACCGTCTGGCGCTGGTGGACGAAAGAAAGAGTCGAGTGGTGGAATTGCGATTCTTTGGCGGATTAGACGTGAAGGAAACCGCCGAGGTCCTCAAGGTTTCTCCGGATACGGTGATGCGTGACTGGAAAATGGCCAAGGTCTGGCTGCTGCGTGATTTGCGCGGAGGCTCTCTCCATGGACGCTGACCGCTGGCATCGGGTGGAGCAGTTGTATCACGCAGCGTTGAAAATCGAGGTGGCCCAGCGAGCTGCGTTCGTGAAAGAAGCATGCCAAGGCGATGCGGAGCTGTGCAAAGAAGTCGAGTCCTTGCTGTCCTACGAGAAGTCGGCGGTAGATTTCATCGAGACACCTGCCTTCGATCTTGCAGTCAGGATGATGGCGCAATCCGGGGTGAACGAAGGGAAAGCCGAGCCGGAAGCTCTTGGCACAATCTTGAATCGGTTTCGTGTAATCGAGAAATTGGGTCGCGGCGGCATGGGTGTGGTTTACAAGGTCGAGGACACCAAGCTAAAGCGAAACGTTGCGCTGAAATTTCTTCCACCTGAATTCGTGCAGGATTCGAGACTGCTCGAACGATTCGAGCGTGAAGCGCACGCGGCCTCGGCACTGAACCACCCGAATATCTGTACCGTTTATGACGTGGATGAATACCAAGGCTATCCTTTCATCGCTATGGAATTGCTGGAGGGACAAACACTAGCGAGCCGCATCGAACGTGGACTGTTCCGCACGAGGGAACTTCTTGAAATCGTCATCCAAATCTCCGACGCCCTCGAAGCAGCTCACTGTAAGGGCATCATCCACCGGGACATTAAGCCATCGAATATTTTCCTCACAGAACGAGGTCAGCCCAAGATCCTCGATTTTGGCTTGGCCAAGCGTCTGGACTCCAACGCCCAGGATTACTGCCCGGGCACGGCGGAGGATTCGCCTCCCGGTGAACCGCGCAATCCTAATACTACGCTTACGCAGACGGGCACTGCGCTTGGCACCGCTGGTTACATGTCACCAGAACAGATCCGCGGAGAACGCTTGGACGCACGCTCCGATTTGTTCTCCTTTGGGCTGGTGCTCTATGAAATGGCCACGGGCCAACGCGCGTTTAAAGGTGACACAGGACTGGAGCTTCAAAACGCCATCCTCGGACACGTGCCGATTCCAGCCCACCGGCTGAATCCCGAGCTTGCTGGCGCACTTGAACGCATCATTGACAAGGCGCTCGAAAAGGACCGCGCAGCGCGCTATCAATCGGCAGCAGAAATTCATGCCGACCTCCGGAGCTTGCGTGATTCTGCCGAGCATCGTTTGCAATGGTGGCAAACAGCGGTTGGCGGTCTAGCTCTGATCTTGCTCGTCACTGGTGTTTTCTGGGTTTATGAGCGCCGTCAGCGGCCGCCTCAAGCTCCGCTCGCACCGAAGCTAATACAGCTCACCGACAATTCTTTCGAGAACCGAGTGACCAGCGGGGCGATCTCTCCCGACGGGAAATATCTGGCCTACGCTGACGAGAACGGGATGTATATCAAACGCGTTGACACTGGCGAGACGCGGACTGTTCCTCAACCAGAGGGATTAGACCCAAAGGGTGTGTCGTGGGACATTCCGTCCGCCGGTTGGTTCCCGGACAGTGACAGGTTTGTTGCAAATGGCCATCCGGCCAACGTAGACGGATCATCGCAGAATACCAGTATTTGGGTGGTTTCGGCGCTTGGTGGGGTTCCACATAAATTGCGCGACAATGGCGTGGCATGGTCCGTTTCCCGTGACGGCTCTTTGATTTCTTTCGCCAATAACAAGGGGCGCCTTGGCGAGCGGGCGATCTGGCTGATGGTTCCCAACGGAGAGCAGGCACAAAAAGTGTTTGAGACGGACGAAAACAGTTCGATTGGTGCGCTGCTTTGGACGCCCAATGGAAAACGATTCACGTATATCCGGACCGATGAATCCGGGGACACCCTTGTAAGCCGCGACCTGAAAGGCGGGCCTTTGACCACCATACCGCTGACCTCCATATTTTCATCCTCGGAAATTGCGACCAGAGTGCACGATGGTGTCTGGTTGAGCGACGGAATGCTCCTGTATGCACTGGAAGAGCCGGGATCGTTTGGTGGCCGCGCCTGCGACTTTTGGATAATGCCGATTGATATCCAAACGGGACGACCGACTGGAAAGCCCCGGCAATTGACGAACTGGGGCGAATCTTGCATGGACGCGATGAGTGTGACTGCCGACGGAAAACGCGTCTCATTTCTTAAGTGGGAAGGCCATATGACGGGGTATATGGCAGAACTGACCGAGGGTGGAACGCGAATCCAGAACCTCCGCCACTTTCCATTAACCGAGAGTTCCGGGGGTGTAGTGGATTGGACTCACGACAACAAGACAGTGATCCTCACATCCAGTCGCTCAGGCCTCGGTGCCTACGGACTCTACAAACAACCTCTCGACTCGGACGTACCCGAGGGACCATTGGTCAATCCGCCAGACGGGTCACGAAGTGCCACGGTATCCTCCGATGGCCAGTGGATTCTCTACTTTGGAACTGCGAAAACGGAAGTTCCAGCGACCAAACCGGAACCAGTCATGCGGGTTTCGATAAATGGTGGACGTTCCAAGCAGCTATTTGTCGCGGCAACTTGGTGGAGCCTGCTCGCCTGTGGTTCGATTCGCCCGGCTGGTTGTATCATTGCTGAACGGACCGAAGACAAGAAACAAGCAATCATTAATTCTCTTAATCCGTTGACAGGTCGGGGTTCCGAGCTCACGCGGCTCCCTCTCGATCCGAATCATGACGACGGGTTCTTAGACCTGTCCCCGGACGGAAGCCGCATAGCGTTAACCCAAACTCCCGCAAGCCCAATCCAGATTTTCTCTGTGCAAGGAAAACCGATTCAGCAGATCCGGGTGAAGGGCTGGACCAATCTGCTGGCATATTCCTGGGCCCTGGATGGGAAGGGCTTGTACGTGGCCGCCGGCACTCGCGGAGGAGAAGTGCTTCTGTATGTAGATCTGCAGGGGAACGCGCATAGGCTTTGGGAGAGTCCTGGTGCTTCTCTCCAAATGAACTTGAGGCCGTCTCCGGATGGTCGACACCTGGCGATCCAAAGCTGGACCACAAAATCCAACATGTGGATGATGGAGAACTTCTGATCGCTGGCTCGCGCTCAGAATCGCAACTGGGCCTTTAACTGGATCATTCTCGGGGTAATATCGCCTCCGAAGCCAGCCCCCAAAATCCCCGTTGGTGGCTGTTGCAAGCCAAAAATTGTGCCGTACGATGGGTCAGAACTCCAATTGTTCGGGAATCCAAAATTGGGGTTGTTGAAGAAGTTGAAGAACTGAAACCCGATTCCCAGCTCGGCATTTTCCCAGCGAGGGATCTTCGTGTTTTTCATTATCGCGAAATCGGTGTTGAAGTAGCTTGGCCCGCGAAGGTGATTCCGACCTTGCGCGTAGGAAACCGCGGGTCCGCGGCAAGGACCCGATGGGCCTGGCAAGTTGCCAGTATTGAATCCCGTTTCGCAGCCGGACTGCAAGAAAAACGCGCCTGGATTGGGAGTTGCTCCATCTGGCAACAATTGCGGTGGGAGGCAAGGGTGGGGAGCCGACGGAATTGCGGCACCTTTTCCGCACGGTGGCGCAGGCGGAAGCGGACCGACCGGAACAGCGTAGATCGATCCGAAAAAGTTGTTCGCGTTGAGATTGCTTGCCTCGGCGACGTCAAAGACTGTGTAAGGGAATCCAGTGCGCGCGAAAATCGTTCCAGAAATTTGCCATCCGTTGACCAGATAATCCGAGCCATGTCCACGCAAAGCCTTCTTCATAGGCAATTCCCAAACATAATTGGCATTCAATGAGTGCCGCACGTCATATTCAGCTGGTCCGTAGCTTCCGCGCAGGTTGCTGGGATCCTGTGGATAAATAGAGCTGCCCGATGTGAAACCGAACAACCCACTATTGGAGACCTCGTCGAGTGCGTGGCCGTAGGTATAGTTCGCTTGCAACATACCCTCGCCCCACTTCGAAAAGCGCTGCTCGAAGGAGACCACCATGCCGTTATAGTTCGACACGGCATTTGTGTTGTATTGCGTCACCCCGCGGAATCGCGGGTCTGCGCAAGGTAGCACAGGAGGGCTAGTGCAAAATCCAGCAGGAAAAGAGCCGAAGCCGAAGGCATTCGCGTTCGGATTCTGGGCAAGTTCGTGGATACCGTGATGACCAAAATAACCAATACTCACGGAAGTACCCGTTCCGATGGCCTGCTGTAATTGCAAGCTCCATCTCTGAAACTGGGGCGCGTGAACCGTTCGCGAGGAAGTCGACATACCCGGAGGAGAGAAGCCCGGGGGATATAAACTGGAAATTGCCGCCTGAATCTGTGCAAGAGTCTGGCCGGAGGCAAACCCGTTCATAAATGCTGCATTTGAAGCCGACGCATCTTTGAAGAGACTAGTCGTTTCATTAGGTGTCAGGTTGTCGCCCACAATAGTGTAAGAGTTGAGGAGTGGCGCATTCTTGTCGAAAGAATCAGCGACCCAGCCGGGCACTGGATCATAGAAGAAGCCGACGCCGCCACGAAGAACCGTATTGTGCGACACCCCCAGAGGTTGCCACGCGAAGCTCAACCGCGGCGCCCACAAAATGCTGTCCACCGTTTGCAGGGCATGTTTCTGGTTGATGAGGATCGCCTGATTATAAGGCTGGTTGGGATCGTGGCTAACGGCTTCAAACGGCCCGGCGAGACGTGCAAAGCAGAGATTGCGGCAAACCGGATTCGAGTAGTGTTCGGCGCGAAGCGCTGCGGAAAGCGTCAGGGTTGGCAGCGGGTGCCACTCATCTTGGCCGTACAGAGAGAAGCTGAGAAAAGATAGTTTCAAGTCACCTTGTGAGGTGAAAGATTGTTGGAGCTGGGTAAAGTCAACATTTGGAGAGGTCGGGTCCACCCCACCTTGGTAAAAGGCATCAAGCGTCTGAGCGAACAGCATGCCAGGGGTTTCCCATTTGGCAGGCAGCTCACTCCAAAAGACCTGTGCGAACTGTCCACCAAACCCCAACTTGTGTTTCCCTACGCTCTTCATGACATCTTCAGAGACCTGATACTGCGTGTTGTATCTGCCCCCTCCAAAGGCGGCCCAAGCTTGGCCCAGATTAGTGAATGTTCCGGATACGTAAAACAAAGTGGTCGGGAAAGTGGCAAGCGTTTGTGCCGGATTTTTCACACGGGAAATCGGGGCAAAATAGGAACCCGCCAGCAGGAATTGGCTCGCGGCCGAGGTTCCGAACGTGTGTGTTTCGACTACCTGCGCCTGCCACCAAGGTTGCGTGAGATCCACATCAAATACCGGGTTGATGGCGTCGGTATAGAGCGCGCCACGGCCCTGATCGTACTGCAATCGGAAGAATACGCGGTCATTCTTGCCAATGTTCCAATCGATACGGCCGGCGACAAGTGCATCATAGCTGGGGCGCCCACGGTCCACTAGAAAGTAGTCTGTGCATGGCGCCGTCGTGCCTAATCCGTCGGGACCGGTGAAGGGCCCACACCCTATAGGATCTGTGGGGGTGCCAGGGATCGCCGAACTTGCTACCGCCGCTGAGTTGTAAAGGTTGAAGATTTTCCGGTAAAAGGCGGCGGAGGCTGAACCTACGCCAAACTTCGCGTCAATGTTCGCAAGGGTCGCCACCTGAAACTGAGGGCTCGGGATTTGTACGAGGTTAATGGGGGCAATCTGAACCCGCAGCCCTTCGGTATCCAAGAAAAAGAACACCTTGTCCTTCCTGATCGGTCCGCCTACAGAGCCCGCCCACTGATTTGCGATGTCGAATGGACGCGGCTTACCAAACGCATTCAGGATCCAGTCGTTGGCGTTCAGTGCCCGCCCGTTCCAATAATATTGTGCGTTGCCGTGCAACTCATTCCCGCCCGACTTGGTGACGTAATTGATGTTGCCACCAGCGGCGCCGCCGAACTGGCCAGAGTATCCTGTGCTGACAATAGTGGCTTCCTGGATTTGGTTCTGACCTAGCAGAAGATAGAGAGCGCCGGATTGCGAGAGGTTCTCGCCGTTTTCGTTGTCGTTCATTCCGTCGATCGTGTAGAGGTAAGACGCGCCGGACATTCCGAGGATGGAAAAGCTGGCGCCGGGCTGAATGTCCGTCTGCATGATCGCTCCGGGGGCAGTTTGGGCAATGTACGTGAGGTCGTTGCCAGGATTAGGCAGCTCGGAAATTTGCTGCTGGTTCATTGTAGCGGAGACGTCGCCGTTCTCTGCTTGGACTAGCGGCGCGTCGTCCGTCACTTCCACTGTGGTATTTCCGTTGGCGATCGCCAGCGTGACATTGACCGTCACCGGAGGACCCAGCAAAACGTTCACCATTCGGCCTTCGTCTCGAAAGCCCTCACGCTTCACCTTCAGCGTGTATCTCGATGGCGGAAGGAAGAAAAATCGATAGACACCCTCTCGATCGGTCTTCGTCGCCTGGATTGTCCCCTTGGCGTCATCTCGGATCTCGACATTTGCATCCGGCACCAGGGCGCTGCTTAGATCAGTAACAACCCCCATCAAACCACCAGAGGTTGTTGTTTGGGCGTGCAGTCTGCTGACGACACCACTGGCGATTAGCAGAACGGAAAAGAGAAGACTGGTCGGTCGCAATCTCATCGAATCACCCAACCGATGCGATCGAGCAGGACCCGGGAAAACAGGGCGCCATCATACCCCCTATGGGTGCGATTGTCTTCGAGAAGCAGGACGATTAGTTGCCAATGCTATACGGTAGGAGTTATTTGATTTGAATGCTCGACTCGATTGCAACCTGCAGCTTAGGTTCGAGACAGGGCTGACGAGAATCGAGCAAGCAAGCAGCGCCAATTCAAGAGGACGAAAGGCGCCTGACTCGTCTAACTGACTTTGCGGCGGGCTTTCGCGTGCCCAAAAATCTCAATTCTGCATTCTCTGTAGTTAACTTATAACGCAGACCGACAAAACCCTCGGTTAATTATCCTGCCCGCGCTGAAGCGCGCCTTGTTTGCGCTACGTGGGCTACAAAATGAGGAAAACGTAATTGCAGCGTCACACCACTTAACTCCAATTTGCAGAAGGAAATGGCAGTGCTTGGGCGAGCGCAGTTGAACCACCGACTTGTTGGCCCACAACCAGGCTGTCGTCGGCACTCCTCTGTATTGTAAGTTATTGCCTCTAAAAGAATTGGTCGGGGCGAGTGGATTTGAACCACCAACCTCCTGGTCCCGAACCAGTGGCTAAATCAATCTAAGTCGCTGTCCTGGCGTCACTTGTAGTTTCTCGGGCCGCTCTCAGTTAGACAAGTTTGGACAAGTTCTCGCGCCAGACTAAAGGCTGCATCGTCAGTTCACGGGAGCGTTTGCGTGACTGATTGCTGGTGATGGCAAAACGCAAAGAGAAAAGAACGCTTAGGAATACGAGCACCAGTATCTGAAACAGTACGGTATCCCATTTTACGAATTGATTGTTTTCCTACTGTTTTGCTGGCCTGCGGTCAACTAGCGCAACGGAATCCGGTACAGATTGCGTTGCACGGTCTGGCGAGAGTAAGTGTACGTTCCTGGTGTAGGGCCGGGTGCCACGTCACCTACATCAATGACACGAACGCCAGGCAGAGCCGCGATTTCAGATTCGGAATGGAAACCGCCCGGCGGGATGGCCGGCAACAGCTTTCCAGGAGCCAAAGGGATCAAGTACGTGTGGCCAACAGCGCGGGCCGTGTTCATCGAGGTAGACACAGATAGATAAAGGACCCTACCGTTTGGTTCCCATGCCAGGCTAGCGAGTTCGTTCGAGATCGGAACCGATGGCCCTCCGGAGATCGATAAAGCGTTAGTTCCTTGACCAGTTTTCCTTGCATTGGCTCGGCTCGAAACGATGACGAACTGGCCATCCGGAGAGACGCCTACCACTTGTGTAACCTCGCCAGCGCCCAGTTTTTGTTTTTCGCTTCCGTCCTCGCGGACAGTATAGGCAGAGGTAGAATTCCCTTCATTGGCATGGAAAACCAACTCGCCGGGCAGGCCAAAATAGGGCATATCCCCTTCGACGTTCGGCACCTGCTGCGGAGCGCTGCTCCGGTCTGTCGGCGCCAGCCACAGACGGGACTTCCCGGCAGAATCAAGGGCAGAAAAAACGACACGACGGCCATCTTGCGAAATGTTGTAACCAGTCACAGAGAAACCGGAGAGTAGCTCTTCATTCTTACCCGAAGCGAGGTCCGCCACCCACAACTCGCTGGCACCCAGGAATGGGGATGTGCCGCCTTTCAAGATCCGATAGTAGATTTTTTGACCGTCCGGAGAAAAGGAAGGCATGTAAGCGTAGCCTTCAAGAGAGATCTGGCGATCCGAGTTTTCGCGGTGTATCGAAACGACCCTCTGACGAAGGCCCACGGACGTAATTAACGAACGACCATCGGCTGCGACGGCAACCCCTTCCTCTTCTGTGGGGCCAAAAGTGATTTGTTCTGGCTGGCCACCCGGAAACTGTTGCCGCCAGATGTGGAAGTTATCCTCGCCATGCAAACTGAGGTAAATCCATTTGCCATCCGGTGACCAAGCACCAGTGGTGCACGGAGCGTTCGCAAGGCCCACGCGGTTGCCTGGGGATCCACCGTCAAAGGGGACTACACGGCAGGGTAGCCACTCGCCATTGTCCATTTCCACCAGCAAAACCCAGTTGCCATCCGGGGAAAGATACGATCGATGGGCCATTCCCCGTTCGCTGGGTGGGACGTAGATATCACGAGACTCCCCGCGCGACTCTGCGGAAGTCACGACGGCCATACGTTCGCCAGATTTGAGCTCGGAAAACATTACGTGGTGCGGACTCGTCCAAACCAAGCCGGAAGCATTAGGCAGCCACCGCTCGGACTTGCCGGACAAAACCGGCACGGCCCAACTGTCCCATTCGAACCCTGCAACGGTCGTATACGCGATGCGAGAGCCGTCGGAGGAGAAAGTAGGGCTCATCTTGGCCAAATTGTCGTGGGTAAGTTGAACCGGATCGCCCGACGGAAGAATCTTCACGTAGATTTCTCCTGGAGCAACAAACGTGCTGAATCCGCGAACGAATGTCAGCATGCGGCCATCCGGGGAGAGGGCCGGCTGGGTAACTGAGTCGGGGAAGTTGGTGAGCTGGACCCAAGCCGAACGATCGACGGCGCCGCCGCGATTTTTCAGCCACGGGGTAATTGCGACGGCCGCCGCGGACACGACAACGAGCGAAGCTACTATCGCCCACTTATATGTGGCCGCCGCTCCTGTCTGGGCGGGGCTAACTATCGCACTGCCGGAATCCGATAACGCCTCCAGCGCGAAGCCCAAGTCCGAAGCGGATTGGAAGCGCTGCTCGGGATTCTTCTCCAAACAACGCTGGACAATTCTTTGTAAAGCAGGGGGAACGGTCTGGACCAATTGCGAAATGCGGGGAGGGTCTTCGTTGAGGATAGCGCTCATCGTCTCGGCCGAGGTGGGCTTCTGGAAAGCGCGTTTTCCGGTCAACATCTCGAACAGAATTGCGCCGAAAGCGAAGACATCCGTACGATGATCCGCCTTTCTTCCGCTCACTTGTTCGGGTGACATGTAGCCGACCGTGCCCATGACCATCCCGGGCTCGGTGCCTTCGGTTAGCGTCGGCCCGCTACTATCCGCAGTCGAACGGCGTTGCGTGAGTTTCGCCAAGCCAAAATCGAGAATTTTCACCCGCCCATCTCTCGTTATGAACAGGTTCTCCGGCTTTAAATCGCGGTGTACGATTCCTTTCTCGTGAGCCGCTGCCAAACCGCGCGCGATTTGTGCGCCATAATCAATCGCTTTGCGAAGCAATACTGGACCGCGCCCGAGTTGCTCGCGCATGGTTCCGCCTTCCAGCAACTCAGAGACTAGATAAGGCGCACCCTCAAAGGTGCCCAACTGGAATACAGCGAGAATGTTGGGGTGGTTCAGCGCCGCGGCGGCCCGTGCTTCCTGCTCGAAACGCCGCAGCCGTTCAGGATCTCTCAAGAAGAGCGCCGGTAACACCTTAATTGCAACGTCACGTCCTAATCGCGCGTCCCGCGCTCGATAGACTTCCCCCATGCCACCAGAGCCGACTAATCTCAATACCTCGTAGTCAGCTAGCTTCGCTCCCGGGGCTAGCGAGATTCGTGACTTGGGAGATTGAAGAAAGCTGGACTGGACTTCTTCGCTGGAGGAAAGCAACGTTTCGACTTCCCGCCTTAGCAGATCATCCGAAGCACAGGCCTTGTCGAGGAACAGTGGCCGGTCTTCCGGCTTGAGCTTTAAAGCTTGGCCAAGCACTTCCCTCACTCGCTGCCACAGTTCAGGTGTCATGGCACTCAGCCCTGCTGATTTGCTTGTGTAGCCAAACTCGTGCCGTCGTCCAGTGCCTCTCCACCGTGGCTGGCGAAATGCTCAAAACATGAGCAGTCTCTTCGATGGAGAGCCCGCCGAAAAATCTCAGCTCAACGATCCGGCTCTGTTGCGCGTCGAGCTTGCCCAGGCTATCGAGGGCGTCATCGAGGGCTATCAGATCTACGCTTCGCCTCTTGGTCAATGCGATTGTATCGTCGAGCGTCACCCTGGCCCCTCCGTACCGTTTGGCCGCCTTTTGCCGGCGCGCATACTGGACCAGAATCTGCCGCATCAACTGGGCGCATACCGCGTAAAAATGTGCCCGGTTCTCAAATAGCATTGGCTCCTGCTTCACAAGGCGAAGATAGGCTTCGTGCACGAGAGCTGTGCTCTGCAGTGTGTGGCCGGGGTGTTCTTTTCGAAGCTGGTAGTGCGCTAAGCGGCGGAGTTGGTTGTAAACAAGCGGTACTAGTTGGCGCAGAGACTCTTCGTCGCCCGCGCGCCACCTGGTTAATAGTTCGCTGACGGCCTGGAAAGGCATTTCTGGCACGGGAGCCTACCAGAAGCACGAGTTCTTGGCCGCAAAGGTACCTGCTTGACCGGTTGAAGTCAATTCATTGAAACGCAAATGGTTGCGGCGTTAGCAGATAGTGCGTCCTCACCTCGGGCTCCCGTGCGACTTTTTGTTCAGCCACGTGAGCAGTTTCCCCGCTGAATTGCACTTTAAGTGGTAGGGCACGCCAAATAGGGCAATCTCCGCCAATTGCCAAAATGGCTTAGTGCTCTATATCGCGAGCGAAAGCCAACTTCATTTAGGAGGAGCAGACAATGTCCAAAATCACAATGCGGTTACTACTGAGCGCTCTCAGTCCGATAGCACTCTTTGTCGCCGCCTATGCCTACGCTCAGCAGGCCGGTGGTCCCCCTAAGAGCGTTGTTTTCTATAGCGCGAGGGATGGGCATTCGAATAAGCAAATCTACGTGATGAATCCAGACGGCACGAACCCTATTCGGATTACGTACGACGTTGCCTCTGACGTGGATCCTGATATTTCCCCGGACGGCCAACAGATCCTATTCACGTCAAATCAGACCGAGACTGGAAACAACAACATTTTCGTTCGAGACCAGAACGGCGCAGTACGAAATTTAACAAATGATCCTGCTGTAACCGATGAGTGGGCAAGATGGTCGCCAAACGGCAAACAGATTGTTTTCGATAGCAACCGCGATGGCGGCGTCTTCGAGATCTACGTAATGAATGCAGACGGGAGTGGGACCCCGACACGGTTGACTAATCCTCCCATCCTTGGCCGGTATCCGAGTTGGTCGCCAAACGGCAAGCAGATCGTGTTTCGCCGGGGAATTGACATTTACACGGTCAATGCCGATGGCAGCGGTACGGCGGAGCAACTGACCATTGAGGTCGCACCCAGCTTCGCCCAGATGCCTGCTTGGTCGCCAGATGGGAGACACATAGCCTTTATGAGTTTCCGCGAAGGATACTGTTCGGTGTTCCGGATGAACACCGACGGGAGCCAACAAATCAATCTCACACCGAAGGACCCTGGTGACCCGCCAACAGCTTGGTGCAGCAGAGCTCCGGCGTGGTCAGCCGACGGGAGGGAGATCTTCTTCATGTCCTTCCGACCGAGTACCGGTGGACGCAACGAGATATTCGCCATGAATCTTGACGGGACCGATGTCCGTCAGCTCACAAATGTAGGTACGAACGGCAGCCCCAGAGCACGATAGCCGCCCCCTCATCAGCTTCTTTCTTCCGCGATCCGCTCGCCGCGCGAGGCGGCGAGCGGGATTTCGCATGTTCGAAGTCGCCGAGTCGAGCAGATATCGCAAAGCCACAAGTGGATTCGCAAACCGGTTCATGAGCGGAGAATGTTTCACGTCTTTCTGAATCCGTGCCGCCACAGTTGACCAATCGATTGACCTGAAGACGCCACTTGCCCCTCGCTGGACAAGTATTGACAAGTTCTTGAGAGTGGAGGAACGGAAGCAATCTCGGGCTAAGGCATTACGCGGGCGTGATTTAACGTGGTCGGGCGCAAGCGAAATTGAACTGTTGATCTCCTGGTCTTGTGCCAAACGCTCCTTGGGCTCTTTCGATCCTGTAAGTCGCTGATTATAAAAGAGTGGTCGGGGCGAGTGGATTTGAACCACCGACCTCCTGGTCCCGAACCATCGAAGCAAACAATCTATCGCGTTGAATCGGCGTCGGATAGCTGTGCGACTTCCTCCCTTAATCGGGCTACAAGGATTTTCGGGGATGTCGTACCTTGGCAGTGAGGTGTCTGCGTTTTTCAACGGTGGCGTCGCGGCGAGAGAACCACAGCCTTCGGCGTGCTCCCACCAGAATTCATCCGTGTAACAACCTCACCATATCTTATCTTGTTGGTTTTGAAGTCGGACGGAGTTTTCGCGAACCACACCATTAATACTCGTCACCGGTTAGATTTGCGTGATGCCGCCCGTAGCCTTTGCCGCAGGCGCCGATTGGCTTTCGTCAATCGTGCGGCGGGCTGTCTGAATTCTTCCTCTGATTGCCTGCGATCGGTGATGTCAGTGAACGACGCCACCACACCTCAAACGGTTTTTTGGTCTGCCCCAAAAATGGGCTGCGAGTTAATGGAAATCCACCGCAAGTCTCCGTTCGGCTTGTGAACCCCCAGTACAACGTTGAAAGAGGGCCTGCCGGTACGCAAAGTCACGATTGCCGGGAGCTCCTCGTCAGGGAAGGGTGTGCCGTCCTCGTGAATCGCACCCCAGCGCGGATCGCGGGCGGTTCGTCCCATCATTTGGTCGGCTGACAACCCGAGAATGCGTTCGGCGCTGGCATTGCAGGCCTGGATAGCGCCATTAGAATCAAGAAGGGCAATTCCATCCTGCATAGCAGCGATAACCGAGCGATAGCGTCCTTCGCTTTCCTTTAAGGCTTCCAGGGATCTTTTTCGCTCCGTGACGTCGCGCGCAGCCGCGTAAATCCGTTGATGGTCGAAGGCGGTTATTGCAGTCCACTGCAGCCACTTGTATGAGCCATCCTTGCAGCGGTAGCGGTTTCGAAATTGGCGACGCATTAAATGCCGCTCACTCGAAAGGTATCGTCCACCGCGATATCAAGCCAGCAAATATCTTTGTGACAAGCCATGGTCACGCGAAAATCCTGGACTTCGGGCTGGCGAAACTCGCTCCGTCCGTTCGCCTCATCGCGGAGCGGGTCGGCATCTCGCAACTTCCGACCGTGTCCATATCCGAGGAACATCTCACTAGTCCAGGCACGGCAATCGGCACCGTTGCCTACATGTCCCCGGAGCAAGCCGTGGGGAAAGAGATCGACGCGCGAACGGATCTGTTTTCGTTTGGCACCGTGCTCTAATGCCCCAAAAGAAAAGGAAGTGAACCCTGGATCATCTCATCAATCATCAGCATCACGGGATGGCCGAAACGACCTTCGTGTTCCGATGAACATCAATCGGAACAAACCACAAAGCATATAAGCAGTGACAGGTTCCGGCCCCAGCCCAAAGTTAGCCGTTTGTCTACCTCGCCGCTGGCCACAAGCTCGTAGCTTCCTCGCTTCAAAGTTCCCGTAAAGTGGCCGTTCATGTTCAATAGAACTGCCACGAAGCCGAATGGGTTTCGAGACGAGAGCACACTCACCGTGGGTCAGTCGGCTGCTGACATCTTTACCAGCATGAGTACTCTCATTACTAGATTTCGGAGACTTTGTACTTGACATGCTCTAACTCAGGGGTGCAGAGTTGTGCCAGTTTTCCAGGTTCCGTTTTCTACAATTTATTCTCAACATGCTCTCTGTGATCTCTGAGCATGTATTTTGGGCCCCGGGCTATTTGTACTCTTTTTTTTGTGTGCGCTGCCGATTAGGCGAAGGAGAGCCGACAATGGATAAGGAAAAGTCTAGCTCGTGGAATAAGCTTCAGGAGAAATGGCTAACCCGCCGCAATCTTATCCGAGGGGCAGCAGGCGCTGTTGCTGGAGCTGGCGTACTTGGCGCTGGGCTGCGGTCGTCGGCACTTGCGGACGACGATGACGAAGGAAAACACAACAAATGCAAAGCCCTTGCGCGGCCCATTCCGCATATCACTGGCCCCGGACACTTCTTCTTCCCGGGACCGCCCGACGGCAGCGCGCCGCCAACCGACCCTCACTTTCCCAACGCGGGTTTTGATCCCTCCACCATCACGGACTTTAAGGGGGTGATCGCTAACGCCGACTTGAACTTTGCCGGCACCGGAACGAACTTGGACACCAATGAAAGCGTTCCCTACACATTCCACACCGACTGGCGATTCTTTAAGGGCACATTCGTATCCATTGACGGGCACATGCGTGAGGGCACGCTAAGCTTCATATGACTCGACTCCACGAGCCCGTCGGGCTCGCCTCACTCCTGGGATGCTGGCATCTCTGAGAGCCTTACCTTCTGGACGACACCTCTGCCGGAAGACAGCGCTGAGGTAGATCTGGAAGGACACACTGCCGAGCTACATGCCGAAAACATCTGCGCGGTGTTCGACGCTTTCACGGTTGGAAACAGCGTCAGCTCGGATCGGTCACTCGGATTTGTAAGTGGAAGGATCGATTCGGTTGACATCAAGTGGAGCGGTGTAATCAAGAGCTTCATCGGCGTCCATGACGCGGTGAACCACTTCGCCGGGGATTTCTTCCAAATCGGAAACGTCACCATTGCCGTAACCGCGACCACACCCAAGAGCACTGGGCACGGGTTCCGCTTCGTCTCCGACCCCGCGACCACTATCGTCAATTACGCTCAGATCGGGCGGGAACGGAATGGCGTTTTCTTCTCCTGATGGGCCTAAGGCCCTTCACATGGAGGGAGTCAAATAACGGCAGAGTGGTTCGAGAGCTGTCCCACGAAACGGGTTCTGCCTTTTGCTCACTAACCCGAGAGGTCTGCATCACCGGGAAAATCTCTTGGCCTTTTCACTGGCTGATTGCTTTGGTGTGCCCGGCAGCAAGTCAAGGGATGTCGAAGCCTAATCACTCAGCGAAGGAGAACAACCCCCATGAAAAGGATCAAGCAATTGGTACCCCTGGGAGTAATTTTGTCGGTTTCGGTTATTGGGCTAGCGTTTGCAAAAGCCAATGATGATCCCGACGGTGCCTGCAATTAACGGCGACGGTGTCGGATGCGAACGGCTCCGGAATCAATAGGGCTGCCCGATGATTTCATGTGAGCCGTGTGATTTTGTGAATTGCAGTTGCAAAGCTTTATTGACAGGACGCACCTTCGAGGTCGGGGAAGTGCTCGGTGAAAAGAAAGGATGGTCTTATGAGTAAGACTCGTTGTCGAAGCTGCGTCTGGCTTGCTGCTCTGTCTCTCTTTGCCATTGTGATCCCAGTCTTCGGGCAAAGCCCCAGCTCACAAATCGGGCGCGAGATAGCGATACCCGTACATTTACAAGACGGCGAGGAATTCACCGTTTCCATTCCGCAGCTGATCCAATACGGGGCCCAGCTTTTCAATGCCAAGTTCACGGTCCAGGAAGGAGCAGGGCGTCCTAAGTCGAAAGGAACCGGTGCTCCCCTCTCCGATCCTAGCTCCCCGTTGGTGTTTCCGAGGAATTTCGACCGCATTTCCTCGCCGGATTCAAATGCGTGTTCCGGCTGTCACAATGCGCCTATTTCGGGTGGGGGCGGCGACCGCGTGACCGAGGTCTTTGTGCTGGCACAGCGCTTCGATCATTTGACCCTCGATCATGCCGACGGCATCACGTTGCGCGGCGCCGTGGACGAATCCGGAAAGTTCGTCACGATGGAAAACGCCACGAACGACAGGAAGACGATAGGCATGAATGGCTCCGGATTCGTTGAGATGCTGGCCCGTCAGATGACTGCGGAGCTGCAGGCAGAACGTGATGCGGGACATCTTGGAAGCTGCGCGATGTTGAAATCGAAGGGAATTTCCTTCGGCTGTTTGACGCACAACGCGGACGGTACCTGGGATACTTCACGAGTCGAAGGCTTGGCGGCTCCCAGCCTTGCCAGCAAGGGCACTACTCCGCCGAGCTTGATCATTCGTCCTTTACATCAGGTCGGGAACGTCGTTTCGTTGAGGCAATTCAGCAACAACGCCTTCAACCATCACCACGGCATGCAGTCGGAAGAGCGTTTTGGACTCAATGCCGACCCCGATGAGGACGGCGTTGTCAACGAACTTACGACGGCGGACTTGACGGCAGTTTCCCTCTTCCAGGCCACGATGTCTGTACCTGGCCGCGTCATC
>Ga0306918_10000366_pt1 | contig 20055 bp, 16 predicted proteins | sample tim00Cox0000000H_FD_203315 | JGI IMG/M metagenome (GOLD analysis project Ga0306918, IMG submission 203315) | Lab enrichment of tropical soil microbial communities from Luquillo Experimental Forest, Puerto Rico - timezero.00C.oxic.00.000.00H (v2)... | ecosystem: Environmental > Terrestrial >... | reverse complement strand
GGCGCGGGTGGGCGCATCGGCACCGAGGCGGTGTTGCGCGCGCCGCCCGACGGCTACACGCTTCTGTGCGCGGCGCAACTCACCTTCAGCGTCACCCATCTCTTGTTTTCGAAGGCGTCGTTCGACCCGCGCGCGCTCGAGCCGGTCAGCGTGCTGGCGACCTATCCGCTCATCTTGATCGCGCGCACCGACCTTCCCTTCGATAACTTGCAGGACCTCATCGCTTACGCGCGCGCCAATCCCGGAAAGATCAACTATGGCCATCAAGGCAAGGGCCAGACCGGGCATCTCCTCGGCGAGCTGTTGATGCTCAAGGGCAAGTTCCGCATGACGGAGATTCCTTATCGCGGCAGCGCGCCCGCGATCAACGATCTGCTCGCTGGAAATATCGATCTGGTGCCGGATTATCTTCTCGCCAACAAAGCGAACATCGACGCCGGCAAGCTCAAATTGCTGGCCACCGGCAGCCGCGAGCGGCTCAAGGATTACCCGCGGGTCGCGACCATCGCGGAGACCTTGCCCGGCGTCTACGCCGACACCTGGATGGCGGTGGCGGCGCCTCCCGGCACGCCCGCGGAGATCACCAAAAAACTATCGGAGGCGATCAGGCAGGGGTTCCAACAGAGCGAGCTGCGGGCGCGCATCCTCGCGCTGGAGGCCGATCCGCTCGCCAGCGCGCCACAGGAGATGCGCGAGTTGATCCGCCAAAGTCTCGAAACCTGGGGTCCGGTGGTCGAGGCGGCCAAGATCGTCGTGGAATGACCGTAGTACGGCAAAAGTCGTCATCGCCGGGGCATAGCGCGTTGAAGACGCGCGTAAACGCGCTTATGACCCGGCGATCCATCGTTTCGCAAAAAAACTTCTTGCGAAGAAGATGGATGCGCGCGTCAAGCCCGCGCATGACTGAGAGTGGGGGATCAGGAGACGCGTATGTTTCTCGGTATTGGTGACAGGAGTGAGCCCATCGTGCGCTCGTTGATCGGCGCGGCGCTCGCGCTTGCCGCGATCCTGGCGGCGCCTGATGCGTGGGCGCAGGATTATCCGTCGCGCGCGGTGAAAATCATCGTCCCGTTTCCTGCCGGCGGCACCGCGGACGTGATGCCGCGCATCTTCAGCGACTGGCTGTCGAAGAAGTGGGGACATCCAGTGGTGATCGAGAACCGCACCGGCGCCGCCGGCAACATCGGCGCCGAGGCGGTCGCCAAGGCCGATCCCGACGGCTACACGCTGCTCGCCGCGCCGCCGCCGCCGCTCGTGATCAACCACAACCTCTATCCCAGGCTCGGCTTCGATCCGACCGAATTCGTTCCCATCGTCATCATGGGCCGGGTGCCGAACGCGCTCGTCGTCAACGCCAAAGTGCCGCTCGCCAGCGTCGCGGACCTGATCGCCTATGCCAAAGCCAATCCCGGCAAGCTCACCTGCGCCACCCAGGGCAACGGCACCACCTCGCACCTCACCGCCGAGTTGTTCCAGATGATGGCGGGCGTCAAGTTCCAGCAGGTGCCGTATCGCGGCTCGGCGCCGGCGCTAACCGACCTCGCGGCCGGCAACGTCGATCTCATGTTCGACAATCTCGGCGTCTCGCTTGCGCTCGTGAAGGGCGGACAGCTCAAGCTCTTGGGCGTGGCCACGCCCAACCGCATGGCCGCGCTGCCGCAGGTGCCGACGATCGCGCAGACGCTGGGAGGCTTCGAGTCGGCGGCATGGTTCGCCATCGTGGCACCGCCGAAGACGCCGGCGGCGGTCGCCGACAAGATCAACGCCGACGTCAACGAAGCGCTGCGCGAGGGCGAGGTTCGCGAGCGCCTCACGCAGCTTTCAGCCGAGCCCATCGGTGGCACGCCGCAGGCGACGGCCGCCTACATGCGCGAGGAGGTCGAGCGCTGGCGCAAGGTCATCAAAGCCGCCAACGTCAAGCTTGAGTGAAATTCGGCAAAAATGACGGCCACTACCGTATCGCTTGGCACCGTAAGTCCATCGCCGTCCAATGCCAGTCTCCGTGGCCTCGACGGAGTCAACTTTTTCCTTGCCGGTGTTTTGGCTGGGTTCGGTCCCTATGTGGCCGCTTATCTGGCTGACCAGAAATGGACGCAGGAAAATATCGGTTTCGTCCTGACCGCGAGCGGTCTTGCCGGCTTGCTCAGTCAGCTCCCGGGAGGCGAATTGCTGGATACCGTCCGCTCGAAGCGAGCGGTCGTTGTGGCGGGCGCCGCAATGGTGGCCGTCAGTGCGATCATTATTGCATTTCAGCCGAGCTTTCCGCTGGTCTTCACCGCCCTGATGCTGCAAGGGAGCACGGGCGGCTTCCTCGGGCCGGCGATCGTTGCGATTAGCCTCGGCTTGGTTGGCCATGCGGCCCTACCTGAACGGCTCGGACGCAACCAACGCTTCTCCTCGACGGGAAATCTGGTCGCGGCCGCCCTCATGGGCCTGATCGGATATTTTTTGTCGTACCAGGCGATATTCCTGACAGTCGCCGCACTCACCCTTCCGCTGTTCGTTGCGCTCGCTCGCATCCGTACAGCCGACGTCCACTTCGGCCGCGCCTGCGGTGCGCCCGATCACGACACGCCTGGTCTACCCCCGAGGGCAAGCCTCCGAAGCCTCTGGAAGAGTCCGGGGTTGATCACCTTTGCCGCCTGCCTGTTCCTGTTTCAACTCGCCAACGCTTCCATCTTGCCTCTTGTCGTAGAGGATCTCGTATACCATGGAGAACAACGCTCCTCGCTCATCGTCTCGGCATTGATCGTGCTGCCGCAGATCATCGTCGCCGTGATGGCTCCTTGGGTCGGGCAATGGGCAAAAAACTGGGGCCGCCGGCCGCTTCTCCTCATCGGGCTCGGCGCTTTGCCGATCCGCGCGCTGCTGTTCGCTTCAGTCGCCGATCCGACGTTGGTTGTTGCTTTTCAATTGCTCGATGGCATCAGCGGAGCGGTGTTGGGCGTGTTGACGGCGCTGGTCATCGCCGATGTCACCGGCGGCACCGGTCGCTTCAACTTGGCCCAAGGCATGGTTGGAACGGGGTCCGGAATCGGCGCTTCGCTGGGCACTACGCTCTTCGGTGTAGTAGCTGCGAGTTTCGGTCGTGCCGTCGTGTTTTTGAGCATTGCATCGGTGGCTCTGCTCGCGGTCTTGATCCTTTGGTTTTTCATGCCGGAGACGAGGTCATCGACGAAACAATAAAAACGGCCGGTGCGCGAAACAGCTTTGCCTTGCTGCCGGGCCGCTCCGGGCCGGGTATTTCGGCAGCATCAAACTCGGTCATTGTCGGCCTGCGGACCTGGCCTCGTTCAATATGACCGCCTTCATTCGCGGTTTATTCCGGCCCCGCCCAAGCACAGTTGCAAGGCAGGCCTTCGCGATTGTTTTCAAAGTTCAACACGTATCCGTGACATCCGTGAATGAAATCGCCTGCGCGCGAGTCTCTTGCGGTGAGGACATGCGGATCCCACCAGAGGAGATACGACGAAGTTGACCGCATACTGGACGTCAGGCGGGGCGGATCTTGCAATGGAGCGAGAATGGATTCGATCGCCGCCCGAGCCTGTCAAGGACGATAGATCGCCGGCTCTGCCGAGCCCCGAGGCCGATGCAAGAAGGCTTGGACAGCCGCATGCAGCGCACTATCTGTTCAACTCGATGCCTTGCGCGTACACGTGGTTTTACCACTAACGAAGCCGTCTTCGTGTGCTGCGTGCGGGGCGCGGCTCACGTCCGTGCCAGTCGGTTTTCACCAAACGAATGGCAGAAGACGATATCTCACTTTTGCTTGATACTCCGGGTAGCCTGGAAGGTTCTGTCTCAGGAAGCGTTCCTCATCGAGGAGCCTCCAGATGAGGACGGGCAGGACGAGAAGAAGCGCGAAGAGTCCCCACCACGAGCCGAGTGCGAGCGGTATGCCGAGCAGCATGACGAGTGCCGCGGCGTACATCGGATGGCGCACGAAAGCATACGGACCCGTCGAAATGACCGTTTGGCCTTCGGCAATCTGAATCGTCGAGGCGCCGTAGCTGTTTTCCTTGAACACGAAAAAGGTGAACAGGAACCCAAGGGCGATCAGGGCATCCCCCAGTACCGACACCGATGCCGGCACCGGGGACCACCCGAACCGGTAATCGAGTGCAGGAAAGACCAGCATTGCAATGAATCCGAACGTCGCCAACACCATGATGATCTTCTGCGCCGGTTCCTTTTCCGCTCTGGGTCCGACGTTCATACGGCGCTCGAGAAGTTTCGGATCATGGATTGCGAGGTACACGGTTAAGGCGCCCGATGCGCATACGAACACGGCCATAAAGAGCCATGCTTGCCAATAAGCGAGGGTCCAGGCGGGAATGAAAAGGAGCGCCGCTAGCGCCGGAATGCCAAAGAGGGATGACCGCAATGCGCGTCTGGTGACATCATTCATATCGCAATATTAACATTTCTCCGTCATCGCATTTCTCGAGGGCGAGACGCCGAGAGGCGCTAGGCCTCCCGTGCCGCCGTCGAATTCGCCGGGCGATGAATTTTGCCATGATTCAGCCAAAGCTTTCGCAATACTGTTGAATTGAGGCTAAGGGAGACCCTCCAGGGGAAGGGGGCTCAATTGTTTCAACTACGCCAGTTTGCTGCTGCCGCTGTGACAGCCCTGTTGCTGATCGCGGGCGCGTTTTTCGTCGTCGTTTTCTCAGTCGTGGACGCGCGGGCCGAAGGTCCGCTCGGCCTCTGCGAAGACGCGGCCGAGCTCGCGGTCTTGCCCTCGCCGCTCGCGCCCTGGAAGGGCGCGCCTTTGCGCGTCATCGTCGCCGCGGAGAAGCCGCTCGAGGGCGAGCTTTCGCTGATCGCGCCCGATGGAAGCGTCGCGGCGAAATCGCGCGAACGGCATGGCGGTCCGCCCTATTTCTGGTTCGCCGAGGTCGCCACACCGGCCGCCGGCACCTGGCACGCCAAGCTCGCGCGCGAGCGCGCGCCGGCCGAATGCAGCACGATCACGCGCGACATCGCCGTGCGCGGTGCCGAGCCACCTCGGCTGCAGCCAACCGAGGGAAGCCTCTGGCCGTTGCGCAATACATGGAATCGCGAGACCGAAAACTTGTATTCCGCCTGGATCGAGAAGCTCTTCGACGCGCCGCTCGATGCCACGCTGTCGTGGAAGGCGCTGCATGAAGTGCTGCGCGATCGCTCGCGCAATGTCCTGTTCAACCATTTGGGTCTACGCGAAGACTCGATGGGAATGATCGTTCGTCCCGACTGCGCCGACCTTCCGTACTTCTTGCGCGCCTATTTCGCGTTCAAGATGGGGCTGCCGTTCGGCTACACGAAGTGCACGCGCGGCGGCGGCGGCGAGGGGCCGAAGTGCCACGGGTGGTGGAACATTCAGAATCTCGAGCCGCCGCCCGCGCCTGAACCTCCACCGGAGCAACAAATCGCGTCCCCCGCCGGCGTCGTGGAGATGTTTCGCCCGCCGGTGCCCCAGCCCGCAGCCACTCCAACGAGCAGACTTGCGTCGCTGAAGCGACTGGGACTCGCGGCGGGCTTCGGTGAGTATTTGCGCTCGGCCGTCGCCGATGGCGTTCATTCCGGAACCGGGCGAACGGCGCTGAACGACGACAACACCGATTATTATCCCGTGCCGCTGAAAGAGGAGACGCTGCGCCCCGGGACCGTCTACGCCGATCCCTACGGGCACATCCTGGTGCTGGCGAAGCGCGTTCCGCAGTCGGAGGACGCGGGGGGCGTCTTCCTCGCCGTCGACGCGCAGCCGGATGGGACGGTCGCGCGCAAGCGTTTTTGGCGCGGCAATTTCCTGTTCGCGCAGGATCCCGCGCTCGGCGGGCCCGGGTTCAAGCGCTTTCGGCCGATCGTGCGCGACAAGAACGGCGGCTTGCGGCGGCTGACCAACGCCGAGATCGCGAAAGATGCGCAGTACGGCGATTTCTCGCTCGACCAGGCGCGGCTTTCGATCGAAGACTTCTACGATCGCATGGATGACGTGATGTCGCCGGCGCCGCTCGATCCTTTGCGCGCGATCAAGGAGGCGATCGCGGCGCTGGAAGAGCAGGTGAAGGCGCGCGTGACGTCGGTCGAGAACGGGCGCAAGTTCCAGACCAGCGGGCGCGGCGACGCCGCGATGCCGGACGGCCCGGCAATCTTCGAGACCACCGGCGCGTGGGAAGATTTCGCGACGCCGGCGCGCGATCTGCGTCTCTTGATCGCGATCGACGTGGTGCGCACCTTCCCGGACCGCGTCGCGCGGCGGCCGGAGCGCTACGCGATGCCGAAGGGGAAGACCGTCGCGGACGTGAAGACGGAATTGGAGGGCGTGCTCGCGTCGGAGCTTGCGGCGCGCACGTTTTCCTATACGCGCAGCGACGGCTCGGCGTGGACGCTCGCGCTCAAGGACGTGCTCGAGCGCGCGGCGGATCTCGAGATGGCATACAACTTGAACGACTGCGTCGAGCTGCGCTGGGGCGCACCCGACAAGAGCACCGAGGCGTCGACATGCAAGCGGCACGCGCCGTCGGCGCAGCGCGCGAAGATGACGGAGTACCGCGCGTGGTTCCGCGAGCGGCGCCGGCCGCCGCGCGCTTAGCAGTGCGGGCATGCCGCAAAGGCAAGCCGCGGAACTCGTCGTCAATCTGACCGCCGCCAAGCCACTCGGTCCGGCGATCCCCGAGTCGCTCCTCCTGCGCGCCGACGAGGTGATCGAATGAAGCGTCGCGAGTTCATCACGCTGCTCGGCGGCACGGGAGCGGCGCTGTTCGCCGTTCAGCTTCCCTGCGCGACCTTGGCGCAGGACGGAGCCGACTGGGTCACCGCATTCCCGCGCGCTCCGGTCCATGTCGCCGCCTGGCCCGCCGGCAGAAAGGTCGCCGTCAGCTTCGCGCTGTTCGTCGAAGAATTCGGCTTCGGCCAGGGTCCGGTATTCCGTCCGGACCTGGCGACCCGCAACCCTGACCTAGTGAACGAGGCATTTCGCCAATACGCGATCGACTGGGGCGTCCCGCGCGTCGGCCGGTTGTTCAAGGAGTTGGATGTTCCGCTCAGCATCGTGTTGAACGCCGAGTTTCCCGCTAAGCACGCGTCGGTGTGGAAGGAGTTCCGCGCCACGCAACCGAACGCGCCGATCATCGCCCACGGCATGAACAACTCCAACCGCGGACTGCCGCTCGGGCGTGGGCTCACCGCGCAAAAAGCCTATATCCGCGAGACGTTGGATTTGATCGCCGGCGCAACGGGCGTCAGGCCCACCGGCTGGTCGTCACCGAGCGTCTATTCCAATGGCGACACGATGCAGGCGGTTGCCGCCGAGGGCATCACCTACACCATCGACCAGATGGATTCCGACATCATTTCGCGCTTGAAGACGCCGGACGGCTCGTTGATCCAGCTGCCCTATCCGGTCGTCACGGTCGACATGGGCCAGCATCTCGCGCGGATGAAGGCGCCCGCCGAGATCGAGACGCTGTGGCTCGATTACGTGTTGGAGCTCGCCAGCGAGGCCCGCGCCGACCCCGCGCGCGAGGCGACGACGGTGGTCATTGGAATCCATCCCTTTGTGATCGGGACGCCCGATGGGGCTGCCGCCTTGCGGCGGGTTCTCTCGCGTCTCAAGAAGGATGATCAGGTCTGGCTGACGGAAACCGACGCCATTCTCAAGGCGGCCGGCCTCAAATGATGGCTGAATGTCCGGTCTTGGTGCTGAACGGACATGGCGAGGCAGCTCACGCCCGCTTTGAGCAGCAGTAGAGCAGCATCTTCGGGGAAACCGCCCGTCATGATGCGTATTCTTGTGGTACCGATTTTCGGTGCACTGCTCGCCAGTTGTTCGGGCAGCAACAGGCTTGAAGACATTGTTCCCGCGTGGGCAAACACGCCACCGCGGCGGCCGGCCACGCAGTACGCGGCACCCAAAAACCATTCAGAAGGCCGCGGCACGCTGGCGGCGGAACCACGCGGCACGCCTGAGGCCGAGCCACAAGGCGCGAAGAAACCTGAGGGTCAAAGCCCCGCCGAGGAGTAAAGAACGAGGAAATGGCGTGATGCTCCGGTTCTCGCGACTGGTCACCGAGAGCCGGCGATGATGCGCCACTTGCAGCAAACGGCGGCTCAGGGGCTCTTCGTACCGGATATTCCGTGAGGAATATTTACCGCGCCCATGTGTTTTGCCCGGTGGAGCCCTCACTAACCCATTACCCCCCGTGAGGTTTCCCGAGACCCCGCCCGGGACAGCCTTCCCGACATGCCACACTCGGGCGGGGTTCTCGTTCGCGAATGAAACCCCGCCGGAGCATCTTTTTGGTAGTGCTCCGTTTTCTCTCGGCTTCGCATCACGCAATGCTCAGCGCCATTTCGTGCGCTCGCGCACGCCGGCAAGTGCCGCGCGCGCCCCGGCAACCACCTTGGGCGTATCGAGCGCCGCGAGCTTGCCGCCGCGCTTGAGGATGCGGCCGTCGACCACGACGGTGTCGACGTTTTCTGGGCCGGTCGCTTCGAGCACGAGATGCGCGGGGTCGGTCACCACCGCCATGTTGAGCGCATTCGGGCTGATCGCGATCAGATCCGCGCGCTTGCCGGGCTTGAGCGAACCGATCCTGTCGTCCAACCCCATCGAGCGCGCGCCCTCGATGGTGCCGAGCTCGAGCGCTTTGCGCGCCGGCATCTTGAACTCGCTCTCGGCCTTGGCGTTCTCGCAGTCGCGCGCAAGCTTGAGCACGGCGAACAGGTTTGAGCTGCCAACCAGCGCCGAGGTGTCGACCGAGATACCGAGGGGAATGCCCTTGGCCAGCATTTCGCTGGTCTGCGGATAGCCGTAGCCGATGCGCAGTTCCGAGCCGGGCGACACCGAGACCGCAGCGCCCGCCTCCTTGATCATGTCGAGTTCCGCGGCGCTCGCCGACAACGTGTGAATGAGCTGCACGTCCTTGCCCATCAGCTTCGCTTTGTAGAGCGACTCGATCTGATTCACGGCTTTGCGGGAGCTCGCGACGTGCACCGTAATCGGCAGCCCGAGCTTGCGGGCATTGTCGAATTCCGGCTGATATACCTCGGGCTTGATCGGGCCCGCGCGGAACTGGCCGCGCCATGCCATGCCGAGCGTGATGAGGCCTTCGTTCGACCAGCTCTTCCAATCTCTGGCGAGGCTCTCGATCGGTCCCTGGTCGGCCGACTGGGTGTCGGGCAAACCCTGCGGCCAACCGCAGGAATGGCGGGCGCGGATGCCGACCTCGGCGAGCGCGCGGACATCGGCCTCGGCGTGGGCCGCGCTGCGCACGTTGTGGCACCAGGAGTGCACGAAGGTCGTCCCGGAATTGATCGCCTCCGCTGCCGAGAGCCGCGTGCTCTGGAAGATGTCATCCGCATTCATCTGCTGGCCGAAGCGTGCGACGGTCGGGAAATAGCCCTCCTCCGGCTTGTCGCCGGAGAAGCTGCGATAGAGCGTGTTCCACATGTGCCAATGGGTCTCGACCAAGCCGGGCATGACGATCATGCCCGTGCCGTCGATTTTCTGCCCGCCGCCCTTCACGTCCTTGCCGATTGCGACGATCTCGCCGTTCCGCACGTGCACCGCGCCGCCGGCGATATCGCCGAGCGCGCCGTCCATCGTCATCACATAGGCGTTGGCGATGGTGAACTCGCCGCGCGCCGGCAGCTTCGGGGAGGCGGCGTCGCCACGCCGCGGCTGCGCCATCAGCGGCGATGACAATAGTCCGGTTGCACCGGCCGCACCGAGCGCGGCTGCGCCGCGAATAAAACGACGCCTGCAGAGTTCACACATGAGGTCCTCCCCGGAAGGATCGGCGCGCGTCCGATCGTTGTCGTCAGCAGCGGACCTGCCGCTGACAGCTTTCGCATGAGGCTAGCCGGTTGCCGGCGCATCTGGAAAGAGGTCACGCCGGGTCATGGCACTTGACGTTCGTTTCCCCTAAATGCGATTGCGTTGGGAAGCTGCCCATCCAAATGTCGCGCGCATCGCAGCGATGGGCTGCGGCACCCAGGTTCGCACGGCGATCGCAGCGAAGCGGACGCGAGCGCACTCAATCGATCTTCAAGCCCAGCGTCGTGACAATTGGGGACCAGCGCGCCAGCTCGTTGTCCACATAGCGCCGGTATGTTCGGGACCGAGGTCACCGTGCGGCTCGAATGTGCCTGAGACCAGCAGCTCGCGGTAGTCGCGGTCGGCCAGCAGCGCAAGATTCGCCTGCGCGACCTGATCGATGATCGGCTTCGGCGTTCCCGTTGGGGCAAACACGCCGACGAAATTCGGCGCGACGAGATCGGTCAAGCCCTGCTCGACGGCGGTGGGAAGCTCGGGCGCGGCGGTGAGGCGCGTGCCATGGGTCACCGCCAGAACCCTAAGCTTGCCGGCGCGGTGCAGCTCGAGCACGATGTTGGTCATGGCGGGCACGATCATGGGAATCTGACCGGCGAGGATGTCGGCGATCGCCGGCCCCGCGCCGCGGTAGGGCATGTGGATGAGATCGGGGACGCCGACGCGCAACTTGAAGGCTTCGGCGGTGAGGTGATTGAGCGAGCCCGTACCGGCGGAGCCATAGGACAGCTTGCCCGGATTGGCCTTGGCATAGGCGACCAGCTCGTTGAGGTTATTGGCCGGCACGGAGGGATGGACCGCCAGCGCGAAAGCGGTGATTGCGATGCCGGAAATCGGCTCCAGATCCTTGAGCGGGTCGAACTGCGGCCGGTTCTTGAGCAGCGCCTCGGTGATGTGGGTGGTCGCGCCGCCGAGCAGGAGCGTGTAGCCATCAGGTCTGGCGCGCGCGGCTTGCGCCGCGCCGACCGAACCGCCCCCGCCGCCGATATTCTCGATGACGACCGCGCCCAGCAAAGATTTCATTCGGTCCGCCCACGGGCGACCGATGGTGTCGAACGCCCCGCCTGGCGGGAATGGAACCACCAAGCGTATGGGCCGCGTCGGATAGCTCTGCGCCCTTGCGATCCGCGCTAGCGCTGGCAGCGCGCAAGCGCCCGCTGCCAGCTGCAGAACTCGACGGCGCGGAAGTCTCATGGCGCTTCCGTACAGAAATGCCCGCCACTATGCCCGCGAGAAGCGCCATTGATCGGCGAGGTGATTGCCGACGGCGCGAGCGCTGCCGCTAGAAACAGGACTTCGCCGCGGTCATGCTTTACTTTGATCCGCGAGCACCGCGCGGCAAGCAAACGACCACCCTCGAAGTGCTCAGGCCGGAGAGGCGAGCGGCTTTCCCTTCTCCACGACATAGGTGATGAGAATGACGCTCTTGGCGTCGCCAGGCTTGCCACCCGCATGGGGCGTTTCGGGCGGGATTTGGAAGCCATCGCCTTTTTTGATCATGCGGGTCGGTTGACCTTGGATGGGAAGCTCGAAGCCGCCTTCCAGCACATAGGCGGATTCGACCCCCGGATGCGTGTGTCGTGCGACGGGCACGCCCGGCTCTATGGTCGCTTCCACGAGTAGCGTCACATAGCCCGGCGTCGGACCGTCCGTCTGTGACAAAATCTTGCGCGTGACACCGGCCGTCGCTGGGGGTGGCGTACCTTGGGCCGATGCTTCGGTGGCAATGAACTCGGTAATTCCGCAGATCGCGCACGACGCAAAACCCGCGAATCCTCGTCGCGTAAGCATGAGATCCTCCCTGCCTGTGTCCGGATCATCAGCGCCGTCCGGACTGACGCAGATCGTAAGGCTTTCACGAATGCATTGGCAAGCTGAAGCTGGGGCGCGCGATCACCGGCGCCCTCGCGGGAGAGCGGTTGCTCCAGCGGAGCGCCGCCGCCTCACGCTTGCGCGCGAGGCCCAAGCCTGGCCCGGCGTATCGCGTTGCCTAAATCAGCCAACGACCAGCGCCGCGTGCTGGCTCTGGCCTTCGCTCATGCCGCGCGCCTTCATCCAGTCGTAGGCGCGGTTGAACAGCGTCACGTCGTAATAGTCGACATGCTTGTAGCGCACGAACGCCCGCAGCAGTTCCCTCGGCTTCAAGGCGCCCTTGGCGTGGGCCGTGACGTGGTGGGCGTATTTGTAAAAGTCGGAGTTGATCAGGTCGACGGCCTCGTTCTCGGCGTCGTAATAGGCCTTGCGCTGTTCCGGCGTCAGATCGGCCGAGATGACCTCGCCGCCACGATAGAAGGAGGCGGCGATGATATGGGCGCCTTCCTTGAGACCGAGGCTGATGAACGGCTCCATCACCGCGATCGCCCGAGCGGTGCCGTCCTTGAGCGCCGCATAGCGCATCTGGGGCAGCCCGCCGTTTTGGATTTTGACGTGCTCGGAACCGACGGCGCTTTCGAGCATCTGGATGGTCGTGTAGTGCGAGCCGGTGAACTCCTGCACCATGACCGGCACGTCCGCCATGTCGCGCGGGACCTGGAGCTTGTCGTCGAAGGTGAGGATCGCCTGGGCCGCGACGGCCGCCCGCAGCGCCGCGATGTTGCCGCCGCGCTTGCCGCGCTCCAGGCGATCGATGCTCGCCCACTCGCAGACATTGTAGCTGTCGGCGGAACCGCAATCGAAAAGATTCTCCTTGAGGCGCGACATGAGCGGCGTCTGCGCATTGTCCTTTTCCCGGTCGGCGTAGGTGGCCGAGAAGCTGACATCGAGGCCCGCCCTGGCGAACAGCCCTCGCTCGATGGCGACGATCACCGGCAGGTCGAATACCGGGTTGTTCGGCGCGATGCTGACGGTCGGCCGATCTTGTTCGGGCTGCATGGTTTCCTCCCGGCTTGCGGGCGTCCTCCGCGGCACCTTCCGCGTCGGTTCAATTTAACATCCCGGCGGCGACGGTTGCAAAGCGACCGCTCGGTGGATTAGAGCCCGCAATCGGTGCTATGCGATGTCAGAGCGGCGTATATCAGAGGACGCCATGGCGATTGCAGCGGAGCACCGCTGGCCGGCGGAAGGTCTCACCCGGGTACCCTATTGGGTCTATTCGGATCGCGACGTCTACGAGGAGGAGCAGGCGCGCATCTTTCGCGGATCGACCTGGCATTTCCTCTGCCTCGAAGCCGAGCTGCCCAACCCCAATAACTATTGCCGCTCGAGCCTCGGTGCGATGCCGGTGGTGGTTACCCGCGACCGGGACGGCACGCTTCACGCCTTCGAGAACCGCTGCGCGCATCGCGGATCGCTGCTGGTGCTCAACGAGCGCGGCGAGGCGCACGATATCGTCTGCGTCTACCACAACTGGAGCTACGATCTTTGCGGCAACCTCACCGGCGTTGCCTTCCGCAAGGGCCTGCGCGGCAAGGGCGGCATGCCGCAAGAGTGCCGCCCCGAGACCTATGGGCCGCGCAAGTTGCGGCTGGAGACGCTCGCGGGCCTCGTGTTTGGCACGCTTTCAGCGGACACGCCGCCGCTCGAGCGCTATCTCGGACCCGAGATCGTCGCGCGCATCCGCCGCGTGATGCGCGCGCCGGTGAAGATCCTGGGTGGCTACAGCCAGACGCTGCCGAGCAATTGGAAGCTCTATATGGAAAACGTCAAGGACACCTACCACGCGAGCCTGCTGCACACGTTTTTCACCACCTTTCGGCTCAACCGGTTGTCGCAGCAGGGCGGCATCGTGGTGAGCGATTCGGGCGGCCACCACGTGAGCTACTCGCTCGCCGCCGATACCGGCGGCAAGGAATACGAGCAGGCCGGCATGCGCGCGGCGCAAGAAGGATTCGGCCTCGAGGCGCCGCAACTGCTGGAGGCCGTCGACGAGTTCGGGGACGGGGTCGGGCTGCAGATTCTTTCCGTGTTTCCGACCTTCGTGCTGCAGCAGACCCGCAACAGCTTGGCGGTGCGGCGCCTGCGTCCGCAGGGCCTCGACAAGACCGAGCTGGTGTGGACCTGCTTCGGCTTCACCACCGACGACGCGGACATGACCGAGCGTCGCTTGCGGCAAGCCAACCTGATCGGCCCGGCCGGCTACATCTCGATGGAGGACGGCGCGGCGCCCGGCTTCGTGCAGCGCGCAGTCGCTACCGCCCCCGATCTGCTTTCGGTCGTGGAGATGGGCGGCGCCAGCGTCGCCTCCGACGACAACCGCGTCACCGAGGCGGCGGTGCGCGGCTTCTGGAAGGCCTATCGCGGATACATGGCGATCTAGATGAGGTCGTGCGGCCAATCAATGTCCGCGTTGAAGCGCTTTGCGGACTTGACGTCGGACATCACGACGTGTGCGAGAGGCGGCCATAGGCATCACTTGCACGTCTGTATCAGTTCTTGAATGTTGTCGTCATAAATCGGAATCTGGATGATGATCGACTTCTGCGCGGCGCTTATCTCGACAAAAATGCGCCAAGTGGTGTCGAGCGGCGGAGAATCGAGAAGGAGAAGTTCATCAATTCCAAAATGCGTGCCCAAATCCAACCACTCCACCCGTTGCTTGTAGGCGCTGAAGGCGACGATGAAAAATCTGTTGGAATATAGATATTGCGGAATAAGTTTTTGCGACGGGCTTTCATCATTGACGCGATAAGTGGTGCGAATTCCGCGGTAGCCGTCGACGCGATCGGAGAAATCCAACGACGCCGCTCCCGCCTTGTCGACGAGCGTAGCGAAAAAGACAATCATTCCCTTCCTACAAACTCCCTCCACGGACGCAAAGGCCCCATCTTCGTTTTTCTGAACGGATTCGACCGTTACATCGACCTTGTCGGAGGCCTCACTTTTCTTGCGCCTGATCTTCCAGGTTGTCCCCGACGTTCGCGCGTATTCCAGGCCCTTCGGTTTTGCCTCCTGCCGTTGGCGCTCCTCCAGCGCGGCGCGCGCTTCTTTCTCTTTGCGTTCTGCCTGCTGGCGCTGACGCTCTTCCTCCTGCCGCTTTGCCTCGAGACAACCCTCCGGCATGCGATTGACCGTGGTCGGAGGCTCCGCGTTGCGATACGCCGCCCTGCGACGCTGATACTCCAGCTCCTGACGATCCGCCTCGTAACATTCGAGCAGCTTGCGCTCCGCATCCTCAAGCCCTGCTTCCCGAGGAGGGGTTTTCTCGAAGCGGATCGGCACCACGACGCGAAATGATGCATCGGGAAGCTTGACATGTTCCGGCGGCGCAAACGGCTGTGATTGCTGAACGAGGAGGAGCGCCGCCCTGCCGAGTTCAGGGTTAACGGTTACAATGCGGGTTCCCGGAAGCACCCACCCAGCGCGGCTCATGTTGAATTCGAATCTCACAATGCCGCCTCTGCTGCGGATTCGAGTCCCGGGCAGATAGCGTTTGTTATGTTCGAGATCCGCGATGATTTGGTTCTTCCACTCCAATGGCACAGAAACATCATTCTCACGCACATCTCGAGCGACCGCAAATTCGGCGCCTGTGAACATCGGCGCCGCTGCGACGAGAAAAACACCGAGCAATCGCGGTTTCAGCATCTCCAACCTAAACCAAGGGATGACGTGCACACGACCACGCGCCTTGCTGCAGCGATGTTCGAGCGCGGCATTGTCAGCTGCAAGCCAACGGTTCGGCTCGCGCCGCGAGGGCACCGGCGTCAGAAAGAAGAATGCGCATCGTCGACGTTAAGCGATTCTATCATCAGATCAATACCAGCGGGCGAAACGAACGGGCCAAACCCGGGCAGGACGGAGATTGGATGATGCCGGCATTCGGCGAAGCAAGCTCGGTTACGGCTGGCTTCGCACATGCGCCGGCGGAACGTCAACCGACGGTCGCTACCGCCCGCATAACAGACATTCGCTGATGGCCTGACGGTCGGCGCAGGCGCGAATGACCCGCTCCGGTTCAAGTTCAGAAAAACCTCGCGCGGAGACAATTTGACCGCCCGCGTCGCGGCTTGTCACGACCGTGTCATCGAGGTTGTCGCCGAACACAGACGGCAAGCCGGCGGTCGGGAAAAAGTTGGCCTTAACAGCCATGGGTCGTAGTGCCGCAGGCACGGCCGCGCGCTTAGGTGCGGACGAGATGACGGGCTCGAAGTCGAACGCCAGCCCGTCTTTAATCTCTGTGGAGATTCCCTGAAGATTCTCTGCATATGGTATAGTGCAACCGCTCTCGTCGCCGCCGATGACTATTTGACGAGTCACCGTCCGGCGGCGACGAGAAGCCGTCTCAGCAACGGGGGCTGCTTTGCACTTCCGCTTCGCCGATTTCGAGATTGATATCGCGCGCCACGAGTTGCGGCGCGCCGGCGCGATCGTTCATATCGAGCCGCAGGTTTTCGATTTGCTCGTGCATCTCGTCCGCAACCGGGATCGCATCGTCACCAAGGACGAATTGGTCGACGCGATTTGGCAGGGCCGCATCATTTCGGACGCGGCGCTGAGCTCCCGCATCAGCGCGGCGCGGCGTGCGCTGGGTGACAGCGGCAACGACCAGAGCTTGATCCGCACGCTGCACAAGCGCGGGTTTCGCTTCGTCGGAGACGTCGACGAGGACAGTTCTGCGTCGGCAGCCGGCGCGGGCGATCAACCGCCCTCGACGCCGGCGGCGGCGCACGAGGCAGCCAAACTCGTGCCGGATGCCGAGCCGCTGCCGCTCCCGGACAAGCCTTCGATTGCGGTGCTTCCCTTCCAAAACATGAGCCGCGATCCGGACCAGGAATATTTCGCGGACGGTCTCACCGAAGACATCATCACGGGTTTGTCGCGGCAGCGATGGTTCTTCGTCATCGCCCGCAACTCGACGTTCACTTACAAGAGCCAGGCCATCGACGTCCGCGACGTGGCCACGCAGCTGGGCGTGAGATACGTCCTCGAGGGCAGCGTGCGCAAAGCCGACAATCGCGTTCGTGTCACGAGTCAATTGATCGACGCCGCCAACGGCAGTCATTTATGGGCGGACAAATACGATCGCGAACTGGCCGATATCTTCGCGCTTCAGGACGACATCACCAACCGCGTCATCGGCTCGGTCGGGCCGCAGATTCTCGTGGCCGAGGCGGCGCGCGTGCGAAGAAAGCCGCCGCAGAGCATCGACGCATGGGATTTGGTCATGCAGGCGGTGCCGCACATGTGGCGCATGAGCACGCAAGACCATGGACGAGCACAGGAGCTGCTGCAGCGGGCCATTGCGCTCGATGCCGGCTACGCCCATGCGCACGCGTTGTTGGGCTGGACCTACGTGACTATGTTCAACTTAGACACCCGGCGGCCGATCGGTGAATTCACCGACCGGGCGCTCGCTGCGGGCACGACGGCCGTGATGCTCGACGATGAAGACCCCTGGGGTCACCTCGTGGTCGGACTCGGTCACGCGCGCCGGCGGCGTCCCGAGCTCGCGCTCCAGCATCTGTCGCAATCGATCGAACTCAATCCCAGCTTTGCGCTCGGCCACGCCGGGCTCGGATATGCCATGGCGGTCGGCGGCCAACCGGAACGCGGGCTGCAGGCGTTGGACCAAGCACACCGCTTGAGCCCGCGCGATCCGTTTCTGGCGATCTATGCGCCCATCGTGCAGTACATGGCGCTGTTCGCGCTCAAAAGATACGAAGAAACCATCGCGGTGTGCCGCGCGACGGCGGCATTGCACCCGCACCATGCCGGCGCTTGGCGGCTGATGACTGTGTCGTTGGGATTGCTCGGCAGGATCGACGAAGCGCGGGAGGCGCTCGCGCATACGCTCACGATGCAGCCCGACCTCTCGAGTGCCCATGTCGCAGACAACACCGTCTACGCGGATCCTGCCGATCGGTCCCGCTTTCTCGAGGGACTCCGCAAGGCTGGTCTGAAAGACTAGCTGTTGATGAACAGGTCCCAATTCGGCGCAGGCGAGGGCGCGCGCGGCGCCGCGGGCGTCCGTGGTAGCGGTTTAGGTTGACATGAACATCGAGCTCAAGCTCAAGGTCGAAGACCTCAACGCCCGCTATGCCCAGGCGATCGACGACGACAAGCTCGAAGCATGGCCGGATTTCTTCACCGAGCAGGGCCGCTACCGCGTCACCACGGCGGAGAATTTCGAGCGCGGCCTGCCGCTCGGCATGATCTATGCGACCTCGCGCGCGATGCTGCGCGACCGCGTGCGCTCGCTGCGCGAGGCTAATGTCTACGAGGCGCAGCGCTACCGCCACGTCATCGGCTCGCCGCTGATCGCTCCCGCCGAGGGCAGCGCCGTGCGGGCGCAGACGAGCTTCATCGTTGCCCGGGTCATGCACAGCGGCGAAACCACGTTGTTCGCCACCGGCCGCTATCACGACCACGTCGTGCTCGATGACGGCAAAGCACGCTTTGCCGAGAAGATCGTGATCCTCGACAGCCGCCTGATCGACACGCTGCTCGCCATTCCGCTCTGACCCCGCACGCCATGCCCGAGCCCGCCGCCGCCTCGTTGACGCGCCACCGCTCGTTCGTGCTGTTCTGGTGCGCGCGCACCTTCACCAACGGCGCCTACATGATGCAGGGGGTGGCGGTGGGCTGGCAGATTTACGAGCTCACCAACGATCCGTTCGACCTCGGCCTGGTCGGGCTGGTGCAATTCGTCCCGCTGGTGGCCTTGTCGGTGGTCATCGGGCAGGTCGCCGATCGCTTCGATCGGCGCATCGTCGTCGCCACCTGTCAGGTGGGCAAGGCGCTGGCCGCGCTCGCGCTCGCGGTCGGCACCGCGCGCGGCTCGCTCACCCGCGACGCCATGCTGGCCATCCTGTTCGTGTCGGGCACCGCGCGCGCGTTCGAAATGCCGAGCATCCACGCGCTGCTGCCCGGCATCGTACCGGTGACGCTGTTGCCGCGCGCGATCGCCGCCTCGGTGAGCGCGCAGCAGACTGCCGTCATCTGCGGGCCCTCGCTCGGCGGGCTCCTCTATATGCTCAGCCCGACCGGGGTCTACGCGACCTGCACCGTGGTCTTCATCGCGGCGAGCGTGCTGATCAGCCTCATCCGCGTCGCGCGGCGCAGCGACGAGCGCAAGCCGATCAACCTGGAGACGCTGTTCGCCGGCTTCCGCTACATCCGCAGCCGTCCGATCCTGTTGGGCGCGATTTCGCTCGACTTGTTCGCGGTTCTGCTCGGCGGCGTGACCGCGCTGTTGCCGATCTACGCCCGCGACATCCTGCAGGCCGGGCCATGGGCGCTCGGCCTGTTGCGCTCGGCGCCGGCGGTGGGGGCGCTCGCCATCTCGGTCGTTCTGGCGCGGCGCGCCATCGGCGGCAGCGCCGGACGCATCATGTATGCCGCGGTCGGAACCTTCGGGCTGGCGAGCCTGGCTTTCGGACTGTCGACCTCGGTCCCGCTGTCGTTCCTCGCGCTCGTGATCTACGGCGCCTCCGACGCGATCAGCGTCGTCATCCGGCAATCGCTGGTGCAGATGCGCACCCCCTACGAGATGCTGGGCCGGGTGCTGGCGGTCAACTCGATGTTCACGGGCTCCTCGGGCTCGCTCGGCGAATTTCGCGCCGGCGCCGTCGCGGCGGCGCTGGGCGCGGTGCCGTCCGCGCTGATCGGCGGCTTGGGCACGATCGCGGTGATGCTGATCTGGATGTGGGCATTCCCGCAACTTCGCCGTGTCGACAAATTGACGCCGGAGGCAGGAGCGGCGCCGTGACCGCGACATTGGGACCGATTAAGGTGCGCTCGTGTCGCGCCTGCCCGAGACCGCATCATTGACGCTGGGGGATAGCGCATGGCCGAACCGTCCCGTCCCGCCCGGCTGTGGTATCAGAGCTTCGTTCATCCAACCGAGCAGGCGCCCTACATCGAGCAGCTGCAGGCGTTGCTCGACGCGGCTGCCGGTCCCGGCGTCCGGTTCGAGGTCCATGGCCTCGATCCCCCCGACCACCTCTTCCATCCGCTGACCGAATTCCGCTGCGCGGCGCAGACGATCCGCAATGCCCTGGACGCGGAGCGGGCAGGGTACGACGCCTTCGTGATCGGTCACTTCCAGGAGCCCGGCTTGTTGGAGATCCGCGGCGCGGTCGACATTCCCGTGGTTGGTCTCGGTGAAGCGACGCTGCTCGCGGCATTGAGCATGGGGCGCCAACTAGCTCTGGTGACCATCGATCCGGTCTTTATCGATTGGCATGAGCGGCAGGTGCGAGCGCACGGCCTCGAGCAGCGCGTCACCGGCGTGCGGGCGATTCGCGTGGACTTGCCCGGTTTCATGCGCGCCTTCACCGACGATACGAGCTACGCGCGCG
>Ga0306918_10000360_pt1 | contig 20219 bp, 18 predicted proteins | sample tim00Cox0000000H_FD_203315 | JGI IMG/M metagenome (GOLD analysis project Ga0306918, IMG submission 203315) | Lab enrichment of tropical soil microbial communities from Luquillo Experimental Forest, Puerto Rico - timezero.00C.oxic.00.000.00H (v2)... | ecosystem: Environmental > Terrestrial >... | reverse complement strand
TGAGCGTGTTGCGGGAGGAGCAGTGCGATTGCGTTGTGCTCGATCTTCGGCTGCCCGACATGTCCGGGTTCGAAGTGTTAGAGAGGATGCGCGCCGACACCGCGCTTGCCGATGTTCCGGTTGTCGTGTTTACCGGTCGAGAATTGAGCGTTGAGGAGGATGCCCTACTCCACACCATGGCGCGAAGCATCGTGGTCAAGGGTGTCGAATCCCCTGAGCGTCTGCTCAATGAAACCGCGCTGTTCCTGCACCGGGTGATCACCGATCTGCCGCCGGAAAAACAACAGATGCTGGAGCGGCTCAACTCTTCCGACGAAGACCTGGTCGGGCGTACCGCGCTTCTCGTTGATGACGATCCGCGCAACATTTTTGCGCTGTCGAGCGCGCTGGAGCGCCGCGGCATGAAAGTATTGACCGCGACCACGGGCGCAGAGGCGATCGAGCTCATCGAAGGAACACCGTCGCTTGCGATCGTGCTGATGGATATCATGATGCCGGAAATGGACGGCTATCGGACTGTCGAAAAAATCCGCCGAAAGCGGGAATATCGCCGCTTGCCCATCATTGCTTTGACGGCCAAAGCGATGAAGGGCGATCGCGAAAAGTGCCTACAGGCCGGCGCGTCGGATTATCTCGCCAAGCCGGTCAATACCGAGCAGCTCCTCTCTGCGCTGCGCATGTGGCTGCATCGCTAGGGCGTCACCATGACCGACAAAGTCAACGTCCTTCTGGTGGACGATCAGCCCGAAAAGCTCCTCGCCTATGAGGTGATTCTCGGAGAACTTGGCGAGAATCTCGTCAAGGCGTCGTCCGCGCGCGAAGCGTTGCAGTTTTTGCTCAAGAATGACGTGGCCGTGGTCCTCATTGACGTTTGCATGCCTGAATTGGACGGTTTCCAGCTGGCTGCGATGATCCGCGAGCATCCACGCTTCCGCAAAACCGCGATCATCTTCATCTCGGCCATTCACTTAACCGATGTGGATCGATTGCGCGGCTATGAGATGGGGGCTGTCGATTATGTGCCCGTGCCGGTGGTTCCCGAAGTTTTGCGCGCCAAAGTACGGGTCTTCGCCGAGTTGTTCCGTAAGACCCGCGAGCTCGAGCAAATCAATTTGAATCTTGAACGGCATGTGGTGGAACGCACGGCAGAGCTTGAAGCTTCGAATATGCAGCTCAAGCAAGCCGAGCAGGGCCGTAGCCTTGCCCTTGCCGCCGGTCAGATGGGATCGTGGGATTGGGATCTCGTCAGCAAGCAGTGGCGCTGGGATGAAGGCCAACACCGCATTTTCGGGGTCGATCCGCGGACCTTCCACATCACGGTTGAGAACATTCGCGCCCTGATCCACCCGGAAGACTGGATGTCGCTCGCTGAAAGTGCCCGCGGCATGTCGCAAGGCGCGCGCACGCAACAAACCGAATTTCGCGTTGTGCGGCCCAATGGCGACACCCGCTGGTGCATTGGCACAGCGGCCGCAAGCCTCGATGATGCCGGCAACGTCGTTCGTATCAACGGCGTCACTATCGATATCACTGACCGCAAGGAGGCGGACGAGCGACAGATCCTGCTGGCGCGGGAGGTCGATCATCGGGCCCGCAACGCGCTTGCAGTCATTCAATCGATCATCAGATTAACGCGCGCAAAGAGCGTTGAAGATTATGTGCTGGCGATCGAGGGTCGCATCAAAGCCTTGGCACGCGCCCATACGCTTCTATCCGACTCGCGCTGGCGCGGCGCCGATCTCGGCACTTTGGTGGGAGAGGAGCTGGCCCCATACCGGGCCGGCGACAAGATCCAATGCAACGGGCCCGACATCTCTCTGCAGCCGGCAACCGCACAGGGGCTGGCGCTTGCCCTGCATGAGCTAGCCACCAACGCGGCCAAACATGGCGCGCTGTCGTCGCCTTCAGGCAAGGTCTCTCTGTACTGGGAATTGGGTGCCGACTCGCTGACTTTACGTTGGATCGAAAATGGCGGTCCATCGGTTACGGAACCATCGTCACGCAGCTTTGGCCTCAAGGTGATTGCGGCAAGCATCGAACAGCAGCTCGGCGGTCAGGCAGCGTTCGACTGGAATCGCGCCGGGTTGCGCTGCTTGTTTGCTATACCTCGAACCGAGTTGACGAAATCGCGCGTCTTCAATCCGTCGCTCATGACCAACGGTGGTAATGGTGCGGTCGTGGATCTCAAGCACAAGGATAAACCGCGCGTGCTCTTGGTTGAGGACGAGGCGCTGGTCGCGATGATGATCCAGGACACCCTTGCCGAATTCGGCTTCCAGGTCGTCGGTCCGTTGAGCGCTGCATCGGAAGCTTTGGCTGCGGCGCGCGAAAGCCACTTTGACGCCGCCGTACTCGATATCAACCTTGGCGACGGCCTGGTCTACACGGTGGCAGAGATCTTGGGATTGCGCGGGGTGCCATTCGTCTTTGTCACTGGATATGACGTCGACAGCGTCGATCCGCGGTTCGGTGACATCCCAATCCTGCAGAAACCGATCGAGCGGGACATGTTGCAAAAGGTATTCATGTCGAGCATCCCCGATCGCGCCGCGGTTGCCTAAAGCCTTTAGTCGATGCCAAAGAATTATCTGGGCGGAATTGCGGCCTAATTGTTCCGGAACCTTGATGGCGCCTTTCCTCATGAAAGCCGCCTTGTTCCAGCATTGCTGTCAGCTGCTCACGGCGGAACCAGGAAGGGCCCGGAAAGATTGTTGTCCCGCGGAATCGGTCCGCGAAGGAGAACTCCTCCATGTCTAACGAGAAAATGGGAAACGTTAAGCAGAGCGGGCAGCACCAAGGCGGCCGACATGGCGGCCAGCATGGCGGCCAGCAGAAACCCGGCCAACAAAATCAGCAGCCCGGACGCCAGGGCGGCGGACAAGGCGGTCAACAGGGCGGCGGCGGTCAGCAAGGCGGCGGACAGCAGGGGCAACAAAATCGTTAGCTTGAGTTTCCCGCAAAATAAGAATCCCCCGGTTATGCCGGGGGATTTTTTGTCGCTCGGCCGTTGCATTTTCGCAAAAATAACGCGACTGATAATCACTAAACATCAATGCAAACATAAGTATCAATCAAAACAACGCGGTCGCAGCGACGGCGCGCAACAAGCGACCGATGTTTTTTTTCGCGTCAAAAAACGGGCCTGCGCCGGGATATCGACACAGGCCCGCCGTGGAGTTGATTCAGCCTAGTTAGGCGGGGATGACCGCGACGATTTCCAGCGTGCGGGGATCCACGATTACGATCTCGTCCTCGACGAGCAAGTAATCGAATCCGCGATACTGCGGAACGATCCGCACGATTTCCTCGGGCAGTACCGTGTAGTGGACGCTACGCGGAATTCGCGTCCCGACACGAACGTCAAAGTTGACGTCCCTGCCCAACCTTGGACCGTGCTCGCGCCCAACGATTGTCTTAATCTGCGAACGCTGATCTTCCGACAGTTGCACCGACCCGCCACGTTCGCCACGCTCGCCGACGTTCGGGCCGGTCCGGCGAGTCTGCTCGGTAGCGCCGCGCTCGGTCGTGCCGCGCTGCTCCTCGGCGCCCTTCGCGTTGGTGCCGCGCTGCTCCTGTGCACCTTTCAGATTGGTACCGCCTTGTTCTTGCGCGCCCTTCAGGTTCGTACCACGCTCTTGCTGGGCACCCTTTTGGTTCTTCTGCAAGCCGCGCTCTTGTTGCGCGCCCTTCTGCTCCATGCCGCGGTTTTGCTCTTGCGCGCCGCGCGTCATGCCCTTTTGCTCTTGATTGGCGCCCTGGCCGAGCCGCTCATTGTCCTTGCCGCTCTTCTCCTGGGCCGACTGGTTCCGCGACGGATTACTGGACTGGCTGCTCGACGGGTTGAGCGTCTTGCTGCCAGATTGCGAACCGCTCATATTGGCGCCGCCCTTCTCCTGCGACGTTGCGCCCGCGGTGGCCTTGTTCGACTCGCCGCCCATTTGCGATTGTGCGGCGGCGACTCCGCCGAACCCGACCACCGCCGCCACGGCGACCGTAGCCAATAACTTCTTCTTCATTTCTCGTTCTCCTCTGGTTCTCCCGCAAAGCTGAGCCGCAGCTTTTCGTATCGACGAAATGCCGTTGCTCGACTCACGCTGTGTGCTCGCCGATCAACGCGCCTACGCGCATTCGCGTTCCGGCAAGTTCCGTTGAGAATTTGATGCAAGACGCGGGAACCTTCGGCGGAACTCAGCTGACTCTCACGTTGTTTGCGCTCGCAACAACGCAGGCTTGGAGGTCAGCGAATGGATTGGAATCGAATTGAAGGGAGCTGGAAAACCACGAAAGGCAAGATCAAGGAGAAATGGGGTCAATTGGCCGATGACGAACTCGCTCAGATCAACGGCCGCCGCGACCAGCTCGAAGGCAAAATCCAGCAACGCTACGGCATGGCCAAGGATCAGATGCGTAAAGATGTAGATGATTGGCCGGACGCTCAGCCATAGCGGTTGGTGCGGTGCGACGTGAAATCGTCCACCGCACCGTCACGTTAGATTCTAACTCGGCCGCTGGCGGCTAAACGGCGGTTACCAGTCAGGTTGAGTCACCAGACACGGGCGAACGCAGAGCAGGGAGAAAGTCGTGAATTCTTCACAGACGCCAGAAGGGCGTCCGGTAGTGCTAGCGCAGCAAGCGCGTCAGGGTGTTACGGGCCACAACGTGCGGCTTGTGCTCGGTTTTAGCATTAGCGCGGTTGTGGTCGTATTCGCCGTCATTTGGCTTGCTTATTTCGCGTAAAATCAAACTCGATCAATCAATCGCTTCGCTCGAAGAGTTGCGCATGATTGTCACGTTCCAAACGAAACCAAGCGAGCGCGCCGCGCGCGACTGATCTTCACCATAACCTCGGCGCCGCTGCGTGGTGCTGCCCTCTAAATTTTTCACTTGAGGTGGGTACGATTTCCCTGTTCTGTTGCGCCCGCACAAGATTGAGCGGTGAGGGCAATGGCTAAGGGCAAAAGCGCGCATAGAATATCTATTCGAAAGAGAGGAGCAAGGGATCATGCGTCCCATCGGGCAAGCAAACAGCAGCTTATCGTCGCGGGGAAGGTGCTGGTCGCGGAAGGTCAGGACGATTTTACCCGGGGCCACATTTCGCTTCGCCTGCCTGACGATCCGAACCTCTTCTTCATGAAAGCTCACAGCATCGGGCTCGACGAGATCACGATGCAAAATATCCTCACCATCGACTTGGAGGGCAATGTCGTTACCGGCACTGCCCGGCGGCACAGCGAGGTCTATATCCATTCGGAGATTTTTAAAGCGAGGGCGGACGTCAATTGCGTCATCCACACGCATCCAACCTATGGCATCGCGTTGTCGGCAACCGGGCGAGCGCTAAAATGTTACAGTCAATCGGGCGCGCTGTTTTACGACGCGTTAGGGGTTTACGACGACACTATCAATCTTATCCGCACTCACGCGATGGGCGCGGGAGTAGCACGCGCGCTTGGCAGTGGCCGTGCAGTGTTGCTGAAGAATCACGGTGTGGTCGTGACCGGGGCGACAATCGCCGAAGCGGTTATTTGCACTCTCATGCTAGAAAACGGCGCGAAGGTCCAATTGCTGGCGGAAGCGGCCGGCGATCTAGCTCCGGAATTTTCCCGCGCTGATATTGAAAAACTGAAAGCCGATATCAGCCAGCCCGAGCAGTTCACCATCAATTTTGATTACCTCGCGCGTAGGGTAAAACAGCATCGCTGATCGATCGCAACGCTCAGCTGTCATTTCTGCGTCGCATCGTGGTAAACAGGGTTGGCTGATGCCGGCCGCAGACGTGATTGCAAGAGTGATCGCAGGAGTTGTTCATGGCACGGATGAAGGGCGCCGAACTAATCACCGAATACCTGATCGCCAACGGCATTCCCTACGTCTTCGGCATCTGCGGGCACGGTAATGTGGGCATGCTCGATCCGCTTTATCAGGCGCGGGATCTCATAAAACTCGTATCGCCGCGCCACGAGCAGGTGGCCGCACATATGGCCGACGCTTATTTCCGGGTGCGCCACGAGCCGGTTGCGACGCTCACCTCGTGCGGCCCTGGTTCATGCAATATCGTGATGCCACTCGCCTGCGCGCTGACGGATTCCTCGGCGCTCTTGGCCATCACAGCCAATGTGCCGACCTCGCAGTTCAACCGCAGTCCTTTTCAGGAGATCAACCGGCATTATCAGGCCGATTTCGTCAACATCATACGACCTGTCGTCAAACGCAGCTTTCAACCGACGCGGGTCGACATGCTCCCGCTTGCATTGCGGCAGGGCATGACGGTGATGATGTCGGGCCGCCCCGGACCGGTGAATATCGACGTTCCCTTCAATGTCTTTCAAGAAGAAGACGAAGTCGAGTTGCCAGCCCTAGCGCTCCCGCTCAATGCGCAGCGCAGCGGTGCCTCGCCTGAAGAAGTATCGCAGGCGCTCGACATGATTCTCGCCGCGGATCGTCCGGTCGTTTTCATCGGACATGGCGTGACGCTTTCCGAAGCTAGCCGTGAGCTGACCGAGTTCGCGAAAACGCTCTCCATTCCCGTGATCTCATCACCCAACGGCATGGGCTGCATCGATATGGCAGATCCACTGTCGCTTGGATTTATCGGCCGCAACGGCGCCTTTCCGGCCAATGAGGCAGGCCGCCGCGCCGATCTTGTCATCGCGATCGGCGCGCGCTTCGACGACCGCTCGGCTTCATCATGGCTGCCCGGCTATTCCTGGAATTTTCCCGTTACCAAGCTCATTCATGTCGATATCGATGCCGCCGAGCTGGGTCGCAATTATCCACCCGATCTGTCGATCGTTGCTGACGCGCGTACCTTCTTGCGCCAGCTCCTTGCCGCGCTTGAACATCGCCGGGCTGGGAAGGCCGATAGATCGGCGGCGAAGCAGTGGCTTGCACAGATCGGCGAATGGCGCGCCGCGTGGGACGAATTCGTACGCCCGAATTTCGCGATACACTCCACACCAATGCGGCCGGAGCGCGTTGTCGCCGATTGCCAAGAAGTTATCCCTTCAAACGGCATTATTTGCTGCGATGTGGGCGTGAGTCACAATTGGTACATGCAATTCTGGAATGCACGCCGTCCGCAATCCATGCTCAACTCTTGGGGCTTTTCCGGCATGGGATTCGGTGCCGCCGGTGCACTGGGCGCCAAGCTTGCGGCGCCGGATCGGCCGGTGGTCGCAGTGACCGGCGACGGCTGCTTTACCATGGTCCCGCATGTGCTCTGCACCGCGGTCGAATACGACATCCCCGTTGTTTGGGTCATCTGGAATAATTTCGGCTGGGTTTCGATCCGCGACATTCAGCTCGGCATGTTTGGCGGTCGTGAACACGGCACCATGTTCCATCAAGGTGCCAATAAGAAACCGTATAACCCGGATTTCGCGACATGGGCGAAGGCCAGCGGCGTCGATGCGCTCACGGTGACGAGATCACAAGATTTTCGCGGGGCGCTCGAACATGCCATCGCCGCGAACAAGCCGTTTCTTCTTGACGTGCATGTCGATGCCGAAGTGCGGCCGCCGTCAACGGGCGCATGGCAATTGCCGCCAACGGACCATAAAGAGCCGCTGTTCGGACATCGCTTCATTCCTGATGCCGCACCGGTGAAATAAAGTCGTTCGTTGCGCGGATCGGTGGTGACCAGTCTTTTGGCCGCCACGGCTTTGACGATTGACTACATGCTCAATGTTGCGGTCCGCATTCCTGCGCGCGGAGAATTTCAATCGTTTGGTATAGCGCCCAAAGCCGCTAGAAGCGGTCGAGGCTCGGGGCGTAGGAGAATAGCCGTGCGCCGCCGGAAGACTGATCGGCGTAACCGAACGCCAAGGAATTGTTGCGCTGCCCACGCTCTTGTCGCAGCCGCGCGACCATGGCCTGCTTGCGCTCGCGGGCAAGCTTGGCGCGGGCGAGCTTCTTGGCGGTTTCGCGCGCTTCGGCAGCCTTCTGCACCTCTGTTGCGCGCTGCGCCTCCAAGGTCTTTCGAGCCTCCGTAGCCTTTTGCGCCTCTTTAGCCTTGTCAGAGTTTTCGAACGCATCGCGGTCTGAGCCGGCGATGATCGAGACCGCGGTGGAATGCTGCGGACGCATTGTGCGTAATTGTGAATCGCCAAAGCTGACCAGCGCGGTCATTACAACCGCAAACGCCGTCACCATCGAGAAGAAGTACGCAAGGAGGGAATACACCATCACCGCGCTCCGAGCAGAACCCTGCTCCAGTGCGTTGAGGTAGGGTCGCCTGGAACGATGAAATCACACGACCCAGAGGCGCAATCTGCCGCAACGCCTTTTGGCTGGCGTGCAGTAAACGCACCTTCTGTCGCACGGTTCCATTTCGGTCCCGTTGGTTGCGCCAACCATAGTTTAGCGCCATGATTTAGTCCGGAAGCGCTGCTTAATGCTGTTTGGCAATGACGTTCCGCATTCAGCTGACGCAATCCGTTGCCTATGCCGAACGCTCGCGGCATAGGCTCGATGTCTGCCAGCCGCGCGGCGCGGTGGCCGCGCCGGTGATCATTTTCTTTTATGGCGGCGCCTGGCAGAGCGGCTACAAGGAACTCTACCGCTATGTCGCCAAATCCCTGGCGCGCCGTGGCTATGTCGCGGTGGTGCCGGACTATCGCATTTATCCCGAGGTCCGCTACCCCGACTTCCTCGACGATGGCGCACTGGTCGTGCGCTGGGTCAAGGACAACATTGCCCGCTTTGGCGGCGATCCGAATAAATTGTTTCTCAAGGGTCACTCAGCAGGCGCGCATATCGCCGCCATGCTGTCGATCGACAGTCGCTGGCTCGGCAAAGTGGGTCTCACGCCGCGGCGCGACATAGCTGGATTGATAGGGATCGCCGGACCTTACGACTTCATGCCGCTGCGTGATGAAAAACTTAAAGTGATATTCGGCGGCGCTGATCGGCCCGAGACACAGCCGATCTCCCATGTTTCCCCCGGCGTGCCGCCGAGTTTGCTATTGACTGGCAGCCGCGATCGGCTGGTCGAGCCTGGCAATTCCGCCCGGCTGGCGGCACGGCTCGTCGCCGCGGGCAATGCTGCAACAGTGCTGACCTATCAGCGTGTCGGACATTTCATCATCATCGCTGCCGTCGCCCCGTTCCTGCGATTTCTGGTGCCAGTCATGCGCGATGTCGACGCATTCATCGCCGATACATTGCGCGTGTCACGAAATATCGGTCAACCAGCGGCCGTATTCGAGGTCGCTGGCGCCTAGTCAATATTCCGCCGCAATATGTTGCGGCGCACGCTTGCTCCCTTGCGCAGCCACGCCAACGGGTTCAAAGCTAGCGATACGGCGAGAGCGGCACGATTTGTTGCGTCCATAAGTGGGTGCGTCATCATTCGGCAAGCGCGAACCGGTGTGACAGAAGTGGTTCGACATTGGTCGGTTTGGCGCTGTCGGCGTCAAAACAAAAAGAAAAAACAAAAGAACTCGGGAGAGAAGCGATGCCAATGACCGTCGAAGAGCGAAAGCGATACGATACGGTGGAAGACGAGGCCGGGGCCAACGATCTTGTCAAACGCATTCGTAAACTGCGCTGGATGGGTATGGAGGAAGAGGCAGAGCGGTTGCAAGCAGAATTGACCCGGCGGTGCGCATCGGCCGACAGCGTCATCGCAACGCCGAGGGAAACGGACTGATCGTCGTAACCCCGTGAGTGTATGTAAACCCGGCTGGGGAAGGATAACACGATGGAAATCATCCTGGCGCTGGCGGTCCTGTTCGCGATCTGGGTCTTGGTGATCTGGGGTTCGAGCTACTTCAATAAGAACGTAGTTTAATTTTCCATCGGGTGCGGAACCGCACGCTAAAAATAGCGCGCGGCGAACAGAATTTTTGAGCAATCAGGCCAATCACTCGAGCCGCGCTCGGCGCGTTGCCGATTGCGATGTGATCCTCACACTCCCATGGCACCCTCTCCCGCAGGGGAGAGGGAAACAGTGCGATCTATAAAGCTGCCTCAGCGATCACGCATGCGATCCATCAGCACCTTGTCCTGGCCGCCGTCGATCTCGATCATTGTGCCGTTGACGAAGAACGCAAGATCGGAAGCAAGATAGGTGACGAGATTGGCGACTTCGTCGGATTCGGCAATGCGGCCGAGCGGGATGCTTGCCGGAGCGAGTTTGTCCGCCTGTTCGAACGAGAGCTTCATGTCGCGCGCCATAGCCTTGACGAGTCCGGTCCAGCGCTCGGTGCGCACCGGACCGGGATTGACGGCGACGAAGCTGATATTGTCCTTGCCGTATTGGCTGGCGAGCGACTTGGTGAGATTCTGTCCCGCGGCGTTGGCAGCGCCCGGCGCAATCTCCCAATAGGAGACCTTGACGCCGTCATTGCCGATCAGGTTCACGACGCGGCCCTTCTTTTGCTTTTGCATGATCGGCAGTGTGTGCTTCATGCAGCGCACATAGCCCATGAATTTGAGCTGTAGCGCCTGCGCCCAATCGTCCTCGGTGAGGTGCTCGAGCACGCCACCGGGCGCCGAGCCGGCATTGTTGACCAGAATATCGATCCGGCCGAGCGCGGTATGCGCGGTCTTGATAAAGTTTCCCGTATCGGCGGCTTTGGTGAGATCGGCGACGATCGGAAAAATCTTGCGGCCGGTCTCTTTGGCGATCTCGGCCGCCGTCCGTTCCAACGGCTCCTTGCGCCGCGCACAGATCGCGACGTCGACGCCTTCGCGCGCGAGCGCACGCGTAATCGCCTTGCCAATTCCTTCGCTGGCGCCGGTCACGATGGCTTTCTTGTCCCTCATCGCCAGATCCATGGCGCGTCTCCTTCCTGTGAGCAGGCACGAGTTTAAACACCCTTTCCTCCGCCATGACAGTAGGGGAGGGAGACCGCACGACGTGGTGTCTTGCAATGGACCTCGCCCCGTGCAGCAGTGGGGAGGGTCGGCGAACTTTCGTGTTCCTTCCATCATCTTAAGGTGGCCGCGAAGCCGCCCTCGAAGGATGCTAGCCGAGGCGCCGGACTGATTGCCATTTTGCCGTCGCCTTCGAAGCTCGCGGAGCTTGTCGTCGGGCACTTTGGGCCGGACCCGTTGGCTCGCGATTCAGGATTAATCACTTTTGAGGTGAGCGGGTCGGGAAAGTAACTGACGGTTCTGGCTCCTATTCCACAAGCAATTAGGCCGCGGTCCGCCAATCTGACGCTCCCAAGGGGGTGAGGGAAGACGCTCACCTTCGCGGAATGCGCCGGTACGGCGCGTAAACCGGCTCCCACATTTTCGCTCTAATCGCCGCGGCGGTTTGTTCTTCGGAAAGCGCGTCCGCGCAACCTTCATGCTGCGCCTGCCGCGCCACTGCGAGCGCGACCTGGAACGAAAGCTTTCTGATTTCGACTAGCGGCGGCAAAAGGTTGGCCGCCGGATTACGCTTGGCGGGCGACTGGTCAGCGATCGTCTTCGCCGCCGCTAAAAACATGCCGTCGGAAATACGGCGCGCGCGCACTGCAATAGCGCCGAGTCCGATGCCGGGATAGACATAGGCATTGTTGTTCTGGTCGATGCGGAAGTCCTGGCCGTCGCGCTTGAGCGGCGGAAACGGGCTGCCGGTGGCGATCACGGCGCGGCCGCTGGTCCAGGCGTTGAGTTCTGACGGATTTGCTTCGCTGCGTTCAGTCGGATTGGACAAAGGAAAAATTACCGGTCGTTTGACGTGACTGGCCATCGCGCGCACGACCGGCTCGGTAAAGGCATGCGCTTGCCCCGACGTGCCGATCAGCACGGTCGGATGCACATTCGCGACCACATCATCGAGGCCGATATGACCTGGCGTCTTGAGTTTCCAGCCGGCGACACGATCGCGAGCTTGCGCAAACGGCGTCTGGAATGGCTGCAGGCCGCTCATGCCCTCGACCAATAATCCCGCGCGATCGATCAAATAAAAGCATGCGCGCGCCTGTTTTTCGCTCAAACCGGACTCGACCATGGCGCGGAGCAGGAGCGCGCAAATCCCGGTGCCGGCGGAACCGGCGCCGAGAACCGCGATGCGCTGTTCGCGCAACGGCACACCGGTGACATTGATGGCGCACAGGAGCGTGCCGACGGCGATCGCGGCGGTGCCCTGGATATCGTCATTGAAGGTGCACAAGGTGTCGCGATAGCGAGCGAGCAAGCGGTTGGCGTTGCCGATGGCGAAGTCTTCCCAATGCAACAACACATGCGGCCAGCGCTTGCGGACTGCCTCGACAAAGATCGAGACCAGTTCGTCATAGGCGGGACCGCGGACGCGCTCATGCTGCCAGCCGATATAGAGCGGGTCGCGCAAATGGCCCTGATTGTCGGTGCCGACATCGAGCAGGACCGGCAGCGTCGTTCCCGGATGCAGTCCGGCGCAGGCGGTGTAAAGCGACAGCTTGCCGATTGGAATGCCCATGCCGCCGGCGCCTTGATCGCCTAGACCGAGAATGCGTTCGCCGTCGCTGACCACGATGGCGTCGATGCGATCGTAACGCGGATGGGCGAGGATGCGCGGGATCAGGCCCTGGTGCGGGACGGAAAGAAACAATCCGCGGGGCTTACGGAAAACGTGGCTGAAGAGCTGACAGCCGAGCCCGACCGTCGGCGTGTAGACGACCGGCATCATTTCTTCGATGTTGCGAGTCAGTAGCGTGTAGAACAGCGTCTCGTTGGAGTCTTGCAGCCCGCGCAGGAAAACGTAGCGCTGTAGATCGCTACCGAGGCCGCGAAAAGCGTCGAGCCGGCGCTTGACCTGGTAATCGAGCTCGGCGACATGCGGCGGAAGGAGGCCGTGCAGATCGAAGGCGTCGCGTTCGACCTCGGTGAAGGCCGTTCCCTTATTGAGCAAGGGATTGTTGAGAAGCTCGTAGCCGCACAATTCGGTTTCGACAGAATCGCCGGCCGGGTCGTGATTGGGATCGTAGTTGGGCGCGGACATGCGTCGCTACGATAGCCGCGAATGGCGAGCGCCGACAGAGAGATTATAGCAGAGGGCGCTTGCGGCGCTTGGCGAATTTCGGCGAAATAATCGGATTGCCGGCTAGTCCTCGACCTCGGTGTCCGGCCGGTCGTCGCCGCGCGCTACTTCCTCGTGCCACTTGCCCTTGGTGTCTTCCCAGGAAATGGTCCGGGTCTCTCCCGGCATGTGCTGTTCCGCGGCAGCGCGCTGCGCGGCGCGGCGGGCCGCTTCATGCGAGGGGAATGTTTCGGAGAATGCGCCTTCGACCTGATAGGCCCAGCCGCCGTCGTGCTCGACAATGTGATAGACGATCTTTGTCATGGCGCAGACCTCCTCTACCGACAGGGACATTGGCAGAACAACGTCCATACCAGCAGATAGTTTTACGCCGGCGAAAGTTCCAGTCTGAAGCATGATCCCGAAAAGTGCATACCGGTTTTCGGAAAAGATCATGTTCAAACGAAAAGCTAAAGCGAAATGCCGAATAACCGAAATTCATTTCGCTTTAGCGACCCGGCGCAGCGGCCTGTTCGCGCTTACGCCTTGCTTCATAGGTTCGTAAATGGGCAACGGCGATTTGCAAGAGCGGATAATCGCTTGGCCGATCGCCGCCGCGCGCCAACAGATCGCCGACGATGTGGTCGGCCTCGGTCGGAGCGCCACGCTCGATATCGCGGAGCATGGAGGCGGCAATCGGCGAGCCCGCCGCGGTGAGCATGCCGATGCTGCGCCCGCGCGCGGTCTCGCGTAGCGCAAATCCGCTCGTTCCCGCGATCGCACAGCACTCCGCGAACATGTCGCTCGCGAAGTGACCGCCACCGGCGGCGACGATGTCGCCGAAGGCACCGCGCATCAGGCAGCAGATCCCCGCCGCAGCCGCGATGAAGGCCCACTTCTCCCACATCTCTTGCAGGATTGCGGTCGAGAGTTGGGACTCGAATTTGGCGCCGGCAAACGCTTCCGCGACTGCCACGGTGCGCGCGGATTTGGCGCCGCTCTGTTCACCGAACGATAAAAAATGCAAATCGTTGAGGTGGAGGACGCGGCCTTCGGGATCGAGCGTCGCCGAAATGATACATTGCCCGCCAAGCACCGCGCCCGCGCCGAAACGTGCGGCGAGTACATCCATGTGCTTCATGCCGTTGAGGAGCGGCAGGATCGCCGTATTCGCACCGACTGCCGGCGCAAACGAATCCATTGCCGACTGCAGGTCGTAAGCCTTGCAGCTCAATAGAATGAGGTCGAACGGCGCGTCTAATTTTTCCGCCAGGATTGTCGGCGGCGCCGGGATGTTCACGTCGCCCTTCGGGCTCTTAATGACGAGCCCGGTTTTCGCCAACTGCGCGGCGCGGCGCGGCCGCACCAGAAAAGTGACATCACGGCCGGCCTCCTTGAGCCTGCCGCCGAAATAGCCGCCGAGGGCGCCGGCGCCGACAATGAGAATGCGCATTGCGAAATTCCTCTTTCCGATTATTGCGCCGCGATTATCGAGATGCGGCCTGGCCGACGCGGCGCGGCACCAGAAGATTACCGGTAAAGACCTGTACCGGCTCGTCGTTCTGATTGAACGTCGTGTTGCGCACGCGGATCATGCCCCGGTCGGGCCGCGATTTCGACGGCCGTACTTCGAGAACTTCGCTGTGGACATGCAATTCGTCGCCGGGGCGGACTGCGCGCGGCCAGCTTAATTCGTCGAAGCCGACCCCGAGAATGCCGCCGGCCGGATTGAATTCGCCGTCCACCAGAAGCCGCATGGTCATCGCCGCGGTGTGCCAGCCGCTCGCGGCCAATCCGGCAAACGGCGATTGCCGCGCGGCATTCTCGTCGAGATGGAACGGCTGCGGATCGAACTCTAGGGCAAAGGCAAAGATCTCGCCTTTGTCGACCCGCTTGCGTCCGGTCTTGAAAACCTGGCCGACGGCGAAATCTTCCAGATAGCGTTTGGTCATGCTGGCTCCTGACGCGGCCGGGCTGTGCGCAGTGGCTTGACGAACCACGAGCCGCCGGCAAGCGCGGCCGCATTAATGAGGCCAAAAGCGCAAAGCGCAACCGCTAAAGCAATGAAAATGCCGGTGAGGCTGCCGCTCACGCGTAACGCTACATAGCCGCCGACGGCTGCGATCAACAGCCGAGTCAAATTGGCAAGGAACGGCCACAACAGCCGACCAGCGCCCTGGGAGGCGAAATAGAGCGCCATGCCAAGACCGAACAGGCCATAGGCCGGTCCGACAACTTGCAGATAGCGCGACCCGGCATCGAGCATCTCGGGGGCGCTGTCGAATAGTGACAGCCAGGCGCGCGGCGCGGCGGCGGCGCTGACGCCGATCAGTTCGCACAGCCCGGCTGCGATCGCGGCTCCGATCCAGGCCGCGCGCACGGCGCGATCCTTGCGATGTGCCCCGATATTGGTGCCGACCAGCGCGACCAGCGGACCGCCCAATCCGAACACCAACGGGATGAGCAAATATTCAAGCCGCGAGCCTACGCCGTAGCCGGCGATGGCCGCGGGTCCGAGAGCGCCGACCAAAGCAGTTGCGATCGCAACCGTGAGATTGGTCTGCACGGTGATCAGTGCCGCGACCGCGCCGACGCGCAGAATATCGGCAAAGAGCGGCCAGCGCGGGTGGAAGCCTTTCAGCGTCAAGCGAACGACGCTGCGGCCGGAATATAGATAGGCGGCAAAGACGGCGCTGCCGGCGGCGTAGTAGATGAGCACGGCGAAGGCGCCGCCGGCGACGCCGAATTTCGGGAACGGTCCCCATCCGAAGATCAGACAGGGCGACAGCGGGATCAGCACGGCCACGCCGACACAGGTGACCAGCGCCGGAAAAGCCATATTGCCGGTGCCGCGAATCACATTGGCGAGAGAATTGAACAGCCACACCAGAACAGCGCCGGTGAAAATCACATTGGAGTAGGTGTTCGCCGCGGCGAGCGAGCCGCCGCTGCCGCCCATGACCATATAGAGGCGCTCGCCTTCGAGCCGGAGCGCGATCGTGAAGATCAAACCGAAGCCGAGGCCGATGATGAGTGCATGCAGCCCCAGCGCATTGGCGTCGGCGCGGCGTCCGGCGCCAAGCGCGCGCGCCACCGCCGATGACATGCCGCCGCCCATGGCGCCCGCCGACATCATCTGCATCAGCATCACGACTGGAAACACGAGCGCCACGCCAGCGAGCGCGTCCGTGCCAAGCTTGCCGATAAAATAGGTTTCCACCAGTCCAACCGAGCTCTGCGCCAGCATCACGAGAATATTGGGGGCGGCGAGCTGGATCAGCGTCAGCGCGATCGGGCCTTCGATCAGTGCGCGCGTGCGCAAATCGTAGCGCGGCGCCGCGAGCGGTGTTGCAATCTGGGCGGAGCGCGCGTCGCAAGCCGTTGCGGTAGACGCCGCGGCATTTGCAGCCGACTCGAATGCCGTGGACATTGGTCGCTCCGCCGATTTTGCCGGGGTTATTGAACAGTTTAAGAAATAGGCGTATATACGCCTAATAGCAAGGGGAGAACACCATGACGAAATCCGCGATCGCCCCGGAATGGACCAATCCCGCAGGCTGCAACTGCTTGGCGCTGCGCCAGGCGGCGCGCCATGTCTCGCAATTCTATGATCAATTTCTTACCGCCAGCGGGCTGCGCACGACCCAGTATTCGATTCTTGCAAGGCTGCAACGCAAAGGACTGATGTCGATCAATGCGCTCGCCGCCGAGCTGGTGATGGACCGCACCACCCTCGGCCGCAACATCCTGCCGTTGCAGCACGACGGCTTGATCGCGGTTGCGGCCGGGCGGGCCGACCGCCGCAGCAAAGAGCTGCAATTGACCAGAGCTGGGGCCGCGCGTTTGCGCACCGCGGTCAAAGCCTGGCAGACGGCCCAGGTGCGATTCGAGGCGGCGTTTGGGAGCAGACGGGCCAAAGAGCTACGCGCGCTCCTGCATGAGGTCGCGACCAACAAGGACATTATGGTCGCATGGTCGCCGCGTAACGATCGTCATGTAGAAGAGGTTGGCGTGTAAAAAATCAGGCGACTTTTGATTTTCCAGCCAAAGCCTGTTTCGCTATCATCACGTTACACGTTGAGTCTCTGCTTTGGCGGGTGGGGCCCGACCTTAACGATGGTTAGGTTGTTTTCAGTTTGCGCGGTTTGCTTCGCCGCATCGTTCGCTGCGATTGCAGCGCCTGCGCAAGCCGCGCATCTCCGCGCTCGTTATGCGCCGCCGGTGGTGTATGCGCTGCCGGTCGAGCCGCTTTGCTTTTGGTGCATTCGCGACGCGATCTATGCCGATACCAAATTGATTGCGCATCTCGAGGCCAATCCGGACGTCGACGAGGCGTTCAAAGGCCCGATCGTTTTGAACGCGCGCGCCGACGTGCGTTACCTCCGCCGTATCCTCGGCCCGGTCGAGACGATCACCGTGGCGCCGTGCTGCTACAGCCGCAAGCCGCTTTACGTGCGGTGAACATCGCGAGCGGCGTCATTGCGAGCAGCCCCAACCGGGGGACGAAGCAATCCAGCACCTAAGTTCTGGATTGCTTCGCTTCGCTCGCGATCGGGGAATTAGACGATCACTCCGCCGGCGCGGGGCCGCCGAACCGTCGCGGCAACAGGCGCCGGCGCGTGCGCGTCGCCCATTGCGCGAGGCTGTCGAGATAGAGATAAACGACCGGCGTCGTGTAAATGGTCAAGAGCTGGCTGATGATCAGCCCGCCCACGATGGCGATGCCGAGCGGGCGGCGGATTTCGCTGCCATTGCCGAAACTCAAGGCGAGCGGCGTAGCGCCGAGGATCGCTGCGCTGGTCGTCATCATGATCGGCCGGAAGCGCAGGCGGCAGGCCTGGTAGATTGCTTCGTAGGAGCTCAAATGTTCGGCGCGCTTCGCCTCAACGGCGAAGTCGATCATCATGATCGCGTTCTTCTTGACGATACCGATCAAAAGGATCACGGCGATCAGCCCCATAATGTCGAATTGGGTGTGAAACAGCATCAGCGCCAACAGCGCGCCGGCGCCGGCGGACGGCAGCGTGGATAGAATCGTGATCGGATGGATGTAGCTCTCGTAGAGCACGCCGAGCAGGATGTAGACCGCGACGATCGCGGCGGCGATCAGGATCGGCTCGTTGCTCACCGCTTGCTGAAAGATCTGCGCGGTGCCGGCGAGATTGCCGTGGATCGTTGTCGGCATGCCGATCTTGTTGATGGCGTCGGTGATCTCGTTTGCCGCCGCGCCGAGCGAGGCGCCGGGCTGCAAATTGAATGAAATCGTCGAGGCGACAAACAGGCCCTGATGGCTAACCGAGAGCGGCGCGTTGCCGGCATTGTAGTGGGCGATCGCGGCGAGCGGGATCATCTTCTCCGCAGCCGTCGACACCGCGGCGCCTGACGACGGGGTGCCTTTGCCGCGATTGCCAACCGCGTTGGTAAAGGCGTTGCGCGCGGCGTTGTTGTTGTTGGCCGCTGCGGCTGCCGCGCTCGCCGTGGCCGCCGAGGTCGCCGGCCCGGCATTGGCGACACTGACGGTTCCGAGCGGTGCGTTGGAGATTGCCGTTCCGGAGGCCGGGCCGCCGGAAGCGGTCACATAGACGTCGGCGAGCGAAGCTGGATATTGGGTGTAGCGCGGATCGATCTCCATCACGACGTGATACTGGTTGATCGCGCTGTAGATGACCGACACCTGCCGCTGGCCGAATGCGTCATAGAGCGTGTTGTCGATTTGCGCCGGCGTAATGCCGAGCCTAGACGCAGTGGTGCGGTCCACCACCAGGTCGGCTTCGAGTCCGCGCTGCTGCTGATCGGAGCTGACATCGGCCAGGACCGAACTGTGTTCGAGCTGTTGCACCAGAAGCGGCGTCCATTTCTGCAAGAGCGCCGCGACGTCGGATTGCAGTGTATATTGGTATTGCGCATTGGCTTGGCGGCCGCCCTCGCGGATATCCTGGACCGCGACCAGGAACAGCCGGCCGCCCGGCACTTTGGCGAGCTGCGGGCGTAGCCGCGCGATCACCTCGTCGATCGGCGGCCGCTGCGAGATCGGCTTTAACGAAACGAACACTGAGCCGGTATTGATCTGGCCAAAGCCGCCGCCACTGCCGACGCCGGTATAGCCGACGACGTGCTCCACCGCGGGATCCCGCTGCACGATGTCCATCATCTGGCGGAGCTTCTGGGTCATCAGCTGGAACGACACGCTTTGATCGGCCTGCAGCGTGCCGACCAGCCGGCCGGTATCCTGTTGCGGAAAGAAGCCCTTCGGCACGACATAGAAAAGAAAGGCATTGAATGCGATCGCGGCAAAGAAAATGACCAGCACCAGCCGACTGTGCTGGAGCGCCCAGACCAGCGAGCGCTCGTAGCCGGCGAGCACGCGTTCGAAGAAACTGCGGCGGCGTTCGCCGGCTAGTTCGGGGGGCCGCGGACGCAGGAATAGTGCGCACATCATCGGCGTCGTGGTCAGCGAGATCGCTAGCGAAATGAGAATGGCGAGCGACAACGTCATGGTGAATTCGCGGAACAGTCGGCCGAGAATGCCACCCATCAGCAGGATCGGGACGAACACGGCGATCAACGACAGACTGATCGAGAGTACGGTGAAGCCGACCTCGCGGGCACCAACGAGCGCGGCGCGCAAGCGCGGCATCCCGGCTTCGAGATGCCGCGAGACGTTTTCCAGAACGACGATCGCATCGTCGACCACGAAGCCGGTGGCAATGGTGAGCGCCATCAACGACAAGATGTCCAGGCTGTAGCCGAGCAGATACATCGCGCCGAAGGTGCCGATGATCGAGACCGGCACGGCGACAAATGGAATCATCGTCGAGCGCACGTCGCGCAAGAACAGATAGACGACGAGGGTCACGAGCAGGATGGCGATCGCCAGCGTGACCTCGGTGTCGCGCAGCGACTGGCGGATGGTGATGCTGCGATCGATGGCGGTGGTGACGATGACGTCGGCCGGCATTGCCGCTTCCAAAGCCGGGAGCGCGGCCTTCACGCTGTCGATCGTATCGATGATATTGGCGCCCGGCTGGCGGAACAGGATCACCAGCACCGAAGGCTGGCCGTTGGAAAGGCCGAGATTGCGGACGTCCTCAACCGAATCGAGCACCTGCGCCACGTCCGACAACCGCACCGGCGCGCCATTGCGATAGGCGATCACCAGCGGCGTATAGTCGGAGGCCTTCACCGATTGATCGTTGGTGTAGATCTGAAATCGGCGATCGCCATCGTCGATCGTGCCTTTGGGACTGTTGGCATTGGCGGAGGCGAGCGCCGCGCGCACGTCTTCGAG
>Ga0306918_10000358_pt1 | contig 20242 bp, 26 predicted proteins | sample tim00Cox0000000H_FD_203315 | JGI IMG/M metagenome (GOLD analysis project Ga0306918, IMG submission 203315) | Lab enrichment of tropical soil microbial communities from Luquillo Experimental Forest, Puerto Rico - timezero.00C.oxic.00.000.00H (v2)... | ecosystem: Environmental > Terrestrial >... | reverse complement strand
GTCACTTACGCTTCTCGACCGATTGGATAACGCCATCGGCAAATATTTGCGTGGGACTTTGACCGAATGCACTCTAGTTGGTCTTACTCTATGTCTGGGGTTGATTTTGCTTGGGTCTCCTGTCGGGATCGCGATGGCGATTGGCTTAGTTTGCGGACTGGTTAATGCCATTCCGATGCTGGGAACGGTCATCGCCTTGGCGATCTGTCTCGGCTATGCCCTAATCGCGGAAAACGTGGAGCCGCTGATTCCTGGACTGGACCCAAGCAATCTGCCTCTCTACGTGTTGATCCTGGTTGGGATCACTCATGTATTGGACGACGTTGTATTTCAGCCTTTTGTTCTCGGTAGCGCTGTGAACATTCATCCGCTCGTGGTCGTCGTCGCGATTATCGGCGGCTCTCTAATCATGGGCTTGTGGGGCATGTTATTTGCTATCCCAACCGTCGTCGTAGTGAAGACGGCCGTGGAAACCTTGTTCAAGGAATTGAAGGATTACCGCATCGTCTAGAGCACAATGGAAGCGATGGACGCGCATCAGATGGGCAATCAATGGCCTGCGCCTAATGTATCGCCACGCCGCCTTCGGTTGATGAGCCGCCAACCCCGCCGCCAATTAAAGAGCCGCCACCAGTCAATGAGTCGCCACAGCGCTTGGCAGGCGCTAAGCCGGACGATCAGTGCTGGTTCCGCAGCTGAGCGACAAAGTCGCGGTGCGCCCACTTGGTGGAGCGGCCCCGCATAGAATCGCTGCGGTTAATCCGGTCGAGCGATGCCCACTTATGGCACTTAGCTGACATCCGAGAGCATGCATCTGATCTCTGCTTTCTGGCGCAAAACGGACATCGCCTGAACGCGAGCTTATGACGGCTTTTGGCCCAAAGCGGGCATCGTCGTTCTGCCTTCACGCGCATTCAAGCGCGATAACGTTTGCGCAATATCGGATGGGAAAAGCTTCAAAACGTGATGGCCGTCACGGAGAGCCCTTCGCCAGTTCTGGCAAACTAAAAGACAGACCCAGAAATACGGATTAGTTTTCCCGGAGATGGCCATGACAAAGAAAGCGAGCCGCCCGGTCCGATTTACGCCGGACAATCTTCTCCGTGTCCGGCAAATGGCGGCGGATGGCCGCTCATCAATTGAAATCGCGAAATCCATGGGCTCGACACCAGCGAGCGTCAAAAACGTGTGTTGCCGCCACAAAATCAGGATACCCCGCCGGCGACAATCCATGAGTAACACGTTGCCAAAGCTCGTGGCTCACTTGCCTGTATCGCTTTCTATTGAATTTCACCGAAAAGCCGAGCACTTGCAGATATCGGCTTCCGTGCTCGCCAGCAGATTGCTTGAAGCTATTGTAGTAAGCAATATTTATGAAGCGGTTCTCGATGATGAGGATTGACCACATCTGGTTCGCGCCGATTATTTCACTCTAGTAATACTTGTGAGGCAGGGAACTACGCCGTACTGCACGTATGGAACGCCCCTGTTGTCCGCTTTTGGAGCCAAAGCGGACGTTCGGTCAGATTCACCGCGCTGCAGACTGATCGAAGTGCGCTTCGGCTCGCTCATCGCGGACGCGCGCTACCTCGATTATCGACATCCACTCTCGCCGCGGTGTGGCACGGGAATGATCACTTAGAGAACCGAAAATTCTCGAACTCTTGCCACAATGCCGGATAATACCCCATCGCGTTGAGCGGAAGAGGGTGTCCCATGAAACGGCAAGCAGGCTTGGCCGGCGCTTTGGCGTGTCTCATGACCGCGAGTTGCGGCCGCAGCGCATCATGCTGTCAGGGCGCGAACTGATCGCGCTCTATCCCACCCGTCAGTAGCTTCGAAGCTGCACTCGTATCACCGCTCTGCAATCTCGTTGGCAGTCGGCCATCGCTTTTCCCACAAATAAAGCTCTGTAGCGCCCGCCAGGGACAGCGGGTTCGCGAAAGATGCTCGGAGAGGACATCGACAGTGAACAACGGCCCTCAGCGAAATCTCGTGACTTTGATCGCGAGTAGCTTTTTCGCAGGTATGATCATCGGCACCGCGTCAGCGCATCCGCCGCGAGAGACTGTCAACGACAAAAAGCCGACCCTCGAGGCAAAAACAAAAACCTCAAAGGGGGTCTTAGAGGATACGGATTCCGATGTTCCGGCTAGCGATGATCTGAACCCGTTGAAGCAGGAGCATCCATCCTATCTGGCCGACTACGCCTATTCCGAAGGTGTGCCCGACAAGAAACCAGCGAATATTGTTCTCAATTCGCTAAAGGATATTCCAGTCGGAACACCGATCGAGGAAATCAAGCGGGCATCTGACGCCTTCGGCTTGAATTTTAATTTTATGAGGACCGTTGCAAGGATCGAATCTGATTTTGATCCCAGACAGCGCACTGGATCGTACTTCGGTCTATTCCAACTCAGCAAAGCCGAGTTTGCAAAGTATGGGTCGGGCGACATTTTTGATGCTCGCGATAATGCTGTGGCAGCTGCCTACAAATTTGCTACTGAGGACACACTGTTTGAACTCAGTACACATAAAAAGGCGTCTTTCAGCGACCTTTACCTGATCCATCAACAAGGAACGCGGGGCGCAGAGGAACACGTCAATCATCCCGACAGAATTGCTTGGAAATCGATGTGCGCCACCGACGAGGGCAAAACCAAGGGTGAGAAGTGGTGTAAGCGAGCGATCTGGGAAAATACACTTCCTAGCGTCAAGCGCGTTTGGAAGTCCGTCGAGAATTTAACGTCCGGTGTCTTCCTCAACATGTGGCACAATCAGGTTAATCATTTTTATTCCCACTATTCCGGGGCGACGACGAAATAGAGACAGAAAAGCCATCTGCGAGCGATAGCACTCAGCGAATGCCGGCTCCTCTTGCGGTTCGAGCGCACCGCACCGTAGGTGAGACAGCAAGGCCGTCGGCGGGCGCAGAGCCACCGGGGGCAGGGGGCGCCACAGTTGCCGATGCACCACCGCAAATTAGCGATCGTGTGCACCGTCGTGAGAATGAGTATTTCACAGGAAGCCCAGAAAAGAAAAACAGCTAAAGATCGAGCAGCGGCGTGAACGTTCGACATTATCCGCCGGGCCGCCTTTCTCTGGAATTGCGTGTAGACCGAGTCATCAGTGCCACGACGCGCCGCCCCAGCCGCCCCAGTTGAGGTATAGACCACCGTAACCCTGATTACCTCCCCAGTAGCCTTGATTGGAAGTATTAGCGCCCAGGGTGGGGGAAGCGGGGGAGGATTTGCGCCAAGCGATTTGAGGATGCTTAGCTCTGACGCTACGAACGCCAGAATTGGGCGGCGATCGATGCGAAACTAATTGATATTGCGTATCATCAAGCTTGCCGTCGGACTCGCGGCGAAAGTGCTCCATGAACCCGTGACGAGCCTTCACGCGATCACCAGATTCGTAGTCGATCGGAAGATCGACGAGATGGCTCTCTGCCTCGGCCGAGGGTCCACTTAGCCCTGTCTTGGGCGCAATTTGTTCCGTCCAAATCGCCTCGATGATTGGCTCGAAGATCGGCAGCGCCACGTTCGCGCCGGTCTCGCTCGAGCCGAGCGAGCGGCGTTTGCCTTCGCCGTTGTCGTAGCCGACCCAGACCGCGATCGTCACGTCGTTGGTGAAGCCAACGAACCAGCCGTCGACCGCATCCTCGGTCGTACCGGTCTTGCCAGCGACGTAGGGTGAAAGGGAGCTGATTGCACGCGCGGTGCCGCGCGCCACCACACCCTGAAGAATGGTTTTGAGCTGATAGAAGCTCGCGCGATCAGCCGTGGCAATCTGGGCAAAGAGCGGCGTTTTGGAATAAGCGTAGATCGTACGGCCGTTCAACTCAATCGAATCAATGGCATGGGGCTGCGGTCGCGCGCCCTCGTTGGCGACTGCGGCGTAGAAGGCTGCGAGGTCAATCATCCGCACTGGCTGTGCGCCGAGCACGAAAGGATAGTAGCGGATGCAGGTGCTGTAGATTTTTGCTGCCACCGCGGTCGCGCAAACCTTGTCGAGACTCTTTGCGGGATCCGCATCGATCCCACCATCAAGCAAATGTGCGGTGATAAGGTTACGTGAACGTTCAAGACCGCGCCGCAGAGTGTAGAGCCCGCCCGACTTGGAATCGGCGTTGCGCGGCGACCAGAAATCCTTGTCGTGACCGCTGACGCGCCTGCCAATGGGCCGCAGGGTAATCGGCTCGTCAGGCACCAGGGTATTTGGTTGCAGTCCTTTTTGCAGCGCCGTCAGGTAGGTGATCGGCTTGATCGCTGAGCCGGGCTGGCGTTGCGTCTGCCAGGTGCGGTTGAGCTGGCTTAAGGGGTAAGAAAAACTCCCGGCCATGGCGAGGATGCGGCCGGTTCTGTTTTCCAACACAAGCGTCGCGCCCTGCACCGTTGGTCGCACGCGGAGTTGCGCTATCGCATCACCCCGCACGTCGGCCGCGGTCCGATTCTTGATATCACTGTTGCTCGCATTCCCCCTTGCTTCGACCATCTTGACGTAAACAACATCATAGAGGCCGAGCTTCCGTCGGATCTCCCCAGTCAGACTCGTCAAGGGCACGATACGGCCGTCAGGCAGGCCGACGCGAACTACACCTTCGTCTTTCTTGCCGTCGCCCGTTTCAACGATCACCGCCGGCGTCCAATGCACGTCGTAGAGCGGCAGGTGAACGGCCCGCAGCGCTTGCTGCCAAGGTGGCGTGCTGGCCTGTTCGTTTGGCATCAGCTTCTGGATGGCGTCAGCGAGATTCGCCTCCGCTCCCTGAAACTTGACACGGCCGGCAGAAAGCTCGTATCGCGCCAGCCCTTCCTGCAGCGCCGCCTCAGTGTCGCGTTGCAGACGGGCGTCGATGGTTGAATGCACCGTGTAGGACTGAGCCGTCAGGCTCGCAACCCCGTCCGTCTTCGCTTCGCGGCTAAGAAAATCGACGAACTGGAAACCTGAATCGCGGTGTGGCCGGTCGAACGGAATGAGCTTGGGGACAACGGCGGGAGCTGCCTCATTCTGCTCTGCGCTGATGGCGCCATCCTCCAGCATCCGCTCAAGCACATAGGCGAGACGCTCTTTAGCGCGATCGGGATGGCGGTCGGGATTAAAATAACTCGCGCCCTTGACCAAGCCCGCCAGCATGGCGCCTTCGGTCAGTGTGAGGTTCTTGGCCGATTTGCCAAAATAGTCGCGCGCGGCCCTCTCGATACCCCACGAACCGCGGCCGAGATACACCGTGTTCAAGTAAACCTCGAGAATCTCTTCTTTGCTCAACGTATTTTCGAGTCGCGACGCCACTATAATTTCACGGATCTTGCGCTCGTAGGTCACGTCGCTGCCGACCAACAGATTCTTCACGACTTGTTGGGTGATCGTCGAGCCGCCCTGTAGCCGCCCGGAGCCGCCAAGATTGCTGATAAAGGCACGGATGATGCCACGCTCATCGATGCCATCGTGCTGAAAGAAGCGGCGATCCTCAGCCGCGATGAATGCCTTCTGCACGTGATCCGGAATATCGGTGAGCGATACCCAGATGCGCCGGTTGGCGGGAACGAACACTTCGGCGTAAGTGTGATCCTTGTTATCCAATACCGTGCTCATACCAGGGAGGCTCTTGTTTTTCAGTTGCGTCTGATCTGGCAGTTCAGCGGCAGCGCTATTGAAGAACTCGATGACCTGGCCGATATCGACAACCGGATTGGCGACGTCCCCGCTGTCGCTTTTGCAGAATTGATGATAGGCGGTGTTCAGATCGGTGAAGTTGAGGCCGTGAAAAGCCTTGACGTCGGCACCCACCGCTTTGGGATCTTCGAGCGCGGTCGCGATCAGCTCATCGATATTGATGGATTCAATATCAAACGCCTGCTTCGTGTGGGTGCAGCCGGCGCGCAGGATCGCCATCACCTCACTGCGGTCGGCTAGAGGATCGAAGTGTGTCTTTACCGCCTGCGGCTCGGTCATGACCTCGCTAAGCGCGAGCGCGGTCGCAAAAATCTTGACGAGTATCGTGTCCATGGGGCGGACCCGGCAACTGGCCGGCTGATGTGAGGCTCGACCGAACACGCCAAAGTCGGGGGCGCCGTTCGGTCGAGCACCGAAGGTGAGCGGCTACTGACCGGACCTGGGCAATTTGGTCGTGTTGTACAGCTTTGGCTGGCCGCTGCTGGCGATCCGGTTCGACTTCTTCCCGTTGCTGGCGACCGTCGTTCCGGCCATGACCGTCCGCGATCCCACCATCGTGGTACGGGTGGGGAGCATCCTGGTCTCGGACACATATTGGTTCTGATTGAGAACAACGGTCCGAGTGTGGACCCGCGGAATCACTGCGACGTGGACGCGGGGGATCACGCGCATATGCACACGCGCGACAACGCGGTGGTGAACGAGCGTCACTGTGTGGACGCGAACCACCGGCTGCACCCGTGTGACCGTCACAATGCGATTGATGTGCCGCACATAGTGCGTCTGTGTGACGTCCTTGTATCTGATCCTGCGTACGTCGTGGTACTTCGTTCTGGTGATGTCATGGTAGCTTGTGCGAGTTACGTTGTGGTATCTGTTGACATTACTGACCCTCGGCACGGTCTTGTACCGATAGACCGTATTCACTTTTGTGCTGGTAATTGGATGCTTGCAGCTCATTCCGTTACCGCATTGCGCCTGTGCCGACAGTGGAATCGCGACGATCATCGCACCCACCAAAGCTGCGATACCTCGCAGCCATACTCTTGAATTTAGCATTCTCAGCTCCCTGATTTTGGGGTCTGTCTCCTTCGCAACCGAGTTTCTGAGGTTTTAATTAGGGTTCGAATCGGAACAGCGGACTCCGGTCTGAGCGTACGCGGTCCGATCGGACTCCTAATATTCAAATGCTAGATCGCGCGCGGCCTATGACACCACTGTACGTTGGTTAAAGGCTGATATGCAAAAGATATGGGCTAGCGAGTGAAACTTTTACACGCGGCCCAGCTTGTTCTTGAGACGTGGTGTGTGTGGTGCTTTGTGTCCTACACAACTTCGGAGCATGGTGTGTACCGTAAGGGGTCCCTACATTTGGCGTTTTTGATCTAGCGTGACAGGCTCAACAATCAACAATCACGCCAATGGAAAAAGTTGGTGCCGAGGAGCCATGAGACCGAGGTTCTTTATTACGGTGCCAGCGTCATTCTTGTGCAATGTCCTTTTGACTTCATCGCCAGCGAATAACCAGCAAGGGGAACGCAGTCATGCTTGCACGTTACACCGTTGTATTTTCGGTCACAGTTCTTAGCGTCATCTCGCTTCAAGGCACGTCGGCTCATGCGCTTTCGCTGCATGAGTGTAGCGTCAAATATCAGGCAGCCAAAAATGCCGGGACGCTCAACGGCTTGAAATGGAATGACTTCCGCAAGACCCAATGCGGGGGCGAGGCGACGGCTGCACCGGCGCCGTCGCCTGTGGCCGCGCCACTGCCCACTCCGACCGCCCATGGGCTTTCGATGCGTGAGTGCAGCGCCAAGTACCAGGCAGCCAAAACGGCCGGGACGCTCAACGGCGTGAAATGGAATGACTTCCGCAAGACCCAATGCGGGGGCGAGGCGACGGCTGCGCCAGCGCCCGCCACCGCGGCCGCACCGGCATCAGCGCCCACACCGGCACCATCACCCGCGACCGCTCCTACACGGTCAGCCGCGCCGGTCACGATCGGGAACGCCGTTTTCCCGAGCGCCATCAATCCCAAGTACTCAAGTCAATCCGCCGGCAAAGCGCGAATGGAAACCTGCCTCGATCAGTACAGGATAAACAAGGCAAACAACGCCAATGGCGGACTGAAATGGATTCAGAGAGGCGGTGGCTATTACAGCGAATGCAACAAGCATCTGAAGGGTCAAGCTTGATCAGGTTGCGTCCACCAAATCGAGCACGGAAGGAACACCTTCAGATAATTTCTAGTGCGGCGCGAAATAGGCGGCTTGAGTGACTACTTGGAAGTCTTGGCCTGCTACATCCTGGGAGTTGGCACATGGGTATCATCAGCTGGATCATTCTTGGCCTCATTGCTGGTTTTATTGGCAGCAAGATTGTTGATAGACAGGGCCGAGGCTTCTGGATCGACATTGCGCTGGGAATTGTCGGCGCTCTTGTCGGTGGATTTCTATTTGACCTCTTTGGGGCGTCCGGTGTTACGGGCCTGAATATCTACAGCATGATCGTCGCCATCGTTGGATCGATCGTTGTGCTGCTGATCTATAACGCGCTGACAGGGCGCCGCAGCGCTTAATGCATCGACCGAGACCGACAACTTCGGACCATTGTGACCGGGGATGGCGCTTGACTACGATTAGACAACTGAACGAGCTAACGCATGGGACACAGATTGACCACTGCACTAATCTTCCTCAACGCCCTGGGTTTCTTCGCGTGCGTGGTCCTAATTGCGGCAAACGGCAACCAGACGCCTGACGCTACAATACACTTCATCCGTTCGATCCAGTCCTCGATCCGATTGTTTATTATCGGAGCTGGGCTTCCGCTAGCCGCCTGGGAGATCGCCGCAGCTGAGTTTGACCGGTCTAATGTCAAAGTTAGATTACTTGAGTCCTGGACAACGTATCTTTTGCTGATTGTTTCGTGGGCCTTGTTTTTCATCGCCGCCTGGCGACTACCGACGTTGATCGTTTATGGCTTGAGGGCCTGAGTTTTGCTACCCATCCGGAACACGATAATAGTCCTGCTGACAGCCATGTCATTCGATGATGAACCGCCAATACCGAATTAAGGTCCGCGAACAGTGAGTAAGTTCCATGCGGATTTTGCGCTTTTTCTTGCTTGTCGCATCCGTTGTTGGGGCGGTCTACATTTTTCATGCGCTTCACATCGGAAGCATCCCGGGCACTGAGCGATCGATAGCCTGGCTATTCGGGCTAGGATTGGTCTTGAATATCATTTTTCTTCTTTTCTGCGGCCCTATCGCCACTGGAAATTCGAGGCTCACCTACGTTCTTCGTCTTTGGTACGATGCGAAAATGCGTGAACTCAGAGAACGTGCCGGCGAGCCGCCGCGATCGGATTGAAAGACTAGCCGGACGGCTAAAGATCTGAACGGAGAAAAATATGCGCTGGGAGGATTTTCGCCAAAGTAGCAACATCGAGGATGACCGCGAGGCGAGTGCGTCGCGCGGCGGCGGCCTTGGCATGCCAGGCGGAGGTGGTGGTCTCGGCATCGGCATGATCATTATTCTCGGTTTGATCGGCTGGGCGCTCGGTATCGATCCAAGCGTGCTTATCGGTGGCGCACAGATCCTCACCGGTGACGGACGGGCCACGCAGCAGACCAGCCCGGCGCCCGAGGTCGACACCGGCACGCCGAACGACCAGACCGGTCAATTCGTCGCCGCCGTGCTGGGCAGCACGGAAGATGTTTGGACCGAAATCTTCGCCGCCAATGGGCGTACCTATCATCCGCCAAAGCTGCGGCTCTTCTCCGGCTCCGAACCGACCCCCTGTGCCTTTGCGAGGTCGGCCATGGGGCCGTTTTATTGCCCGCGCGATCAGCGCGTTTATCTCGATACTTCGTTCTTCGACGACCTTCAGTATAAATTCGGCGGCTGCTCAAACAGCAACGCCTGCAAGTTCTCGGAAGCGTATGTCATTGCGCACGAAGTCGGCCATCACGTGCAGGACGAACTCGGCATCTTGCCGCGCGTGACGCAAGCCCAGCAGGCTGCATCAAGTCAAGCGGAGGTGAACGCGCTCCAAGTCCGCGTCGAATTACAAGCCGATTGCTTTGCCGGTATATGGGCGAATCACGCCCAGCAAAAGCAAAGCTTCCTGGACCCGGGCGACGTCGATCAGGCGCTGCAAACCGCCTCAGCCATCGGTGACGATCGGTTGCAAAGGGAAACGCAAGGTTATGTAGTCCCGGATGCTTTCACCCACGGCACTTCGGCGCAGCGCAAACGCTGGTTCTTGAACGGGTTCAACTCGGGCAAAATTCCAGATTGCAATACTTTCTCCGAAAACTCGCTTAATTGACACGACCGCTGCTCAGGCATTTTTGCTGCGGTGCACGCCCTTTGGCACTTAAAGAACACTCCTATGCGATCAGCCGATCTCTGCGTTGAGGGATAGAGCGGACATCAACTGGATGCCGGAACGTCCGTTGTTGAACCCAAAGCGAACGTTGACTTTGCCTAAGCCGATTTTTTGCACTTCGCCATGAAGCTATTCTTGGCCGCCCCATAAAGTGGTTTGCCCTCCGCGCTTACCGCCTTACCCTCACACGCATCCCGCTTGCACTTTCGTACAAAGCTCATTTTGGCCGCTCCGTGAAGTGGTTTGCCTTCCGCACTAACCGCCTTGCTTTCGCAGGACTGCCCCATTGCGCTGCCAACAACGCAGAAGGTGATCAGAGCAATAAGAATAGCACGCGTCATCGTTGCCTCCGTTCCTACTGGTCAATTATTTTTCCGATTCGACAAGCACACTGTATTTGACTTAGGTCAAATTCAGGGTCGTTGCGGACGAACTATTGTCGATGCTGGATTTTGACTTTCTTCAAGCGCTAGGCGTCAGGATAGTGGATTTGCCAAATCGGATGCCTCGACGCTTGACGAGGCATCATCACAAATGGTGCTGATGCAAGATTTTCAAACACGCAAAGTGTGGACGGGAGTAGCGCAATGCCAAATGTCATTTACCGAATTTGTTTTGCACTAACCGTGATCTGCCTCAGCCTCGCTCTACCGAGTTGCGGATACAACACCATTCCGACACTTCAAGAGCAGGCCAAGGCGCGCTGGTCGGACGTCCAGAACCAATATCAGCGCCGTGCTGATCTGATTCCAAATTTGGTGTCGACCGTCCAAGGCTATGCAGCGCAAGAGAAGAACGTACTTACCGCCGTAGTCGAAGCGCGCGCCAAGGCGACGCAGATAAAGGTCGATGCCTCCGATCTCTCCGACCCTGATAAGATCAAAGCTTTTCAGGACGCTCAGACGCAATTGACGGGGGCGCTTGGCCGGCTACTGGCAGTGTCGGAGAACTATCCCGACCTCAAATCCAATGCCAATTTCATGGCTCTGCAATCTCAGCTTGAGGGCACCGAGAACCGCATTGCTGTGGCGCGACGCGATTACATCGATGCGGTGCGTGCCTTTAACACGGCATTGCGAACGTTCCCAACAGTTATCTGGGCAAAGACGGCATTCTCCGGCGAAAAACCGATGGCGGAATTCACTGCAGCTACGGGGGCGGAAGCGCCACCGCAGGTGAAGTTCTAATGGTGGCGTGGTGAAGCGACAATCATGCGTTCTGGCTGCATTTGCCCTTTGTCTCGCTTGCTTGGCACTCGCGCTGGATTTCCCTCCACTAACCGGTCGCGTCGTCGATCAGGCCAATATCATGACGGCGCAAAGCCGTACCGACCTGGAAACAAAACTCAAAGAACTTGAAGACAAATCGGGCATCCAACTGGTCGTCGCTACTGTGAAATCCCTGCAAGGCGGCGACGTTGAAACCTATGCCAACGACCTCTTCCGATACTGGAAACTTGGTGAAGCCCAGAAGAATAACGGTGTACTGCTCCTCGTAGCTCCCGCGGAGCACAAAGTTCGCATCGAGGTCGGTTATGGTCTTGAAGGCACTCTCACCGATGCGTTGTCCTCAGTTATAATTTCCAGCGCCATCATACCTCGTTTCAAGGCGGGCGACTTTTCGGCAGGGATCGAACGCGGCGTTGACGGGATCGTCAGCGTCCTCAGCGGCGACACAGCGGACTGGCAACCAAAAGTCCACGTCCGCTCGGACGACGCGCCGAGTGTTATCAACGACCTTCTGGTACCGCTATTTCCTATGCTGATATTTTTTGTGATCTGGTACCTAATGGCTAGCGCCACCGGCTCGGGATCACGGCGGGCTATAAGGCAGCGTGGGCGCACTATATTCATTCCATACGGTGGCCCGACCTGGGGCTCAGGCTGGCGCGGTGGATTTGGTGGGGGCGGGTTTGGTGGTGGCTTCTCGGGCGCTGGCGGCTCATCGGGCGGTGGCGGCGCGTCAGGGAGCTGGTGATGGAGTTCACCAAGGAGGATCACGAGGCCATCTCGACTGCCATCCGCGCAGCCGAGCAGCGCACGTCCGCACAAATCGTTTGCGTTCTCCTGCATTCATCGTCGGACTATGTCCATATCCCTCTTCTTTGGGCGAGTGTTCTAGCGCTGTTTCTCCCGTGGCCTCTCATCTATCTCACGCAATGGAGCGTTCAGCGGATTTTTTTACTGCAAATTGTGCTTTTCTTGGTCGTCGCGGTGTTGGCCTTCTTGTCGATGCCGCTACGGCTCGCGCTCGTTCCAGGCCCGGTGCAGCGCGCGAGAGCACATCGTGCCGCGCTCGAGCAGTTTCTACTACGCGGGATTACCCGCACAAAGAACCGCACTGGCGTACTCATCTTCGTATCGCTCGCAGAGCACTACGCGCGGATCGTTGCTGACGAGGGGATTGCCCTAAAAGTTCATCATTCAGAGTGGCAGGCTGCGATTGATTCCCTGACCGTACGCATGAGCCACGATCAGATTGCCGCTGGCTTCGTCGCGGCGATCGAGCGCTGCGCTGACGTTCTTGCGACCCATGCGCCGCCTAACGGTTCGTCCAACGAGCTGCCAGACCGGCTCTACGTAATGTAGGTTTCGTCAGCACGCCGGGCGCATCAATGTCCGCTTCTCGTACAAAGCAGGCGTGTCAGTTAAGCGGATGGATGGCTGTCTGCGGGGAAATAGCGGACTCAGCCAGGCGTTGTGAAATATCCGCAAATCGCTTTCGGCGGCTGCAACTGTTCCAGGAAAAGCTGCCGGTGCATCGTTGATCTAAGTCAAGGTCGAGCAAGCCATTGTTTGCTTTGAATTAGGTTAGACTACGATCGCCAACTGTGAGATGTATACGTTTCTTAGAATTTTCATTGTCGTGGTGCTTGCTCTTGCCCTTTTCGATTGGCTCGCTGACCGCGACCGACGCGCCGACACCAATATAGCCAACGCCACGCCCGGCTGGGCGGCTCTTTCAGGTGACATCAAAACAGCCAGATCGGCGATAGCAAATGAGAATCCGAAAGGAACTGTCCCGCCGGGCGAGTCATTTCTGCCAGGTGACATCAAATACGAGAGTCCGAAAGGAAATGTCCGTATCTATTTCCCTATCGTGACATCGATCGTCCTCTCGGCTTTGTTCACCCTGATCCTTCGGTTCATCAGCCCTCGGGCAGCTAATCGCTAAAAGCGTCGTTCCCGTGACAGTTTTTATTGTGCTACGCGCTACTGCTTTCGCAAAAGCGCCCGCAGCTTTGGCGATTTTTGCCAAAATCCGCCGCCCTGGTTGGGGGCTAAGCATGATTTAGATCAAAGACGAAGGGCCGTCATAATGAATGATATCAGCGTGTCCAGGTATTGGAGTCGGAAGAGAGGCGAGGGGGATAATCCAATAGGAGAAAAGCAATGGCAGGACTCAATGATATGATCCGCTCAGCGTTTCCGGGCGGCAATGTTGCCAAACCGTTGATGCTCGCTCTCGGTGCATTGCTGGCTTCAGGAGCTTTGTTCCGTCAAAGCGCAGGACAGGCCGCCAGCGCGGGCCCGCAACCGACGACGGACACGAGTGACCCCGGCGGAATGCTTGGCGGATTGGGCGGACTGTTAAACAAGTTGCAACAAGGAGGGCTCGGCAACGCGGCCAATTCCTGGGTCGGTTCCGGGCAAAATCAGCCAGTTTCGCCCAGTCAACTTGGTCAGGCGCTTGGCCCCAATATCATCAAAACACTGTCTCAGATGACGGGTCTTTCCGAGGATGACCTCACCAAACAACTGTCTCAGGGTATCCCCGTGATCGTTAACACGTTGACTCCAAATGGCAGGCTACCGACGGTTGCGGAGTTATCTGATATAATGGAACAGCAGTAGCTGCCCGGCCTGACAGCCAGATTACTGGCTCGGACGGTTGACGTTCGGATCGTCTTTAGTGCGTTCGTTTGCGTTATTGCTCTGCCTGATAGATCTCAAGGCAGAACAGAAGGAACTTTATGGTCGCGTCATCACCGCCAAAGACATCATCACTGGTGAGACAGCTGCAATGGGGTCGACCTGATTCGTAGTCGCGCGAATCTGAAGTCGGCCTAGAACGCGTCACCGAATATCTGCTTTTGAGGGACAAGCGGATGTCATCGGGGCGCGTCGCAATCTTGCCCTAGGAAGACTTTGCGGGCCGTCGAAGTCCCGAGAGTAGTTGCATGTCGGACTTCGCGTTATCAATTGTTCTCGGCATTGCGCTGGCCGCCGCGACCGGTTTTCGAGTGTTTTTGCCGATGCTTATCGTGAGCGGCGCAGCTTATGCTGGACATCTCCCTTTGAACGATAGCTTCGCATGGCTCGGGACGCCGTATGCGCTGACAATGCTTAGTGTGGCGGCAGTAGCAGAAATCTTAGCTTATTACATTCCGGTTATAGACAATCTGCTCGACTCTTTGGCCACACCAGCGGCGTTCATTGCGGGCACGGTCGTGTCAGCGGCGGTTATGACCGACGTCCCGCCAATGGTGAAATGGACGGCGGCCGTTATTGCCGGGGGCGGCATCGCTGGCCTTACGCAGGGTGTGACCGCAATCCTCAGGGCTCACTCAACCGCTTGGACAGGCGGTCTCGGCAATTCAGTCATCGCAACTGCGGAGCTCGGAGGCGCGCTTTTGGTGTCCTTTCTGGCCCTGGCAGCACCAGTTGCGGCAATCGCGTTGGTAATTCTGTTTTTATGGCTGGCGATACGCTGGCTCCACCAGCTTTTTCGAGGATCGCATTCAAGGAACAGCACAAAATAGATACTCGCCCACAACGTGCTCGCCCGTTCCGACAAGGTGATCCGATAGAGATTTGCTGTTGCAGCGCTTGAGTCCGCTTATGGCACTAAGCGGATATCACAGGGCGCTTAGCTAATGTCCGCTTTTGGAAGGAATCGCGAACAAACGATTGATTTCAGAGAGTAATATCTGCGTTTGACCCACAGCGGATATTACCGGCCCTTTGAAACCACCATGGCGCAGCATGGCGATTGTTTGTTAGTTGCATGAAATCACTCCCACCGATCAAGCCGCATCATTGTGGCAAGCCGCGCTGGCTGGGGTCTCATCGCGCTGCCTATCCATAGGTTTAGGCCGGCACCAGAGGGCGGCCGCAGGATATCCTTAGTTTTGCCGTGGTTTGAAGCGGACAATCATTGCGGGTTTCGGGGGACTGTGAGGGTCCCCATGTTGGTTCGCATTCTGAGAACCTATGAACTTCCCGAAATTTTGATGCTCGCGGCAGCTACGCTATGCGTGGTTGTGAGCGTTCTCGCATACTAGTCGGGAGGGTTTGCCCATGATGCGTTGCATTCACTGCGACACTGAATTGGTTGCGCCCGTAAGGTCCGAGTATTGGAGCGACAAGCACGCGTGTCACATTTGGCTCTGTCCGAAATGCTGCGCCTGCTTTTCGTCTGTGGTCTCCTTTTCTGCCGACACCGACGGGAAGTTAGTGAAGGATATCCTGCCAGAGGACTCGTCATTATTCCCGTCGCTGCTGGTCGCATAGTGCGCGAATTTCGCACGACTCGGCAGGATGCTGCGCCCGGATCCAAGCGGGACGCAACGTAGCAGCATCGGTTGGTTCAATATGCCCAAAAGCGCGACGCGCAGCCGAAGCAGCCTCTAAAAAAATCGCATCTGCGGCGGGCGAGCATCGAAAGTTACCGCCTGTGCTCTCTCATTTTAACCAACGCTCAGACTTTAAGGTGCGTTGGTGAACGAATGTGGTAAAGTGTTTTTTAGCGGCCACTGAGGCCCATTCTCAAATTCGCACTCGACAACTGTCGCTTTGATTTACACGAGCGCTCGCACAAGGGGGAGGCGGGCGCTCGACCATAGGGATTGCGTCGGGGACAAATATGCAGTGCGCAAGTCTGACCGATGATCAGTTGTGGCGCGCGATTGCGCGAAATACAGAAAAGCTGTCTGCGCTTATCCACCAACAACTTGAATTGGATGATGCGGATTCCACGGCAATTCATGGTCGCGTAAGAGTGGATCTAACGCGCTTCGCGAGCAGGTTTCAACGAGAATATCGGCAGTACGCTGACGAGCTTCGACGGCGTTATCCAGTAAGTGACGCTGACCGAAGATAATACCTATACGCAGGAACGCACGCCGAGATGAAATACGACGTTGGCACGACATTTAAGCACCCATGGGTGCGCAACCAAACGGACAAGAAGCCAACGACCTGCATCGTCACTCGAATCCGAGACGGCGTGATCTATTTTCGCGCGTACCGACCGGACCGGACACTGAGTTCCTGGACCGGGGAGTTGAATGAAACCGCCTTCGAAACCCACTTCGTCCTCAGAAATGCGTTACGAATCGAGGAGCAATGACACAGATCAACATTATCTGCGCCAGTCCTCATCAGCCTCCAGCTTCACGGCAAGCGCGGCAGGGTTCTCATTCTTGATTAAGTCGGGGACCGGCCCCGACGAATGCCGCCAAAGCAACAATGTCGTGGTCGGGTATCCCGTCCCCGATCAACTCTTGCGCAACAGCTTCGGCAGATTAGCGATGCCTGCCGCGATCCGGCGTGCGACATCGCGGGTCAATAACCTCGTGAGGGATCGGCGGCCGACGCCTTCTCCGTAGTAGATGAATATCAGTGGCCGGTCGTCACTGGCCTTCACGACAAACGACCCGCCGACATCTTCGACAGTCCAGGGCGGCGGGAAGCGGCGTGAGCAGGGCATTTGTTTTCCTCGACCGAATATTGGCACCCGAACTGGCACCCAACCTCCGAGAGTAGATCGGGATTGGACGGGATGGAGAAAGACGTTGTTCGTTGGGGAGCGCGCCGTTCTGAGTCTATACCCCGCGTCGGCGGAGCCAAACTTGAAACCAGATCAGCCCGATAATCAATAAACCGATGACGATCAGCTCATCGTCCCTTAGGGCCGCCGGGCCAAAAAAGTACAATAAAATTCCAAGTACGATTAGCCCGACGATTACCCAAACAATCAAACGGGTAGTTTGGATCACGGTCATCATTTTATTCACTGTCCCTCATGCTCCTACGCCGCATGCAGGATACCGGAAATAAATGATGGGTGACGGAGTTTTCAGGAAAGGGCCAGCTTAGGAGCCGCGCACGAGGCTTTCTCTATTTATACTGGGAGTTTTCGCAGCAGTCGCCTGCATCGAAAAACCCGCTGATGCCCAAAGCGGTGCGTGGTGTATCTATAAAAGTGGCGATGGCTACGGTAATCCGCAGTGCCGGTACGCGACATTGGATCAATGCTTGGCCGACCGACTTGGGAAAGGCGGGTCGTGTTCACCCAGTCCGTACCCGCCATCGCCGGAAAATCCAGCAAGACGCTCGAGCCACCACCCCCAGTGAGGACAATGTCTTGCTCAAAAAGTTCCGGCAGTTTCACGACGTCCGCCGCCATTCGCCGCGGCTTATCGCGACTGGAAACAAACCATGGGCACTGGCATTTTATGAGAAGTCGAGGAGGGGCGAGGAGGTGGTCATGAGGCTTTCGCTACTCACCCTGGGAGTTTTTGCGGCTATCGTCTGCTTCGAAAAGCCCGCTGAGGCGCAAGACGATCGGTGGTGCGCCTATTGCAATTTCCATCATGGCGGTGCCACGAATTGCGGGTTTGCAACATTTCAACAATGCTTGGCCACCGTGACTGGGATTGGCGGGGACTGTGGCCCCAATCCCATGTACCAGTCCGCGCCGGAACGATATCCGCCGACGAGGTATCCGAGGCGCTATCCTTATTAACAAGAAGCCGTTTCTTGGACGGCGATCCCCGCGCTCGTGATGGCGCCCTGGAGCAAACCGACCAGCGGCTCCTTGATTGTAATGTGTCCGACGATGAATCCGGCCGTCCGCGTTCTTGCCTGAAATGAACCGTTTCGCGTTCAGCGCTGCCCATTTTCGCCACAATCTCACCATGCTCAAACTCGATAGTTCCATTTCTGGGATGGGGGATGATGCGGGGTCGGGCAAACTCGGCATTGAGACGATTTGCGCCGCCTATGGCTTGCGCAGTTCTTTGTTTTTCCTTGGGAAATTGTGCTAGTCCCAGTCACATCGATCCCCGCTACGGGGTCGAGCCGAGCGCGCGGCTCGTCGAATCCGGCGCGACCGTACCAAAAGGCGGCGGCGTCTATCGGGTCGGATCGCCCTATGTGGTGGCCGGGCGCGTCTATATTCCTCAAGACAATCCGCATTATCGCGCCGATGGGATTGCGTCCTGGTACGACTCGGATTTTCACGGCCGTTCGACTGCCAACGGTGAAATTTTCGATGCTGAAGCCATTACCGCCGCGCATCCGACACTGCCGCTACCAAGCTATGTGCGGGTTACGAATTTGAGCAACGGCCGCTCGCTGATTGCCCGCGTCAATGACCGTGGACCTTATGCCGGCAATCGGATTATCGACGTCTCAAAGCGGGCCGCTTTTCTTTTAGGCTTCACCGTGAGTGGAACCGCCTGGGTCCGAGTGGAATATGTCGGCGCAGCGCCAATCGAGGGGTCGGACGACCGGGTTCTCGAGGCAAGTTTGCGTCAGGACGAGCCCGCGCCCGCGCCAGGCACGACAAAACTCGCGGCGCTGCGCATTGTGCCCGCGACGACGACGGCGCCGCCGCGGATCCGGCTCGCCAGCACCTCCACAACTGCGTCACTGCCGCGAAGCGCCACTCTAACTTATGCGACCGCAGTATCCTCAAGCGACAGCGACTCCGCCGAATTCCTCACCGGACGCGGACTTTACTGAGTTAGATTATCCACGTTGATAGCGCTTGCGGCGGATTCGTCGCGGGGCCAGGGTCTGTTTTCCATCTGATCTTTGCGTGAGAATAAGAAGGGCATTCGGAGGCCACGATGCCAGGACGCCGGTTTGGAACGAACGAGAAATATCAACGCGCGAGAACAAATCTCCGCGCAATGGTTGCTTTTGGCGCGCTCGCGATCCTTTTGGCGGCCATTCTCGCCGCTGTGGCCGCACCGGTTGCTGCGACCAAGAAAGAGGAGGGACTCCAGACCAGCGTACCAGCGGCAATCCTCCTCGATGCCGATAGTGACAGCATTCTCTACGATAAAAATGGCGATGAACTGGTCCCTCCCGCGAGCCTGGCCAAGCTGATGACGATTGAATTTTTGTTCAATGAGATCAAGGAAGGCAGGGTCAAGCCCGATGATGAATACATCATCAGCGAAAACGCCTGGCGAAAGGGCGGAGCGCCATCGCACGGCTCGACGATGTTCGCGCCCATTCACAGCAGGGTCAAAGTTTCAGATTTGATCCAAGGCATCATCGTCGATTCAGCCAATGATGCCTGTATCGCGGTTGCGGAGGCGCTTGCGGGGAACGAAGGTAGCTTCGGCCAAGTGCTTACGCGGCGGGCCCGCGAGATTGGCCTCGGACGTTCCACTTTTACCAATTCCACCGGTTATTCTGATCCCGATTTACGGGTGACCGCGCGGGAAATGGCGGAACTGGCGCGGCACATCATCCGCGATTATCCCGATTTTTATCCCTATTTCAGCCAACGAGATTTCGCCTGGAACAATATCCATCAACAGAACCGCAATCCGCTTCTCGGCATGGGTATCGGCGCGGATGGACTTAAGACCGGCGAGACATCGGAAGCAGGCTTCAACTTGGTGGGTTCTGCAATACAAGACAATTTCCGGCTAATCGTCGTCGTTACCGGCGCAAAAACGGATAAGGAACGCGCCGACGAGGCCAAGAAGCTTTTGGATTTCGGCTTTCATGACTTCCAGGCGCGGGTCTTATTTGCCGAGGGGCAAACAGTAGGCGACGCCAAGGTGTTCGGCGGCGACCGCAGCTACGTACCCTTGGTCGCCTCGGGCATTGTGCGCCTGATGGTGCCGCGGAATAACAGTCAGCGTTTGCTGGCGCGCATCGTCTATACCGGTCCGATACCAGCCCCCATCGCGAGGGGACAGCCGATCGGCAAATTGAAGGTGTGGCGGGGCGAGAACCTCGCCCTCGAAATCCCGTTGCAGGCTGCCGATGATGTCGGCCCGGGCAGCATGCCACAGCGGGCGATGGACGGCGCTACCGAACTGATGATCGGACTGTTGCGCGCGGGTGTGAATAAGCTCTGAACTTCTGTCCGTTCGCGTCGGCAAAGGCGCGTTTGCGCGACTATATTTGGCTCGCGAATTAGCGGC
>Ga0306918_10000351_pt1 | contig 20386 bp, 16 predicted proteins | sample tim00Cox0000000H_FD_203315 | JGI IMG/M metagenome (GOLD analysis project Ga0306918, IMG submission 203315) | Lab enrichment of tropical soil microbial communities from Luquillo Experimental Forest, Puerto Rico - timezero.00C.oxic.00.000.00H (v2)... | ecosystem: Environmental > Terrestrial >... | reverse complement strand
AAATCACATTGAGCTTCGATCATCGCAGCATCGACGGCGGCGGCGCGGCGCGTTTGCTCAAACACGTGATCGAGCTTTTGGAAGATCCAAAGAAGCTCTGACGGAGCGACGACCTCTGTGTCGCCCCTAAATTATCGAACGCGACGGAGCGGGATCCCTACAGCTTGCGATTGCAACGCTGAGGTTTAGGTTCCAAGTCCAATGTATAAGGACAAGGAATTCACTTTGAATCGCGATCTGGAGGTAATTCTTATCCCGGTCGGTCAGAAGTACACGATCCCTATTGGGACAAAGGGTGTTATCACGCAGGCGCTCGGCGGAAGTTACACCATCGCCACTTCTTACGGCTTGTCGCAGGTCGTGGAAAAGGATTTGGACGCGCTCGGCCTCGAGAAACCGATAACAGAAGCGAAACAAAAAGCCGCGGTCAAAACGAATGGCGCAGTTTCAGAAGACGATGTTTGGAACCAATTGAAGCAATGTTACGACCCAGAAATTCCGGTGAACATTGTAGATCTCGGTTTGGTTTACGATTGTCGGCTGATCAAAAAAGACGACGGCGGAACGCGAGTGGAAGTGAAAATGACGCTAACGGCGCCCGGTTGCGGAATGGGACCGGCGATTGCGCATGACGCGCAAGGTAAAATTTTGTCGATCGATGGCGTCGATGAGGCCGACGTCCAGCTCGTCTGGGACCCGCCGTGGAACCAGAACATGATCAGCGAAGCCGGGCGAATGAAGCTCGGCATGATCTGAGTCGAGGCGGAAATCTCAATTTAATTTTGTTCGCGCGTTGACAGCGAATGCGTGCACTGCTTTGATACCACTTCGCGCGCGGAAACTCTTATCATGCCAACGACTGAAGTTATTCTAACTGACAATGTGCCGGGACTCGGCGCCGAAGCCGACGTAGTGAAGGTGCGCCGCGGCTATGCCCGGAATTATCTGCTTCCGCGCGGCAAGGCTTATGAAGTGACGCCGGCGGCGCTGCGCCAGCTCGATAATTTGAAAAAGAAACGCGCCGAACGCGAAGCCCGCGAATTAAATGAAGCCGAAGAACTGGCGCGCAAGATTGGCAAAGCCCATCTCACCTTCACGCTCGCGACTGGTGAATCAGGTAAGGCTTTCGGTTCGATCACTGCTCAGGACATCGTCACCCGGATGAAGAATGAACTCGGCGTGGAGATTGATCGTCACAAACTCGTGCTTGAGCGTCCAATTAAAGAGACCGGCGAACACGAAGTCGCGATCAAGTTGCATCACGACGTGACCGCTCAATTTAAGTTTGATGTGAAATCGGCAGAGGCGCGAAAAACAGAGGCAGAGCCGGTGGGCGAGCATCCGGAGAAAAAGCGCCGCTCATTTTTCCGCGGACACAAAGAGGAGAAAAAAGAAGAAGAATAATGGCGACTCAACCATCGTCCCCGTGGACGGGTGAGAAGCCTCGTAAATCAGCGGGTAACGGCGCTGGCCGAGGTTCGGCAGCACGGAGCGACGGAAAAGTTTTTCCCAGTTCGCCGACAGGTTCTGCGCAGGATATTCACCGAACGCCGCCACACAGCGTTGAAGCTGAGCAAGGTGTGCTCGGTTCGATGCTGATCTCGCCGCGCGACGCAATCGCGGAAGTAGTCGAGAAAATCACCGCCGATTATTTTTACGTTCCGGCGCATCAAACGATCTTCAACGTTCTTGTCGATCTTTGGAATGCCGGCGCCGCGATTGACTTAATCACCTTTACCCAAGTGCTGCGCGATCGAAATCTGCTCGAAAGCGTCGGCGGCGCAGCGGCAGTTACGAACCTGTTCACGTTCGTCCCGACGGCCGCAAACGTCGGCTATTACATCGATATCGTTCGAGATAAATACATTTTGCGTTCGATCATTGCGGCCGGTACCGAAAGCGTCCGCCGCGCTTACGAAGAACAAGACGAAGTCGGCAATCTCCTCGACGAAGTGGAGCAGAGAATTTTCGCCGTCGGCGAAGACCGCTTCAAAGGCCAGATGCTTTCGATGAAAGACCAGGTCATGGAAGCGATCGAATCGATCGAGAAACTTTACGAGCGCAAAGGCGGCATCACCGGAATCTCAACTGGCTTTGTCGAGTTCGATCGGATGACGAGCGGAATGCATCCGTCAGAGATGATCGTGATTGCAGCGCGCCCAAGTATGGGGAAAACCGCGCTCGTTATGAACATTGCCGAACATGTCGCGATCACCGAAAAGCTTTCGGTCGGGGTTTTCAGTTTGGAAATGAGCAGCCAGCAGCTTGTCCAGCGTCTGCTTTGCTCGCGCGCGCGGGTAAATTTGCAGAAAGTCCGCGATGGGTTTCTTGGGGAACGCGACTTTCCGAGCCTGACCGCGGCGGCTTCGAAACTCGCCGAGGCAAAAATTTTCATCGACGACAGTGCGAGCCTCACGATTCTGGAACTGCGGGCCAAAGCGCGTCGCCTGAAGGCGCAACAGGACGTCCAGCTGATCATCGTCGATTACCTACAGTTATTAAGGTCGACATCCCGCCGCGCACAAGACAATCGCCAGCTCGAAATCTCGGAAATTTCCGCAGGACTCAAGGGCTTGGCCAAAGAACTGAAAATTCCTGTCATTGTTGTGGCGCAGTTGAACCGCCAACCCGAACAACGTTCCGGTGGCAAACCGCGTTTGAGTGATCTACGTGAGTCGGGATCAATTGAACAGGATGCAGACCTGGTCGGCTTGCTCGTTCGTCCGGAGTTGTACGAAGAGGATGAGGAAGCGCGTCAGGAAAAATCGGGAGAAGCAGAATTAATCATCGCCAAGCAACGCAACGGACCAGTCGGCGAGATCCCGCTTACGTTCCTGAAAGAATTCACGCGCTTCGAAGATCGCGCGCGCAACGTTTCCGAACCCGAAGAAGCGTTCTAGAGCGATTTCGCGGCTTCGACAACGTGTTTGGCGTCGATTCCGAATTCCTTCATCACTTCAGTGCCGGGCGCGCTTAAGCCGAAGTGGTGTAAACCAATCACTTTTCCGTCGAGGCCAACAAATTCGTACCAAGTGTCGGGCACACCCGCTTCAATCGCGACGCGTTTGCGACACGAATTCGGCAAAACTTCTTCGCGATACTTCGCCGACTGACGTTTGAACCGCTCGAAGCAGGGCATCGAAACTACGCGTGTGCTATCGCCCAGTTCCTTGGCCGCAGCGAGCGCGTGCTGCAACTCGCTCCCACAAGACATGATGATGATATCAAGTTTGGCGGTTTCTCGTTTTGCGATATAACCGCCGCGCGCTACGCCTTCGCGGCGCAGCTGAACATCGACATCGTTCAAAATTGGAACGACCTGGCGCGTGAGTGCCAGCAAGGTTGGGCCATCGATGTACTCCATCGCAGCCGCGAACGCACCCACAGTCTCTTCCGGATCAGCCGGTCGGATCACGTCGATCTGCGGCATGACGCGAATGCTGCTGATGGTTTCAACCGGTTGATGAGTCGGGCCATCCTCACCGACGCCAACCGAATCGTGAGTGAAAATGTAAACGTTCGGAAGCTTCGACAACGCGGCGAGGCGGACCGAGGCACGACAGTAATCGGTAAACACCGTGAACGTCGCACCCGAGGTGCGAAAAATTCCGTGATACGAGATCCCGTTCATAATGGCGCACATCCCGTGTTCGCGGATACCAAAATGGATATTGCGGCCGGCGGGCGTGTTACGGGTGAAATCGCCTCCGTCTTTGATGTAATTCAAGGTCGAGCCGTGGAGATCAGCACTGCCGCTGATCAAGAAGGGCATCGCCTGCGCAATCGGCTGAAGCGCTTCGCTTCCAGCTTTGCGTGTCGCGAACTTCGAATCCTTTGGAAACTCGGGAATCTTCGATAAGAGATCAAAATTTACCTTTCGATCGATCGCGGCGTTCAGTTGCTTCGCCTGCTCGGGATTTTTCTTTTGCCAAACCTCATAGGTTTTTTCCCAGCGATCGTACTCAGCGAGCAATTTCTTTTTGTGCTCCGCGAAATAGGCGTAGGTCTCTTTTGAGACGTAATAATGTTCGTCCGGCAGACCGAGGCCCTTGCGCGCAGCATCGACAAACTTCGCGCCCGCCTCGCCGTGAGCTTTATAAGTTCCAGCAACCTCCGGGATCCCCTTCCCGATCAACGTGTGCGCGACGATCAGCTTCGGTCTTCCGTCGTTGTTCTCTTTGGCGTTATTCAACGCATCCAGAAATGCCTGCATATCGTGTCCATTAATTTCCTGGACGTCGAACCCGTAGGCTTTGAAGCGCATCGCCGTATCCTCGCTCTGCGTCGCTGTCGCCGGTGCGTCGAGCGTGACTGCATTTGAATCGTAAATCAGGATCAAATTATCGAGACCGAAATGGCCCGCGAATGCGCTTGCTTCCGCTGAAACGCCTTCCTGCAAACACCCGTCGCCCGCAAGACAAATGCAGTGCTGATCGAAAATGCGGTGCTCGCTGGTGTTGAATCGCGCGACGGCCATTTTCATCGCAACGGCAATTCCAACCGCGTTACCGACGCCTTGTCCGAGCGGCCCAGTTGTGCATTCAACTCCCGGTGTTTCGAAAAATTCCGGATGCCCCGGCGTTTTGGAGTGTAATTGCCGGAAACGTTTGATTTCCGACATCGGCAAATCGTAGCCGCTCATGTGCAGCCACGCGTAAAGGAACATCGAACCGTGTCCGGCTGAGAGAACGAAGAAATCGCGCCCGATCCAGCGCGGTTTATCCGGGTTATATTTTAAGGCGTAGCCGTAAAGCACAGCGCCGATTTCGGCGCAGCCGAGCGGCAGACCGAGATGACCGGATTGCGATGCTTGCACTGCATCCATGCAAAGGCCGCGGGCTTCGGTTGCCGCGCGCGAAAGGGCTTCGATGTTCAAACTCATGGGACGTTTATTATTTTAGATCGCGAATTCCGCAATCTCTTTCCAAATTTTCGCGGCAGAAGGGGGTCGCCAGCTGGTCTCGGGCGCGATGTTGAATAACTTGTGAATAAGAATCCGCTTTTGGGCTGTTTTATTCACACCATTCTGTGAATAAGGACTTAATTTCCCGACGTTCGCGACCTAGGTTGTCGATCTTGATGAAGCTGTCCGAAATAGCCGCAACCCTCCGAGAAATCCGTGTCGCGCCAGTCAAGAGTCTCGGGCAAAATTTTTTGCACGATCAAAATCTTGCCCGATGGATCGTAGACCAAGCCGAGATTAGTCCGAAAGACTTCGTCATTGAGATCGGACCGGGGCTGGGCGCCCTAACGAAATTAGTACTCGCGAAAGGCGCGCACGTTCTCGCGATCGAGAAAGACAAGCGACTGGCGGAGTATCTCCGCGAAAAATTCCGGAACCGAGCGGTCAAAATCTTGCACGGCGACGCGCTCGAATTTGATACGCGAATCCTGTACACGCGACCGGAAGTAAAACTGCTCGGTAATCTTCCGTATTACGTTTCGAGTCAGCTCTTAGTTAAGTTTCTCGAATATCCAAGCCCTATCTCACTCTGGCTATTGATGTTACAAAAGGAGTTGGCGAAGCGTCTTGTCGCGCAGCCAGGCACGGGCGATTACGGCGCGCTAACATTGATGCTGCAATTACATCATCGCTTCGAATATTTGCGCACCGTTGCCGCGAATGTGTTCCTCCCGAAGCCGGAAGTAGATTCCGCTCTCGTGCGCATCACTCAGCGCGAACGGCACGAGCTCCCAGCCTGTGATTACAACGCATTTCAAGAATTAGTGCGGTGCGGTTTTTCCCAGAGACGCAAGCAACTCGCGAAGCTAGTTCGCGAAAAACTGCCGAACTGGGAGGAAGTCGCTGGCGAGGTAGGTTTGAATGAGCGTGCGCGGGCGGAGGAACTTTCTCTTGAGCAATGGATCGCGTTAACGAATCGGATCGCTCCGATTCCTCCGGAAGTGCCTAATGGCAAACGCGAAGAGCAGTTCGCGGTAGTGGACGAGCAGGGCAATCTTAAAGGGGCGGCCCCGAGGAGCCAAGTGCATGCGAATAACTTGCTCCACCGGGCGGTCCACATCCTCGTTTTCAACCGCTTGGGGGAAGTTTTTCTCCAAATGCGGTCTCACTCGAAGGATCGACATCCCCTGGCGTGGGATTTGAGTGCAGCCGGCCACGTTAACGCTGGAGAAGAATACGATCAGACGGCCGAGCGCGAGCTTTGCGAAGAGCTTGGGATCAAGATCCCGCTGGAGAAAGTCGAGAAACTGACCGCTTCCGAAAAAACCGGCTATGAATTCATTTGGCTGTACCGCGCAACGCATGACGGCGAATTTCACCTGAACCGAAGCGAGATCGAGGCAGGCCGTTTCTTTCCGCCAGCGATTGTCGACGGTTGGATTAAAGCTCGACCGCGAGATTTTACGCCGGGATTTGTCGAGTGCTGGAAAATCTGGCGCGAAAAAAATCCTTAACGACGGCGGCGACGGAGAGATCTGGATCTTAGGCCGGGTTTCCCGACACGACCCAAGGCGCTGCGCTTGAATTTGCGAGCTGCCCGGCGCGCACCCTCTTTTCCACCGTAAAGTGAATCGCTAAACATCCTCGTAACCGCTTTTGTTCCGCGCAAAAAGTGCACTTGGAAACCGTGCGTTTGTTTCTTCGCCCGCGCCTTCGTGTCAATGCGGCGGATGTTCTGTTCCGAATCTGGATTGGATCGTCTTCGCATGAGCCCTGCCTAACAACTACGTCAAACAACGCCAGAATCAACGAGTCGCGATGTTTTTATCCAGTAACTGCGTATTCTCCGGCGACGGCAAATCCCACGTCCGCCATTTCTTTTCGTAATCCTCGGCTGGAAGAAGCACGTAGCAGGGGTGTCGCGAGGAACGAAACCAAGTGATCATTTTCACAAGCTCTGGCTCAGCCATCGTCGTGCAGCCGGTGGTCGCGCGGTTCACGCCACGGCGAATGTGGAAAAAAATCGCGCTGCCCGCGCCGGGCACCGGCGGATCGGAATTGTGGCGGATTTCGACTAGCCAATGGTAGGCGAAATCGCCGGAGCGCATTTTTTCGTGGGTGTAGTTGTCCGGCGGATTTTTTGGGTCGATTAGAATATGACGATTGTAATCGGGCGAGCGCGGGTCATCGCTCCAAACGTCCGCTTCCGTGACCTGGTGATACGGATAATCGCCGCCCGCCGGCAACTTGGCGTCGTAACCGAATACTTTGCCGATTGCGAAAATTCCGGCCGGCGCGCGTCCATCCCGTTCCTGTTTGTGCAATCCCGGTTCATCCTGGCCAACGAGGCCGCTGCCCCAGGCTAACCCATTCTTGCCGAACAAAACGGGTGCAGGCGGCCCAAGAGCGGTCCAGTCGTTGCCGCGCGCGCGCTCGAAGAGTTGCATCCTGCCGTGCATCGAATTCCAATCCGGCGCAATGGCGACGATGAGCTGCGAACAATCCTGCGGCACCCCATCGGCATGCGCGCTGCTGACAATAGTCCCCGCCATCGCAAAAAGAGCTGTACGCAAGATCGACATAAACATGCGCAAATGTCGACGCACGGCGTATTGATTTCCTCGTTTCGTGGAAAAAATCTGCGACGGCCTCATCCTCGTTGTCATTGTCTTCATCAACTATGCGCCAGCTGTACGCAACGATTTTGTCTGGGATCACATACCGGGCCGCCGAATTGGTCGATCGAAAAACGCTGCGTTCAATTGCTCGATGAAACCGGGGCGAACTCGACTGCGATCACGAATTGCTCACCTTTCTGCAGCGACAATCGTATCGCGCCGATAGCTGGAACCTGTTCAACGAACTCCACGCGAACCTTGGACATTCTGTTGAAACCGAACAGGCGCTCGCGCGGGCACGCGCCTACGATGTCCACCTAACGACATCGAAATCAGTAAATTGATTTGCTTAGATCGGCATCAGCGCTCGCTGCTTCGATCGCCGCTGTGTCGCGCGCCAGAAACTTCGCGCCCCAAAACCAGAATAGACCGGCCACGCACATCATTGCCGAGACTACGAAGAACGCGACATTCAAGTTCGTTCGGTCCGCGACCCCGCCGATCAGCGGCGGGGCGGCGGCGTCTCCTAGCAAATGAATGATGAAAATATTTACGGCAAAAGCGGTCGCGCGGACTTGTGGCTGCGTCACATTCGCTAGCGCCGTGTTCGACGGACCGGTATTAAAGAAAAGAAAAAAAATCGCCAGAAACATCATCACCCATGCCGCCGGGAACGGCGTGAACAGCATTAGCACCGAAAACGGAAATGCGATCATCACGCCCACCCCGGAGACAAGAAAATAGGAGCCGGCGAATCGCTTTCGAAAATAATCTCCTGCTACGCCGCCCGAAAGCGTCGCGGTTAATCCGCCAAGCGCGAGGATCCCGCCAAAAATAATCCGGCTCGTCGGAGGCATGCCGCGGTATTGCAAATAACCGGGCACCCAAAACGACATTCCGCCGATTGCGAACGTCAGCGCCGTCATCGCCAGCGTGTTCAAGACATAAGACGGGATTCGCGCGAGACCAATGTAATCCTGTAAACTCGCGCGCAGTTTTGGTTGTAAATGATGAGGCGTCATCCGCGGATCACGCCGGAGAAAACAGGCAATACCGAGCAGAATTCCCGGCGGCGCAACCACGAAGAACGCGTGCTGCCAACCCCAATGCGCGGCCAGGAACCCGCCGATCGCATACCCGATTGCGCTTCCAAACGGAATTGCGACGTAAAAATACGACATTACCCGTCCGCGGATCGATAGAGGAAAAGAGTCGGCGATGATCGTTGGCGCAGCCGGACCGTAAGCTCCCTCGCCCACTCCGACCAGAAGACGCATTGCAAATAAAAAGGCAAACGTCGTGGCCAATCCCGATCCCGCTGTCGCGGCGCTCCAGAGAATTACGCCGACGCCGATGATGACCCAGCGCGAGAAACGGTCGGAGACCCAGCCGAAAATGAGCGAGCTAACCATGTAACTCCACAGAAATGCGCTCCCCAAGGAACCGCTCAAGAAATGCGCGTGCGGATCGTTCACCGCAAAAAAATGCGCGCGGATTTCTGGTTCGACCGACGCCAGGACGTAGCGGTCGATAAAATTGAAAAGGTTGATCGCCAGTAACAGCGCGAGTGCGGTTCGGCCGCCGGGGGCAGGACGGTCTCTGGTTTCCATTACGAATTGCCGATTGGCAGATAAATGGCCGCACGCTAATTGTAAACAAGAAACAATGCCTCACACTTCCGCCGGCGAGCGCGCGCTCCATTTTTTTGGCCGGCCGCTCATCCGAACCTTTTATCGCGTTCGCGCGCTCGGTCTCGAGAATTTGCCTGAGGGGGGCTTCCTCCTTTTACCGAATCATATCACATGGGTGGACGCCGTCGTGCTACAATTCGCCTGCCCGCGGCCGGTTCGCTACATCATCGATCAGGAGTTTTATCAGAAACCTCTTCTGCACCCGTTTCTGCGACTAGTGCGCTGCATCCCAATCGACTCACACAAGGCGCGATCAGCGATTCGCGCTGCCACTAAACAGATCGCCGCTGGCGAGATTGTTTGTCTTTTCCCGGAAGGACAACTGACGCGCTCCGGAACGTTGTTGCGCCTGCGCCGCGGTTACGAATTAATCGCGGAACACGCCAACGCCCAAGTCGTTCCGGTCTGGCTCGATCGACTGTGGGGCTCCATCTTCTCGTTCCAAGGCGGAAAGTTCTTTACCAAGCTGCCGAAGGAAATTCCGTATCGCGTCACGGTGGCGTTCGGCAAACCGATTGATGCAAACGCGGCCGACATCGCGACGGTGCGGGAAGAACTGCTCAAGCTCGGCGAGTTCTGTTACAGCCGTCGCCCTTCGTTAGATCGACATCTTGCCGAAGCCTGCCTGCGCGGTCTGAAACGGAGGCGTTTTAGCACTGCCGTCATCGACGGCATGGATCACAGCCTATTGAGCCGCGCAAAACTTCTCGGGGCGGCGGCCGCTTTGAGCCGTTTTCTTCGAAAAGAATTTTCTGATTCGCGCATCGCGATCGTTTTGCCTGCCGGTAAAGGTTCGATGGTCGCAAACCTCGCTGCGACACTTGCCGGCAAAATTCCCGTCGATCTCAACTTCACCATGGGACGCGCGGCCAATGAGTTCTGCTGTCAACGCGCAGAACTGCGCGTCGCCATTTCGGCAGCCGCGTTCATGGAGCGCGTGAAGGATTTTCCATGGCCGCAACGCGTCTTGAAACTGGAGCAGTTGCTGCCGCAGCTGAAGCCGCAAATCCTCTTCTGGTGGATGATGTCGATCTTCTGCCCGACGCGCGTGTTACTGCGACTATTAGGAATTCCAAAAAGAGGTGGACATGCCGAAGCCAGTTTACTTTTCACTAGCGGCACCACTGGTGATCCAAAGGGCGCGCTACTCAGTCATCGAAACATCGTCGGAAACGTTTCTCAGTTCAGCGCATTGCTCAATGCAAGAAAGGAAGACGCGATTCTGGCGTCGCTGCCGTTTTTCCACAGCTTCGGCGCAACCGTGACACTCTGGTATCCGTTGATCGAAGGCGTGCGCATTGTCACCTACCCAACTCCGCTCGAAGTCGCGAAGAACGCAGCGTTGATCGAGAAATACAAATTAACGCTCCTGCTCGCCACGCCGACTTTTTTGCGCGGCTACTTGCGCAAAGCCGAGCCTCAACAGCTCCGAAGCCTGCGCCTCGTTATCACCGGGGCGGAAAAACTTCCGCTCGGTCTTGCCAAGGCCTTTGAAGAGCGATTTCAACAGCGGGTTTTCGAGGGCTACGGACTCACTGAGACCTCGCCGGTCGTGAGCGTGAATTTGCCTGAACCACAACCAAAACGTGGCGAACAAGTGCAGCCATCGAGCCGGTTAGGTTCGGTCGGCAAAATGGCGCCCGGAATCGCTGCCGAAATTCGCGAACCGGAGACCGATCGAAAACTCTCCCTCCATGAAACCGGAATGGTCTGGTTTCGCGGCGTCAATGTTTTCGAAGGTTACCTTCATGACGAAGAACGAACTGCCGACGTGTTGCACGGCAGATGGTTGAAGACAGGCGACATCGGTCGCTTCGACGAAGACGGCTTCCTTTACATTGAAGGCCGGCTTTCGCGTTTTTCAAAAATCGGGGGCGAAATGGTCCCGCACGAAGCTGTCGAACAAAAGATCGTCGATCTGCTCGGCTTCTCGGGAAGAGACGAGCGCGTGGTTGCGATCGTCGGAGTCCAGGACCTGGCCAAAGGCGAAGCGCTCATTCTCCTCGCCGGGCTCGATATCAACCTTGCCCAGCTTCGCGATAAACTTCGCGAAGCTGGCGTTCCCAATTTATGGATCCCGAAAAAAATTTGCCGCGTTGATACAATCCCCGTCCTCGCTTCCGGAAAGCTCGATCTTCGGAGATGCCAGGAACTCGCAGCTCAGGCTAAATTAGAAACGGAATGAGCAGATTGGTCCATTCGGTTGCCAATCGCGCGGCGGCCCTCTTCATGAGAGTGTTGTTCGGGTATTCGTCGCGCGTTTACACGATGGGCCACGAAAATGCCGACCAGACGGGCGGATTTCTACTCGCCTGCAATCACATCAGTCATTTCGATCCATTCATTATTTCATCCGTGGTTCGGCGAAAGATTGACTGGATGGCGATGGCGGAATTCTTTCCGTTGCCGGTCGTCGGACTGTTTTTGCGCGCAGTAGACGCGTTTCCGGTCGAACGCAATCGCGCGGATCGAAAAACAATCCGGACTGCGATTGAACGCCTCAAAAACGGACGCGTCGTTGGCGTTTTTCCCGAAGGCGGAATTCGTGACGGCACAGGTTCATTGCTCGAGGGCGGGCGGGTCCGTGCCGGCACATCGACGTTGGCGCACATTGCCCAAGTTCCAATTGTGCCCTGCGTTATACTCGGCAGCGATCGGCTATACGCGAAAAGAAATTGGCTGCCGTTCCGCCGCACTCCGGTCTGGATTGGTTTCAGCAAAGCAATCTCGAGCTTTCCTGAGTTGGAAAAATCTGCAGCACGGCAGCGCATTGAAGCTCAGTTAACCGCCGCGTTTCAAAGAATCTACGTCGAGTTGCGCGGTAAATTCAAGCTCACAGCCGACGATTTACCCCGTCCGCCGCGTGACCGGATGCGCGCGCGCTCGAAAGGTCCCTGCCAACCGCTACGACGGGCAGCGGCATCGACGGTCGACTTCGGGATGTGCATGGCGATGAATTTATTGCAATCGCGCCACCGCTTGAACGGCACCAGCGCAGAGGAGATGGAACGCTACATCGGTCAATGCGAGAAGCTTACGCCCCACGAATATTACGCCGCGCCAAACGCTGTCGATCTTGTCGGCGCGGTCGGCCACGGAAATGCAAAGACAGTCACGTGGCGCAGCCCAATCGAGACCAAATTTCAACAGAACAATGTTGCTCGCGCCGATTTCTTTCCGCGCACAAGCGGAAAAACTGTGCCGACTGTGTTCATGTTGCACGCTCTTATGTCTGCAACGCACATTGGTTATCGCCGATGGGCCATGCGATTCAACGAACTCGGTTGGAACGCGTGCTTTGTTCATTTGCCCTATCATTACTCACGCGCGCCGCGCGGTCACTGGAATGGCGAGCTCGCAATCACCGCTAATTTGATTCGCAACGCCGAAGGTTTGCGACAGGGCGTGATGGAGATCCGCCAGCTCATCGCTGCCCTTCGTGAAGCTGGTTTTAGCGAATTTGGAATTCTCGGAACAAGTTACGGCGGTTGGATCGGCGCTTTGCTGGCAACGGTCGAACGCGATCTCCGATTTGTCGCGCTCATAGCGCCGATCGTAAATGTTGAGCACGCGATTTGGGAAAACCCAGGCACGGTTTTCATACGCCGCGAGCTACGCCGCGCAAAAATCTCGCCCGAGCTGGTCGCGCGACATTTTCATCTCAGCTCGCCGTCGCACAGCGTGCCCTTGTGCGATCCGGAGCGTGTGCTGTTCGTTTCGGGCGATTTCGATCTAATCGCGCGGTCATCCGACATCGAAGCGATCCAGCAAAAATGGCGCGGCTCCGAGTTGCTCCGCGTACCCCAAGGACATTTCGGTTATCGCATGATGCGCGAAACCGTCGCGCGGTTGAAAGAGCGCGGACTCTAATGCAAATCGAGGTAATCGTACCAGTGCATCGCGTTCATTAAATCGCGCAGCTCTTGATTGTCATCCGACAACGGCGGCAACCATTCATCGATCAATTCGCGGCGCCACCAGCCTTTTTCGCCAAGCGGCGCGAAGCGATAGCGATAAAGCCGCGCGCGAATGAAGTGAGGTGGTTTGTCTGGAAATGGACTGTTTGCGAGCAAAGACAACGTGTCGGGATCGTTGTGCAGAAGTTTCCAGACAAAATGGAGCGTCCATGGGTATTCGCCCGGACTCGCCATCGCCGCGAACCAGATTTGCCAATCAATGCGGGGTTGATACGGCGCGATAAACGGCGGACGGCGATCGGGATCGCTCGGCTTCGCGACAAATTCGTATTCCTTCCACTTTGTGTCGCCGGTGACCATCATGTCGTCGGTGCCTTCAAAAATGATTTCGTCACGCTCGCGACCAACCGTTCCAAACGCGCCATAAGTGTTGACCAAATCAAACCGGTTAAATGCAGTGTTCATCATTTGACGATGCGAAATGAGATTAAGCACCGGCGCGATGCTCAAATAGGCGATGAGGATCGACAGCGCGAACGCGATCGCGTTGTTGATCCGCGATGGTTCCGATTCTTGCGCGGCTTTTTCCGCGCGCGCCACGATGGGCTTTGGCAAAACGTGACACAGAAACGTGTCATCGAAACAGGCGAGAAATGGAATGATCGTCAGGTAGTTCAGAAACGAAAGATTACCGCTGATAACGAGAATGATCTGAAACGTTACCAGCAAGATGCCGGCGACATGGCGCGCACTTCGCGGCCCGAATGAAAACCAGGGTACGATCAATTCAACAAAATGGTTCCAAAGCGTTTCGAATTTATGAAACCATTGTGGCGCAAAATGTAGATAGCGGCTGATCGGGTTTGGGATTGGCTGCGTTTCGTAGTGATAAAACATGCAGGTCAAATCGCGCCAGCAGGGATCGCCACGCAGTTTGATCAGACCCGCGCCAACCATGATTCGAAAGCCGAGCCACCGAAAAAGCCACAGCACCAAAAACGGTGGGCGGCACTTCGGAAACGGCCGGCCGTCGAGCAACGGACAGAAAAAGATCGACAAAAACCCAGTCTCGAGCAGTTGGATTTCCCAACCGTAGCCATACCAAATCTGGCCGATGTGAACGACCGACATGTACATCGCCCACAAGATCGTCAGAAGAATGGCGTTCGCGTAACCGCCGAGCACGATGAGTGAAAGCGCGAAACCGACCCAGGCAAAGATCAGCATTCCTTGATCCGTGCACCCGAACCAAAACAAAGTCGGCAGCTCCAACATTCCTTCCGTCCGCGAACCGAGATGCGAATGAATGTTGTACAAATAAACGTCCGCCGGACTCAGGCCATTGCGACCTACCAACGGTACCAGCTGTCGCGCCGCGACGAAAAAGGCCATCGTGTAAACAAATCCAAGCAGCCGCAGGATGACGAATCGCGTCAGCCAGTAAGAGTTTCCCCGCGCGAAGAATTTCGCGATGACGTTTTCTTCATTCATTGCCGTCGCAATGATGGCGGAAGATGCCGGTGGGGAGAATGGAGCCGGCAGGAGCCGAGCCGCGCAGACGAAGCCCGAAGGGTTTGCGAACCGGAGCGAGCGAATCAATCAAACTCCAATAGCGAATTCGCACGGTGCGACCTTCTACGAAAATATGCGACCATTGCCATGTTTCAGAAGGGCACTAAACGTCGGCTAACCATTCCACTGCAAGAAAAATGAAAACTGCCAGGGGGGAGAATCGAACTCCCGACCAAGGGCTTATGAGTCCCCTGCTCTACCGCTGAGCTACCCTGGCGTTTAAGCGGCGACAAAGTTCAATCGCGCCGCGCAGCTGTCAACGCGCCGCGATTTGGAACTAGCTTTTCGGCTTCGAAACGAAGGGCGCGAGATCTTTTTCGCTGCCGCGCAGCGCCGCCATGAAACAAACGCCGTTGGACTCCTTCACAACTCCCGCCCAGTGATCCTGATCGACATAGCGCCAGCCATTGAAATGTTTAGCTGCACCAGTTTTCGGGTCCGGCTCTGCCGGGAACATGAAGAACTGCATTTTCTTTTCCACGACCCAGACTTGCGCGACGCGTTGGCCTTCCTCGTCGTCGAAGACGCGACAGCCGAGCGTCTTGAGATCCGCAAACTCCGGCGGCACGTCGTAATGAACGAGCCGATGCTTCATGAAAAGAAAATCGCTGAGCGCGCCGGCATCCGTTTTCACCGGATCGAGCATCATCGCGTGAGTTGAGCTGGCAGTCGTCAACAAGCGGCGCGCCGTCGGTTCGCCCGGAAAACGATTCAATCGATCGATGAGTTGGAAGACTCCTACAATCGCGATGACGAAAACCGCAATGCCAGTCGCGAGAAACGCCGGGTTCTCAGCATATCTTTTCCACGGCTGCCGCTTCGACGCAATGAATGTCTCCGTCTGCTCCCACTCAATAATTTCCTTCGGAATTGCAATTGTCTGGACAAGCGCGGTCGCTGCTTTGTCGAAGTTTTGCTGAACGGCGAACATTTCAGTCTTACACGCGCGCTCTACCGCGGCGCGCAACGTGCGATCGTCCACGTGCACGCCGTCAATCGGCGCGCAGTGCAACAGTATCTTGTCACGCCGCGAAAGTTGGGCTGCGCTCATATTTGCGTAACTGGAAATGTCGCGTCCAGCCACGCCTGGAATTCGCGGCGGCCGTTGCCGAGCAATTTCGATAACTCCGGCGGCTTCAGCTCGGTCAGAGACAGCAAATCGCGGTAACTGAATTCATTCAGATAAAAAAGCGAGAGCGCAGTGCGCTGCGGATCGGGCGCCGCGGAAATCCAGATTGCGAATTGTTCCGGCTCCAGTTTTTCAATTTGCGAAGGCGCCCAATCGGCAAGCTCGCCTTGTTTAAAATCGACATTTTCGGCTTGCAGGCCTTGCTCGCCTGCTTCGAGACACCGCCAGCGCGCGTTGCGAAAGAACCAGAGCCGATCGCGCGGGGCCTCACCATCCACCGCCAACCGGGCTGCTTCGCGCAGAGTCGCGTGAAAAATCTCCTGTGCTTTCGTGGCATCAGCCAGCATCAGAAAGCAAAAGCGATAAAGCTGAAGTAGGTCTTGTTTCTCTTCGGCCACACGGACTTCTTTCCCAAACCCCGAATGTTACGCGCCTTGCCTAGATCGCAACGAAAAGATCGAGCTAGCGGCGGTTCGTCGAACCCGCCGCCAGCGATTTAGAGCAATCGCTCTTATCTCAACTCTTTCAAGCGCCGCGCAACTTCTTGCGCGTTATCGCGGCTGTTGAACGCGGAAACTCGAAAATAACCTTCCCCCTGGGCGCCGAATCCTGCGCCCGGAGTGATGACCACGTTGATCTCGTTCAACATTCGATCAAACATCTGCCAACTCGTTAGGCCGCTCGGCGTCTGGACCCAGATGTAAGGCGCGTTCTCACCGCCATAAACTTTCAGGCCGATTTGTTCGCACGCTTCACGCAAAATCTTCGCGTTGCACATGTAATGCTCGATCAACTCGCGACATTGTTTGCGCCCCTCGCCCGAATACAAAGCTTCGGCCGCGCGCTGCACTGGGTAACTGACGCTGTTCGATTTTGTGCTCCAACGTCGGTGCCACAGTGGATGAAGCGGAAATTTCCTCCCCGAATCGGTCTGGGCGCGCACCGTTTTCGGCATCACCGTGAAACCGCAACGAACGCCCGTGAATCCGCCGATCTTGGAAAAACTGCGAAACTCGACTGCGTAGTCGCGACCCCCTTCGACTTCGAAAATTGAATGCGGAATCTTCGGGTCGGCAATGTAAGCTTCGTAGGCCGCGTCGAACAAAATCAGCGAATCGTGTTGCCGCGCGTATTCAATCCAGCGTGCGAGGTGCTCGCGCCTTGCTACCGCACCGGTTGGATTGTTTGGGAAACAAAGATACACAAGATCGACATGTTCGCCGCCGCACCGGGGTGGCTCTGGGATAAAATTGTTCTCCGCTGTGCACGGCAAATAAACGATTTCGTCGTAGCTCCCGTCCTTGCGCGCGACGCCGGTGTGCCCCGCCATCACGTTCGTGTCGACGTAAACAGGATAAACCGGATCGGTGATCGCGACCTTGTTCTGATCGCCGAGAATGTCGAGGATGAATCCGCAGTCGCATTTCGAACCGTCCGACACGAAGATCTCGTCATCGGCGATTTCAATCTTGCGGTCGCGGAAATCCTTCTGCGCGATTGTCGATCTTAGGAATTCGTAACCTTGTTCCGGTCCGTAGCCGCGAAATGTTTCACGGTGCCCAAGCTCGTCCGCGGCGCGTTTCATCGCGTCGATCGCCGCCTGCGGCAGCGGTTCCGTCACGTCACCGATGCCGCAGCGAATCAAACGCTTCGCCGCATCCGGATTCCTTTCGCAAAATTCGCGGACGCGCCTCGCGATCTCGGGGAAGAGATAACCAGCCTGTAACTTGAGATAATTTTCGTTTAAGTAGGCCACTGTAGCGGTACCGGCGCTCTCCAAGCGCCGAATCCGATTAAACGACGGTCAGAGACCACCGCTATACAGAAGTAGAAGAAATCAATAATTTTTGGCCACAGCGTCCCAATTCACGACGTTCCACCACGCCTTGATGTAATCCGGCCGGCGGTTCTGGTAATTGAGATAGTAAGCGTGTTCCCAAACGTCGATGCCGAGGATCGGCGTGTTGCCGTCCATCAGCGGGCTGTCCTGGTTCGGTGTGGAAATAATTTCCAGCTTGCCGCTCTTGTTTTTGATCAGCCAGGCCCAGCCGCTGCCGAATCGGCCGACACCCGCGGTGGAAAATTTTTCCTTGAACTGATCAAACCCGCCGAACGCCGATTTGATGCCGTCGGCGAGTTTGCCTTTTGGTTCGCCGCCCGCTTTCGGGCCCATGATTTTCCAGAAGAACGAATGATTCGCATGACCGCCGCCGTTATTGCGCACGACCGTGCGAATGTCTTCCGGAACCGAATTCATGTCGCGTATCAAATCTTCGACCGATTTCTTTTCCAGATCGGGTTTCCCTTTAATCGCGTTGTTAACGTTAGTGACGTACGCCTGATGATGCTTAGTGTAATGGATCTCCATCGTCCGCGCGTCGATATGCGGCTCGAGCGCGTTGTAGGCGTAAGGTAATTTTGGTAGTTCGTATGCCATAATTAGTACAGTTAATCGAATTACGCCGCGCGACAGGTTTTATTTTTGGCTGCAGCGAAGATGTTGGTTAGAACCAACCGTCAATTGCGTGACGCCTGATAGAATCCCGGCTGGGTGATTTGGCCGTTGCGATAGTTCAGAAAAGTCGCAAGAGCGAGGAGCGGGAAATTTTGCCGATACATGTCGTACTTCAGATAAAACACGCCCGGAAAGCCGGTGCCGGTGATTTCCGGTTCGTCCCAGGAGCCGTCTTCCTTTTGTGAACTCAGAAGAAAACGCAGACCGCGTTGAATGCTCGGATGATTGAGATCGCCGCAAGCGCAAATACCCATGATCGCCCACGCGGTTTGCGACGCTGTGCTCTTGCCGATTCCCTTCGTCGCAGGGTTTTCGTAAGTTGCGCACATCTCGCCCCAGCCGCCGTCGTCGTTCTGACAGCTCTCGAGCCAATCGCGTCCGCGCAAAATCCAATCCTCCGTCATGTCGTGACCGATCGCACGTAATCCGCGCAGCACTTGCCATGTTCCGTAAATGTAATTCACACCCCAGCGTCCATACCATGAGCCGTCCGCTTCCTGAGTCTCGATCAAATAATGGATCGCGTCCCGAACGCTGCGGACTCTTGGATTGAAATTGATGTAGCCGAGCAACTCGAGCGTGCGCGCGGTCAGATCGCTGCACGTTGGATCGAGAATCGCGTTGTGGTCGGTAAACGGCATGTCCTCCAGCCACGGCGTCGTCACGTTTTTATCGAACGCGGCCCAACCGCCATCGCGGCATTGGAAACTGAGTTCCCAATCGAGTGCGCGGCGAAACGTTCTTTCTAGTTCCGGCGCATCGTCCGGTTTAACAAGCCGCAACGCCATCAACACCATCGCAGTGTCGTCGACGTCGGGATAATAAACGTTGTTGTATTCAAAAGGCCATCCGCTCGCTTCCGGATGTGAATTGTTGAATTGCCAATCCCCGCGGATCCGCACTTCCTTTTCGAGCAACCATTTCGCCGCACGACGCAGCGCGGGATCGTCGGCGGGCAAACCGGATTCGGCGAGCGAGATCACATTGATCGCAGTGTCCCAAACAGGCGAGAGACACGGTTGGATCCGAAAGTCTTCCGGATCATCGACAAACAATCCCGCGAAATCCTGCGCCGCTTTCTTGTACATCGGGTGTTCCTTCGAATAGCCGAGCACGCGGAGCGCGATCAAACAATTAAGCATTGCTGGATAAACCGCCGCCAGTCCGTCGCTCCCCAGCGCGATTCGTTCCAGTATCCAGTGTTCGGCTTCTTCGAGCGCGCGTTTCCGCATCGGGCGAATCCGCAACGGGTGCAAAATTTTCAAAACGTCATTGAGACGAAGGAAGAAGTTGCGCCAGGTCCAGAAGCGTTCGCTCCGCGGCAAGCGCAAATCGCTTTGCTCGGTGCCGATCGGATAAAGTTCGTGCAGTTGCTTGTTGCCCGGCAACGAGCGCGTCGGTTTGAAGTGATTGATGATCGCGAGCGGAATGAGCATCGCCCGACTCCAGGACGACATTTTGTATATGTGAAACGGCGCCCAGGTCGGAAGCAGAATCATTTCCACCGGAATCGTCGGCAGATATTTCCACGGAAACTGGCCGAGCAGCGCGAGGTAAAGCTTACTGAATGTGTTCATACGCGGGATGCCGCCGAGACGGAGAATGTTCTCGCGCGCTTTCCGCATGAAAGGCAGATCGGGCGAATAACCGGCTAGCTTGAGCGCGAAGTAACCTTTGACCGACGCGTTGATTTCGCTCGGGCCACCGAAATAAATGTTCCAGCCGCCGTCGTGCAGCTGGCGCTTCAGAATGTGCTGGGCGCAACGTTCCTGAAGATGGACGTCGATCTCCCCGAGCCAGTGCATAAATAGCACGAAGTCGGAGCAAAGCGTGCTGTCGACGAGCAATTCGCCGCACCAATGGCCGTCTCCGTGTTGCTGGCGCAACAAATTTTTCTGTGCGCGCACAATCGCGTCCGCGATTTCTCCATCGCTCGCCACAAACGCCTGTTCGCGCTCTGGAGTCGCGCTTCGTAATGCGATGACGTTTCCTGAAGAACTCATTGAAAATGTCGACCTTACAACTTCGATCGAACGATGTT
>Ga0306918_10000346_pt1 | contig 20488 bp, 20 predicted proteins | sample tim00Cox0000000H_FD_203315 | JGI IMG/M metagenome (GOLD analysis project Ga0306918, IMG submission 203315) | Lab enrichment of tropical soil microbial communities from Luquillo Experimental Forest, Puerto Rico - timezero.00C.oxic.00.000.00H (v2)... | ecosystem: Environmental > Terrestrial >... | reverse complement strand
CCGGAAGGGTATGTAACGAATACCGCAAACCATGGGCTTCAACCCGGGTAAATTGCAGCTGCAGCAAAGGATGACATCATGAAACATCTGCTGACCGGCGTGGCGGTCGTTGCCGCGCTCGCATTCGGCGCGCCTATCTGGGCGCAACCAGTTAGTCCGTCAGGTGGGAACCCGATGGGCATGCCGGGCCCGAACCCCGGCGGGCCGGGGCTGACGCCGTACAGCGGAGGCGCGCCCGGGCCGAAACCATCGGGGTCAAACTACATCCCATCGTCGAGGCCGCCCGCGGCAATGGCGCCTGGGGCAATGGCGCCCGCGACTGGGGCGCCGATGTCGGAGAGCACCTCGGCCACACCGCCGAGCCACCGCCATGCGCGTCATATGGCACACGCCAAGCCCTCGCATCACCCTAGCCGTTTCCCGAATTTGCAGGGCAACGTGGCCAACCAGCTGAACCAAGCAGAGCTGTCGCGTTTGCAGTCGGGCAACACGGCCATGCCCCCGGCCCCGCCGCCACCCGGCGCAATGCCGCCCCCGCAGCCAATGGGAACGAGCGGAGGCGGGGCGCCGTATCGCCCGTAACCGGCGCCGAGAAAGCAAAAGGGGGGCGAGAGCCCCCGTTTGCTCTATTAACGGGAATTTCGCGAGTTCGTGGCGGCTCAGCTATGGCCCACCGCATCGCGTCGGCGGGCGAGGCGTTCCATTTCTTCGAGCAAATCGTGTAAGGCCTGGTCCGCAACATAGGCCATCTTGGCGAAGGCTCGCAGGAAGCTGTCGGTGCGGGGCAGCTGGAAGAGCGTCTCTTCGCCGCCCTTGCCCTTGCCGGCGCTGACCAGAACGACGTTATCGTGGGGCTGCAGCATCAGTTCTTCGAGGGCTTTGCCTGGACCGGTGACGTACTCGACAACCCGGCATCGTTCGGTGGAGTGCGTTTCCTGCGAGATCGTCATCCGATAGGCGGCGCGGGTCGTCGCCGCGTCGATCAAGGCCCGCGCGAACGGGCGCAGAAACGTCTCGTCGAAGCCGAGTATCGCGGTCGGACGCTCATCGGTTACCGACGAGCGCATTTCCAGCGCCGCCCACAGCGATGCGCGGCCCCCGAAATAGTCGGCCGAGGCCAGATCGAGGTTGATCGAATCGATCGGCATCGGCGGCGAGATCGACCGCGGCGACAGAAAGGCGAAGCAAGCCGGCTCCCGCTTCAGGGAAATATTCGTCGTCGCTTCGAGATTCCGATCGGTGAGCGCGGGAGTGTCGGCCATGGCAAACCCGGTTCGAGGAGGTGCTTCGGATGTTGGATAGGCCGGTTCCGCCGAGTTTGTCAAAGTGTAACAAAGAATTAACGTAATCTGCGGCCTTTGGCCGCGAGCTTTCCGGCTGATCTGGCTTTATCCAGAATGCGGCAATTGTGGCTGAAGAATCGCAGTGACCAGGCGCGCAGCTTCACGGCCGAATATTACCGCTCGCTCGGACAAGCTGCGCCAGCGCCCTATCTCACTTGGCTTCCCGCTCGATCGACTGTTCGGCGGCGAGCCACTCCCTCTCTGCCCTCTCGATCGACCGCACGAGTTCGGCGCGGCGTTTCAGTGCAGCGGAGAGCTCAAACCGGTCGGATCTGGCGCCCCGCGGCTCGGCCAAAGTGCGGTCGAGCGCCTCTCGCTCTTCTGTCAGCCGCGCGATCGTCTCCTCGGCCTGCCGTGCAACCCGCCGCAATGGGTCGAGTTCTAGCCGGCGTTCTGCGGCCAGGCGCCGCGTAGTGCGGCGGCCGCGGGGTGCGGCGGCGGTCGAACGGCCAGCGGCCCGCGAGGCGTCGGTGTCCAGCACCAGCCGCTCGTAATCGTCGAGATCCCCGTCAAACGGCCGAACCGTCCCACCGGCGACCAGCCAAAGCCGGTCGGCGATCAACTCGACCAGGTGGCGGTCGTGGCTCACCAGCACCACCGCACCAGCGAAATCGTTGATCGCCTGGACGAGCGCCTCGCGGGCCTCGATGTCGAGGTGATTGGTCGGCTCGTCGAGGATCAGCAGCGCCGGAGCGTTGTGCGTGATGAGAGCCAGGTTCAAACGCGCCCGCTCGCCACCCGACAGCTCGCCGGCCGCGACAAAGGCCTTTTCCTGGCTGAAGCCGAACCGGCCGAGCCGCGCCCGCACGGCTTCGGGGGGGCCGCCGGGCATCAGCGCCGACAAGCGATCAAAAGCCGAAGCATCGGACTGCATCTGGTCGATCTGGTGCTGTGCAAAAAAACCGCAGGCGAGGTTCGGAGAGCGGGCCACTCTTCCCGCCATCGGCTCGAGCTGACCGGCGAGCAACCGGGCGAGCGTCGTCTTGCCGTTGCCGTTGGCGCCGAGCAGCGCAATCCGGTCGTCGGGATCCAGCCGCAAATCGAGCCGCGACAATACCGGTTTGCCCGCGACGTAGCCGACCGCAGCGCGCTCGAGAGTGATCAGCGGCGGGCGAAGATGCAGCGGTTCCGGGAATGCGATGCGTGGCGGCGCCTCCTCGACCGACAGCACGATCGGCTCCAGACGCGCCAGCGCCTTGAGGCGACTCTGCGCCTGGCGCGCTTTTGATGCCTTGGCGCGGAAGCGGTCTACAAAAGCCCGCAATCTCTCCCGTTCGTCGGACTGCCGGCGGGCCAAGATTTCGAGGCGCCGCGCGGCCTCGGTGCGCGCCCGCAGAAAGGCGTCGAAACCGCCGGAGTAGGCGGTCAGTCTACCGCGTTCGAGATGCAGCGTGAATGTCGTTACCGCATTCAAAAACCGACGGTCGTGGCTGACCAGGATCAGTGTTCTGCGATAATTGCGCAGAAAGCGCTCGAGCCACAGCGCCGCTTCGAGGTCGAGATGATTGGTCGGCTCGTCGAGCAGCAGCAGATCGGATTCGGCAAACAGGATCTCGGCGAGCGCGACGCGCATCCGCCAGCCGCCCGAGAGCTCGTTGAGGGGCTGGCGCTGCATCGCCTCGTCGAGCCCGAGGCCGGCGAGGATACGCGCCGCTCGGCTCGGCGCCGAAGCCTCGATTTCGACAAGGCGCGCCTCGATCTCGGCCACGCGCAATGGCTCCGCCCTGGTGTCCCTCTCGGCCAGCAGCATGGTGCGCTCGCTATCGGCGGCGAGCACCGTCGCGAGCGGGGTCGTTTCCCCGTCCGGCGCCTCCTGCGCAAGAAAGCCGATCCGATGTCCGCGCGGCAATTCGATCGCACCGCCATCCGGCTGCAACGCGCCGCGGATCAGGTCGAGCAATGTCGACTTGCCGACGCCGTTGCGGCCGACCAGCCCGACCCTGCTGCCCTCGGCAATCTGCGCACTCGCTTGGTCGAGCAAAATCCGCCCGCCGATACGGTAAGTCAGGCCGGAAAGAGTCAGCATGCCCGTCTCTTACCACAGACCCGCAACGCCCGGCGATGAGTGCCCCAGGGCAGGTGCGGATCGGCATTTCCGGCTGGAACTACGGCGGCTGGCGCGGCACGTTCTATCCGCGCGGATTGCGCCAATCAGACGAACTCTCCTACGCCAGCCGTCAAGTCGACTCGATCGAGATCAACGGCACGCATTATTCTCTGCAGCGGCCCGATTCCTTCGCGCGGTGGTACGAGGATACCCCGGAAGGCTTCATCTTCGCGGTCAAGGGCAGCCGCTACATCACGCACCTGAAGCAGCTGCATGACATCGAGACGCCCCTCGCCAACTTCTTTGCCTCCGGCGTATTGCGGCTGGAGGAGAAATTAGGCCCCTTTCTGTGGCAATTCTCGCCCCGGTTCAGGTTCGATGCCGAGCGCCTGGACCATTTCCTCTCGTTGCTGCCGCGCGATACCGAGGAGGCGGCAGCGCTCGCCGAACATCACGACTGGCGCTTGGCTGGCCGCGCCTGGATGCGAACCAATCGCAAGCGGGCTCTGCGGCACGCAATAGAAATACGCCATCGGAGCTTTTTCGACCCGGCTTTCATCGGGCTGTTGCGCCGCCATAGCGTGGCGCTCGTCTTCGCCGATTCGGTCGAGTGGCCCTATGCCGAGGATCTGACTGCGGATTTCGTCTTTATCCGCCTGCACGGCTCGGAAGAACTCTATGCGAGCGGCTATTCGGACGAAGCTCTCGACCACTGGGCGGCGCGGATCAAGTTGTGGGCCAACGGACTACAGCCCAATGATTCGCGTCTTGCCGCACCCGATTTGCCGCCGCCGCAGCGCAGTGCTCGCGACGTCCTTGTTTATTTCGACAACGACGCCAATGTCCGCGCGCCGTTCGATGCGCGTGCGTTGCGAGCAAAGCTGAGTTAGCTTCCCTAGAACAATCGAGAAGGACTGCGATGAACACCCGCCCGCCGGCCGAGATCGGCATGACCCTCGACGAGGTCGACACCCCCGCGCTGGTGATCGATCTCGATGTGTTCGAGCGCAATCTGCGCCGGCTGCCGGAGCGCATCGCCGGCACTGGGGTGCGGGCGCGACCGCATGCCAAGACCCACAAATGCCCGGTCATTGGGTTGAAGCAGGTCGCGCTCGGCGCCATTGGCGTCTGCGTGCAGAAGGTCAGCGAGGCCGAGGCGATGGTCCAGGGCGGGGTTCCCGACGTGCTCGTCACAAACGAAGTCGTCGGTCGGCAGAAATTGCGGCGCTTGGCGGCGCTCGCGCATACCGCCCGCATCGGCGTGTGCGCCGACGATCCGAGCCAAATCCGCGCGCTCGACGAGGCGGCGGGCGAAGCCGGGGTTACGCTCCCGGTCTATGTCGAGGTCAACATGGGCGGTAACCGCTGCGGCGTCGAGCCGGGCGAGCCGGCGCTCGCCCTAGCGCGGCAGATCACGCAAGCGCCGCATCTGACCTTTGGCGGGTTGCAGGCCTATCACGGCTCGGCGCAGCATCTGCGCGGCTGGGAGGAGCGCCGGCAAGCGATCCAACAGGCCGCCGACAAGGCGGGGCGCACTCGCGACCTCCTGGCGCGCCACGGCATCGAATGCCCGACCGTGACCGGCGCCGGCACCGGCACCTTCGAGTTCGAAACGGCGAGCGGCATCTACACCGAATTGCAATGCGGCTCGTACATCTTCATGGACGCCGATTATGGCCGCAACCTCGACCGCGACGGCGCCCCGACCAAGGTCTTCGAGCCGAGCCTTTTCGTTTGGGCGACGGTGATGAGCCGCCCGACGCAAGACCGCGCGATCCTCGACGCCGGGCTAAAGGCGCTCGCCTTTGATTCTGGCCCGCCGCTGGTTTGCGACGAGCCCGCCGCGACCTACGAGCGCGCCTCCGACGAGCACGGCAGGCTCGGCATTTCGGGCGCCACGAACCGCCTCGGGCTAGGCGACAAGATCCGCCTCATCCCGGGCCATTGCGATCCGACTGTCAACCTCTACGACTGGTATGTCTGCGTCCGAGGCAACCGGGTCGAGCAGGTCTGGCCGATCACTGCCCGCGGCGCCGTGTATTGACGCGTATTCCCTGGTAATGCCGGAGGCGGGACGCCTCGGACGCGTTTGTTGCCCTGGGTACTTGACCGCTCGCGACGACAAGTTCGGGCAAAATCATCAACTAGCAGATGGCGAGGCTGAGGGGGCCAGTCTGATACTTTGCTTCTATGGAGAATGTGTTGGACAGTGCGGTCAGCAATGCCATCTGACTTGTCCAGATCAGTCTCAGCAGCTGAAAACGTCCCAGTCTCCGGGGTCAGAACTTGCGCCGGGCCGAAGCCGCACAGCGCGAGTTTGTTGGTGAGCCCTATTATCGTGTTGCAGATCGGACGAGCTGCTACGCCGCGTTTTTTGCCGCTGGTGCGGACACCGGATAGCGCAGATCCGCGCCTGTCACTCTCTTGACCTCTGTTATCGAGTCGAATGGCAGGTGGACTGCTTCATGCGCTTTTCGCACTGCCTCTTGATCCGGTCCGGACATAAAGCAGAACGCCTTACCCTCGCTTAGATTGACGTGCGCGGCATGAGCGCCCACCCCAAACTTCGGGGCAGCCTCCTCTAGCTCGTCGAACTTTGCAAAAAATTCCGCCTCAGTCACTTGCCCTGGAGGAAAGCTGCCCTTGTTCCGATCGTGCGTGTCGATGAAATACTTCATGCTGGGTGTCCTGGTTCTGGTTAAGGTGGACATGTCATGCATATGCACGACATTACAGAGTCACGATGACGAGCTTGGGTCCGAATCATCGCTGACCTCCTATTCCGGGATAAGGGACGCTATGCCGCTCGGATAAGCTGATCCAGGTCGTCGTGGATGTTGACCCAGTTCTGCTCGCCCAGTTTACGCCGCAGGGTCTGTTGAGCTTGCTTCCAGAGCGGCAACGCTTCGCCCAGCCGCGATCGGCCTTTTTCGGTGATCTCCAACGTGCGACTCCGACGCCAGCCTTCGACACCTACCGCAACAAGCCCTTCCTCTTCCAAGGGACGCAGGTTTCGGGTCAGGGTCGAGCGATCCATGATCATAAATTTCGCCAGTGCCGTAATCGACATGGCGCCCTCGACAGCGATGGCGACTAAGACCGCGAGCTGGGTTGCACGAAGCGCGACAGGGCGTAGCGCATCATCGTAGGCTCGGGTCACGGCGCGGGCTGCCATTCGCACCTTTTGGCAAGCACAACTCTCAACGATGTAGCTCTCGATGACGTCGTGATAGGAGGCCATATCGTGCATATACATCACTTTGTCCCGATTGTCAAGCGGCAACCCTCGTAATCCGTCAGCGTTGTTGTCAGTGCTGAGGCTGTCTGCCTAACAGGGCCTTATGATGGTTGACCTGCGCATTCAGCGGGTCGCTACTATTATTGAAGCGGTCCAATCTCGCCCGCGACGGCGCGCCGACCAAGGCTTTCGAGCCGAGCCTTTATGTGTGGGCTCTCGGATATGCAGAGGGTGACAGCACCGCAATCAAATACCGTCGGGCGGCGGGCCAATATGATCGAATTCCCGAGCTGGGGGCCGATCTTGGCCAGCATCAGGTCTCCATCATCGCTGCACCCAGCCTGAAGCAACATTGGCCTCTAAGGCGCTGCGCACTCTTTCTTCGGTGCCTACCTGGCATAAACCTTGATCTTCCGTAAAGGTTAATCGCCCCGCCACGCTGTGCGCAGCGACGGGAAATGCGCAATGACTGGCGGCGATCGCCTTTTCACACGGCCTCGACCCCCTTGCAGACATTTGCCGGGCGCAGAAGCAGGCGGCGGGGGTGATGCCCCCGCCAAGCTAGTCACGGCCTCAGTCGCAGCAATGGTCCCTTGTCGTCACGGAACTGCGATGTGTTCAATACCTGAATGCCGGCATTGTGCTCGCCGTTAAACGGCGTCACCGTGTTTGGGCAACCCGCTTTTGCGGCGTCGTCCGGCGAGTTGAACCAAAGACCCAGATGGTAGGTCTGTACCGGACCAGTGGTGTTGCCATCAGGGCCAACGGTCTTCGGGTTCTGTAATGCATCCGGGAATGGTGGATCTGTGAAGACTTGCGGTGCCGGTGCGACGCCGGGGGCAATGATGAACGTCTCGATGCTGAAGCGCCCCCTGAAGTGTTGGACGGCGTCGCCATCATCGTCCGATTGCATATCCCCTTGATACCAGGACAACCCAAACGGTGAGTTGGGCACTTGGATTACGAAGAAGTCGAAAGCGGTATTGGGCGGTAGACCAAACGCCACAATGAACATGTCTTCGGCTTGTCCGTCTGAGATGATCTGGACCTTTGCTCCGGCGTTAGGAAGACAAGTACTAGCACCGTTTGATACGACCATCTTGAAAGCAATGTGGTCTTCATCCGCTGCGGACACCGAGCCCGCTCCCATAAACATCAGCGTAGAGCTGAGCAAAGCTGCTTTAAGCGCGTGTCGATGCATTTTGCTTTACCTCCCACATGATGAACATTTCGGGTATGGATTGGGAAAGTGCGGAGGTCGCCTGTGTTCGGCTCAGCCAGTCAACATCGCCAGTTGAGGGCAGAGTCATGGATAAACCTCAACATGGAATTGTGACCGCTGTGTGAACCAGTTCACAGGTGCCCGGTGCGAATTTCACTTTCTACGCTCGGCCCCGTTCTGCTTCAGGTGACGGATGCCTGAATGTCCACATTATACTCGCCATTGAATGGCGTCACGTCTCGGTAGCGCGTTGCGGAACGTTGCGAAATCTACCACCAAGAAGCCGCGCCTCACCGCAAGGTCGTGACGCCGACCGCCGCGCCCGCGGGCGCGTATACTTTGGCGACCACTTCGATCTCGATAAGGTGCGGCAAACACTCAACGCGGCTTCGCCTCCCCGCTTGCTTTACAGTTACGGGACGTTGATCAAAGGACCCGCGTCATCGGGGAATGTTGCCGTGTTGAGGACCTGGATGCCGGCGTCGTGGTTGCTGGTAAACGTCGTTGCGGTACCCGGACAGCCTGCCTTCACGGCATCGTCCGGCGTATTGAACCAAATCCCGAGGTGATAAATCTGCACGGGGCCATTGGTCACCGCGCCCGTCTTTGATTGGGCGAGGACCGCGGGCGGTGCTGGGAAAACATCAGGCGAGGGCACAGCGCCAAGAGAAACGATGAATGTCCCAATATCGAACCGCCCGACAACGTTAATGACGCCGGTGCCGGTGTCATCGGTCATGATGTCGCCGTTATACCAGGCGAGCCCAAACGGCGCGTTCGGAACCTGAATTATGAACAGGACGAAGTCGGTGTTCGGCGGCATATTATGAACGATGACTTGGAGATTTTCGACATTCCCGAAGGTATGAGCGATGACTACGCCCTCGGCGTCAGGATCCAGGCAGTTCCTCGCCGCTGGCGATAGCACCATTGGGAACGTGAAAGTCGTTGAGTTGGGTTTATTGGCGGGGAGCTCGATCTCGCCCTGGCTTGCAAGCCCGACGCCCGGGGCAAGCAAGAGCGCTGCCATGTACATTGCTGTTGCGAGCTTCATGGAAGATCTCCTGTTGCTGCGAATGTACCTACCGCTGGTTGAAGGGCTTGATGCTGCGTCAGCGTGGATACATTATTCTACCTCCTCAGGATTAACGTCCTCCCCCGGCCAAGCGACCGTTTACGGGGCTGTGACTTTTGTGAATTTTTCATGGAAGTCGCCTCCGGTCTTGATGGCTCGGCTCCAAACACACTCGTCCCAGTGTCCGTTCTGATGCCGTCGAGGACCGTCAGTAATGCAGGAAATGCCCATGTCAGCGAACTCCCGGACATTCTTCGGCATCGCCACGCTCCCTTAAGCGAGCGTATCCGAGCGCAGACGGTAAAACCTTGAGATGCGCTTGATTTACCGTTAAGATTATCTTTTGGTTCCCTTAAGAAGAAACGCGCGCTCGGGCCGGCATAGGGGGCACGGGTGGTTTTCAGGTTTAGCGATCACGTGCTCGATATCGAACGGCGTGAATTGCGCCGCGGGGCCGAATTGGTCGCGCTCGAACCCCAGGTGTTCGACCTTCTCGTCTATCTGGTGCGCAACCGTAGCCGGGTCGTCAGCAAGGATGATTTGATCGACGGCGTTTGGGGCGGGCGGATCGTCTCAGAGTCGGCATTGATAACGCGCCTCAGTGCAGCACGCAGGGCGGTCAGTGACAGTGGCGCCGAGCAGCGCGTTATTCGGACACTTGCACGCAAGGGTGTGCGGTTCATCGCCGAAGTGACGGAGGACGGAACCCTCGAAGCAGCGGCGGCTGCGCCCGAGCCATCGCTCCCCCTCCCAGACAAGCCATCGATCGCGGTGCTGCCGTTTGCCAATTTGAGCGCCGACCCGGAGCAGGATTATTTCGCTGACGGTATCGTCGAAGAGATCATCACCGCGCTCAGCCGCATCCGCTGGCTCTTCGTCATCGCGCGAAATTCGAGTTTTACTTACAGAGGCCAGATTATCGACATAAAGCGGGTTGGGCGCGACCTCGGGGTCCGTTATGTCCTCGAAGGCTCGGTTCGCAAAGTCGGCAGTCGTGTCCGCATCACCGCTCAGCTGATCGACGCAACAAACGGAGCGCATCTTTGGGCAGAGCGGTTCGACGGTTCGCTGGAAGACGTATTCGAACTGCAGGACAACGTCGCTGTAAGCGTCGCGGGAGTCATCGAGCCGGCGTTGCAGGCCGCCGAAGCCGCTCGCTCGGCTGCCCGGCCGACGACCGATCTCGGCGCCTATGATTGCTACCTCCGTGCACTTGCGGTCTTTCATCCGATGACGAAGGAGGCGGTTCTCGAAGCTCTGGGACTGCTCGAGCAGGCGATCGCCATCGATCGGCACTATGGGCCGGCGCTTGCCCTCGCGGCTTCCTGCCATATGCAATTCGTCAATTACAGCTGGGCCGAAGATCCTGCAACGGCCCGCGATAAGGCTGTCGATCTCGGACGACGCGCATTGCAAGCCGCGGGCGACGATCCGGACGTAATTGCCAGCGCAGCAATGGTCCTCGCTGTTTTCGGCGAGGACATCGATACCATGATGGCGTTGGCCGACCATGCGCTGACGCTCAATCCGAGCTCTGCCCGCGGTTGGTACCATAACGGCTTCCTCAGGCTGATGGCCGGAGAACCCGACCTCGCCATCGAGCTGGCCGAGGTTTCTCTGCGCCTCAGCCCGCGTGCCCGGATCGGCGGAGTTCACACTGTAATCGGCGCCTCCCACTTTCTCAGCCGACGCTTTGAGAAAGGGAGAGCAAAGCTGCTTCTCGCGATCGAGGAGACCCCGAACTTCCCAGTGCCCTATCGCTATCTCGCTGCTTGCTGCGCCCATATGGGGCGGCTCGATGAGGCGCGGGATGTCGTGACGCGGCTGCGCGCGATTACCCCTAATGTAATCCCGCCGCGTATGATGTACCTGCGCAATGCCGAGCACCGGGAGCTTTACCTGTCGGGTTTGCGCCTAGCGGCCCGCGAGACGGCCTAACGGGCGGACTCGACCGCTGACAATGTCTTTCAGGCTTGACGATCATGTACTCGATACGCAGCGGGCGAATTGCGCCGCGGGGCCGAAACTGAGCGTGCCTCCGACGAACACGGCCGCCTCGGCATTTCGCGCGCCACGAACCGGCTCGATATCGACGACAAGGTCCGCCTCATCCCCGGCCATTGCGACCCGACCGGTAGGCGCGACGAAGAAACGGTCCGCCGCGCCTTAGCGGCTAATGTTACTGCAGGCTGGGCGCGGCGATGATCCCAGTCCGATAGGAACGGCTCGGCTGCGAATGCGCGAGGTGCCTGCTCACCGCCGAGACAACGTATCGCAGTGATCGCTGGCGTCGCAAAACCGCACAGCGTTCTTGTTCAACCAAGTGATCGGAAATTGTAACCGGTTAGCTGAGCTAGGTGCTGAAGGGGTGAGCGCGAGGATGCCCCCAGCCTGGGTAGTTGGGAGCCATTCCCATCTGCCAGTGAATTCGGCCGCGCCCGGGTCCTTATAGGAAGCGCGTCCGTCGGAATTAAGGTCAAAGATGACCGCACTCCCTTTCCAAGACCCGATGGGCGCAGCCGCTTTATCCTGGGCATTCACCGAGTTCGCGGCACAACCGCCCAGCGTCCCGCAAACGACCGCCGCGAACCAGGCGCTGAACGCAATCCCCTTCATCTAATGCTCCGCTCGGCAGCGCACCGGCATTTTATCACCGAACAGCGCCGGAATTGCATAGGCTTCTCTGCGAACCCCAGGCCGGAGCTGCTCGACTCGGTTGCCGCGATGCAGACCTGCCCCGCGTAAACTTTAATCTTCTCCGGAAGGTTAAGCCTGCCAACGCAGCCCGGCCCGGCGCCAACCGCGCCTATTAAGGAAAAGAAAACGTTTATGTGACCTCCTCAGACGGGGGATCGACAAAGGTGGCCGTATCGTCGTGCACCGACGCTCGACCGACAAGACCGGATGCGAGGAGGTTGACATGACAACGGACAGCCATCTGACCACGAGCCCCAGCCCACCGCTCAATCGGCCCCATACAAATGCGGAGGACCATCAGGCGCGATTCGCTGCAATATCCGCCCGGACCCCCGTAGACGAAGACTTTCGCGAGGCTTTCCTGCGCAGCAAACTGTTCATTGCTCAGACTCATCCCGGCTTGGATATTTCGGCGCGAAATCACGCAGTTGCCAGTCTGGCCGGCCGTCTGGGCCAGGAGACGTCTGAGGTGGCCACCCAGCCGCGCCCCGGTGGCGTCGGTGAGGGCTTCTTCTATACCCCCGATTTCAAGACGAGTTGGGGTCTCGGCACGTCTTTCAGCTGTGACTTTGTTTGTCCAATGCCCCCCGGCGGTAACGTTGACACTTGGCTCTACCTCACCGCGACCAACCGATCCGGGCTCGGGGTCGAGGCATTCGTTTCCTACGATGGCCAGGGCACACCACATTTCCGCGTGTTTGACTGGGCCCGTACTGACACCTGGCAGACCGATGTTCCGTTCACATCGCTGGATAATTATCTCACCACCGCGGCTGCATATGGCTCGTCGTACCCGGTGCTCCCGGTATGGAACGGCACTTGGTCGATCGCCGCGGGCATGTACCGCAACCAAGCGCTGCTTTACAACAACGTCCGCCAGGGATGGGATCTGGTCTACCAATATGACTATGCTGCCACGGACCCGCAGCAGAAGACCGGCTGGGTAGGCTCTTGGGCCCCGATCGTGGAGACGTTCCAATTGCTCTATACGAACACGAATCCGATGGGAGCGCTCGGCGCACAGTTGAGCAGTGCGGACGACAACGGGGTCTGGGGCAGCTGGGCCCCGCTGTCCGCTTCGGATGCGTATGTCCGAACCGATGACGTGGGGTTCAATTTGGTGTTCCTCGATCCCAATTACGCTTTTGTCGTTACCAGCTGACCCGCCGCGTTCCAGGCGGGGAGGAGAAGGCTTGATGCCGATTGACCCCCCGCCGGAGCCGCCTTTGATCATCGAGCAGCCGGGCAAACCTTCCGGCCCGATTGTTGACATGCGCGGCGTTTTCACCCGCAAGACACCGCAGACAGAAGAAGACCGCGAACAAGCGCGTGCGTTTATCGACGGCAAAATCGAGATGATCCGTCACGACCCTCATATGACCGACGCGCAAAAGGCCGCTGCGATCGCCGAGCTTGAGGCCCGGCGCTAACCGGCTGCATCGAGTTTCAGCTCACGCCGTCTTGAGCCGGCACGTTCACGGCGAGGCCGAGTGTTAACGCCTGTAGCTTCCCTGTAAAAACAGGTCTTCACCAGGACCGGGTTATGGGTCTGCGGTGGGTTGTTGGGACCGGTTGGAGGGCGGGATGAGGACGGGCGGCGATTATCGCAAGGCGCTGCGCGACGGGCGCAAGGTCTGGGTGATGGGCGAGGGCTGGGTCGATGACGTCACGACCCACCCGGCCACCCGCGCGATGGTCGAGGAATACGCCCTTTGGTACGACCGGCATCTCGATCCCGCCTGGCAGGAGTTGCTGCTAGCGCCGCCGAATGCCCATGGAGCCCGCAATCCGTGGGCTTATGTGCTGCCGAGGAGCGCCGATGATCTGATCGGCATGGGCCGATCCTTTGCGAGAACGACATTTTTGAGTGCCGGCAACATCACGCACACGCCGGCCTACGGCAATCTGATCGCGATGGGCGTGCTGACCGCGGCGCAGACCCTGGGCGCCTCGCAGGAACACATCGCCGAAGCGATCGCGTATCGCGAGCTGATCGCGCGTACCGGGCGGTTCCTCACCTATTGCGGCGGCGCACCGATCATCGGGCAGCGCATGCGCCAGGACCCGCGCGACCGCGTCGCATTGAAGCTCGTACGCGAAAAGGATGCTGGGGTGGTCATCCGCGGCAAGCTCGGCATGCATACGAGCCCGGCCTATGCCGAGGATGTCTATGTCGGCGCGATGTGCGGCATCGAGATCGGCGGGCATCGTGCGAGTTTCATCGTGCCGGTGGGTGCACCGGGAGTCACGACGCTCTGCCGCAAGGTCGCGGTGCGCGACGCCAACCCTTTTGTTGCACCGCTCAGCAGCCGCTACGACGAGCTTGACGGCCAGATGTGGCTCGATGACGTGTTCATCCCGTGGGAGCGCGTCTTTTTCGTAGATCCCTCCCCCGAGGCGATCGCGCGATGGCTGCGCTGGCATCACCTCTATGGTTGGCTGTCAAAGGCGGAGTTTACCCTCGGTGTCGCGCTGGCATTGGCCGATGCAATGGGTCTCAAGGCGCACGAGCAGACGATCGAGTATCTGGTCGATCTGATCGCCGAGGTGCAGACCGTGCGCAGCTGCCTGACGGCGGCCGAGCGCGATCCCGAATTCACGCCCGCGGGGTATTGCTTTCCCTGTCACGCGCATCTGGCGGCCGGCGGCATCGCCCTCCTCAAGTCGCGTCAACGAATCTCTGAGATCCTGCGGATTCTGCCGGGCTCCTCGCTCGTTGTCGCACCCGCCGACCGCGACCTCGCTGCGCCGGAATTGGCCGCGGGGCTCGAGGAATCTTTCGGCGGCGGCGGCTATACCGCATTGCAGCGCTCGGCGCTGCTGCAATTGGCGTGGGATCACGTCTCCTCTGCCCTCGATGCTCGCGAGTCGGCGTTCGAGCTGCACGCCAGCGATGGCATGCCCAACTGGCGCAGCTGGCTGCGCCGCAATTTCAAGGATTACAATACGCTGGCCAATGCGGTCCTGCGCGCGATCGATCTGCCGATGCCGGCAATCGATCTGAGCAGCATTCCGGCGGCCCCGCCGCCAATGCGCCGCACTGTTACCCCGCCGGCGCCGACCAACAAGCCCTAGTCGTGGCGCCCCGAGGCGACTGCATTAGCCCGATCCGGCAAGGCATTGGCGCGTGTTCCCCGCAGAATAAGCAGAGCTGTGGCGGTCGCGGCCACCAGTGCGAAGACGCAGGCGCTGAGAAAGATCTCCCTCGGTGGCAAGCCGCGCGCCAGCAGAAAGCCGCCGAGAGGTGCTGCGGCGATGCCACCAAGACGGCCGATGCCGAGCGCCCAGCCGATGCCGCTCGTCCGCATTCGCGCCGGATACAGCGCCCCGCAAGTCGCATTGGCGCCGGTCTGGCTGCCGGTGCTCGTTACGCCGGAGAAAAAGATCACCGCCAACAGGATCCCGTAGGGCATTGACACCAGCGCGATCAGCGCAACAAATACAGCGCCCGCGGCGTAATGGAGCGCCAGCGATCGCTCGGGGCCGACCCGGTCGATCAAGAAGCCGAGATAGAGCACCGCGGCGATGCCTCCCAGCGCGTGAAGGCTCGTGGCGAAGACGGCGTCGGACGGTGTCATGCCGGTCAGGTGCAATACCTCAGGCAGCCAGAAGACAAAGAGGTAGAGATTGAGCAGGCTGCAAAAGAAGACGATCCACAGCAGCGCCGTCTGTAGCGCGTAACCCTTCCCGAACAACATTTTCACCGGGTTTTCACGGGCGATGTCCAGTCCCTGCGCCGCCTGCCCTGGCGTGATGCCGAGGCGCGCCAGCAGTGCCTGATGGCGCGGCGCGAGGTTTTCTCTTGCCGCCAGGAAACGCGGGGATTCCGGCAGCCATAGCGCCATCACCAGCAGCAGCGCCAGCGGGAACAGACCGCCTAGCACGAAAATAATCGGCCAGTCGTAATGCCGCAGCAGCACGGCCACAACCTGACCGCCGATAAAGCCGCCGATCGGCGCCCCAGTGAAGCTCACCATGATCATCGTCGCCCGCAGGCGCTGCGGCGCGTAGTCTCCGGTCAGCGCCGTCGTCCCCGAAAACGCGCCGGCAATGCCGAGCCCAGTAAAGAACCGCAATGCGCTCAACACGCCGAGAGTGCCGGCGAATGCGCTGAGCAGCGAAGCGAGACCGAAAATCGCGATGCTGCCGAGCAGCAACGGCTTGCGACCAAAGCGGTCGCCGATCGGCCCCGACGAGAGCGCGCCCGCCATGACGCCGAGGTTGGACCACAGAAAAGCCAGGGCAAATGCCGGCGGTGCAAGCTGCCAGGCATGGGTCAGCGGCGGTACCGCCCAGCCGATCGAGCCGACATCATAGCCATCGCACATCTGGATCAGCGTGCAGATCGCAACGACGCGGATCTGCAGAGCGCCGATGCGCTGGTTCTCGATCGCCGACTCCACTGCCGGCAAAGCCGCTTCGGCCATTGTCGTCTTCCTCCGCTCCTCCCTTTTCGGCTCTCTGGCACGTTCGGAAGCGCCGCGCAAGGCCCGGGTAGCGGCTGTCCTTGGCGATCACCGGCTGGACGACCACATCCGGGTGCGGAGTGATTGGAGATTGCTATGACGACATCGGCAGGGCGCGACCTGTGGGACAACCCGATGGGCACCAACGGGTTCGAATTCGTCGAATATACCGGACCCGACCCGCAGGCGCTCGGTGCGCTGTTCGAGCGCATGGGGTTCGTTGCGGCGGCGCGTCACCGCTCGAAGAACGTGACACTCTACAAGCAGGGCGACGTCAATTTCATCCTCAATGCCGAACCCGAAAGCTTTGCGCAGGCGTTCGCGCGGCTGCACGGCCCGTCGGTGTGCGCGATCGCGTTCCGCGTCGCCGAGGCCGCCAAAGCCTACGAGCGCGCGATCAGCCTCGGCGCCAAGCCGGTGCACGGCAAGATCGGCCCGATGGAGCTCAACATCCCGGCCATCGAAGGGATCGGCGGGAGTTTGATCTATCTCGTCGACCGGTATGGCGACCATACTATCTACGATGTCGATTTCATTCCGCTTACCGCCGGTCCCGCCTCAGCCGGCGTCGGGCTGACCGCGATCGACCATCTGACGCACAATGTCCATCGCGGCAGGATGGAGTTATGGGCCGAGTTCTATGAGCGCCTCTTCAATTTTCGCGAGATCCGGTATTTTGATATCGAAGGGAAATTGACCGGGCTCAAGTCGAAGGCCATGACCAGCCCCGACGGGCGTATCCGCATTCCGATCAACGAGAGCGCCGACGACAAGTCACAGATCGCCGAATACCTTGAAGCCTATCACGGCGAGGGCATTCAACACATCGCGCTGGCGGCCGCCGACATCTACGAGACCGTCGAAGCCTTACAGACGCGCGACATTTCGTTCATGTCGGTCCCGGACGCCTACTATGAGGCAGTAGAGGCCCGGGTGCCGGGACACGGCGAGGACCTTGCCCACTTGCAACGTGACCGGATTCTGATCGATGGGGCGCCCGCTGCAGGCCAGGGTCTGTTGTTGCAGATCTTTACCGAAACGGTAATCGGCCCGATCTTTTTCGAGATCATTCAGCGCAAGGGCAACGAAGGCTTTGGCGAAGGCAATTTCCGTGCGCTCTTTGAATCGATCGAACGCGACCAGATCCGCCGCGGCGTCTTGAAGCCTCAATAGGCCACCCCTCACTCCCCGCTTTTGTGTGAGGGGCTAATCTGCCGCTGCGCGGCCGAAGCTCGGCGTGTCGGTGCGATCGGCGAGCGCCTCGGGACCCTCGGTCGGCAGGTTCTCGAGCCAGTTGATGCCCGCGTCAATGTCGTTTTCCCACATCTCACGCGGCAGCTCGTAAAGGAACTCGACACCATAGCCGTTGGGGTCGTTGATGTAGACGCTGTGCGTCACGCCGTGGTTGACCCGCCAGTTGAACTTGACACCCTTGCTCTGCAGGAAGGCGAGCTGCTTCAGCCACGCCTCGCGGCTCGGCATCGTCAGCGCGACGTGGTTGATCGCGACCTGACTGTTGGCGAGCACCCACTCGCTGGGCGGCGGCAGGTTCGCGCTCTCGACCAAGGCAACGGTATGGTGGGTGAGCTTGCCGTCATTGACGGCGCTGTAGAAGCGCATCTTTGGCGGCAGCGGCCGGTCGGGCCGCGCATGTAGTTCGCCGACTTGCTTGAAGCCGACGATCTCGGTCCAGAATTTGTGCGACTCGCCGATGTCGCGGACGTTCAACACGAGGTGGTTGATGCCCGAGGGGCACACAGCCTCGGCCGGGGCCGCCGGAACATCGGAAATCTTATCGCTCATCGCAGCGCTCCCTAATTCGATCGCGTCTGAGGTAATCTTCGACGCCTCGTCTAGCAAGGCCGGCGTCGGCGCTTTCATTCCGGCGCTCGCCGCGGGCCACAATCGATAATTGAACCAAATGGCGCGGATTTGCAATCTGCAGCAAATCTGCAGCGAGATTTCTTGTTCAAGTTGTAACAGCCTTTTCGGTCAAGCCCCACGTCTGTTCCCTCTCCTCGAGCATCGCACACAACGCGTGCATCCCGTGAGTTTCCCGCTGTTTTCGCTGTTTTGGCCGGAAATTTACAGCGAGCGGCCTCTCGTTTTCGGCGGAAATCCTCGACTCCCGAGCGACCGAGAGCCGAAATAACAGCGGAGCGGCCCGCTGTTATTTCGCTGTTTCTGGCTGTTTTGGGAGAAATGCCAAAAGGCATTGCCGTCGGAGACCCCATTGCAGCGTGTCGTTTGAGGAGATGACACGTTGAAAGGTACCATATCACAACAATATTTGTCAATACCGTAAATAATTGTTTGACACAACCCCACGCGTCGACGCGAGCACCCGCGACTTGGCTCAGCGCTAGTCGTACTCGTCGTTGCGGCGCCACCAGGGGCCCGTGCCGCTCTCGTTGCGCCCCTTGGGGGCGCGGTCGAGCCACTGGTACATGCCCCAGAGGGCGTCCAGTCCGCGCGCATAGGTGGAATAGGTATGGTAGACGACGCCGTCCTCGAGCGCGAACGCGCTCATGCCCGGGCGCTCGCGCCGGTATGTTTCCGCGTTGGTTCCGCATGTGGCCGCGAACCGGGCGACAGGCGCCGGGACATGTGTCGAGACGATCGGGTGACCGCCACGCCGGTAGTTGTATTCGACACTCCCCTCGCGCTGTTGCTCCTCGGTGATCGAGACACTGAAGTCGAAGTTAAAGTCGCCGCCGAGCGAGGACGCCCACGGAAACGTCCACCTCATCAGCCGCCCGTACGCCTGCAGCTTCGCGAGCGGCGCGCGTGACACCGCCCACAGCATCACGTCATGGTTGGCTAGGTGCACGGCGAACCCGTTGAAGCCGTCGGCGATTGCCGAGCACGACGGACAGCCGGCGGTGTAGTCGGGTCCGAACATGAAGTGGTAGACGAGGAGCTGCGAGCGCTTTCGGAACAGGTCTTTGAGCGCGGCGCTCCCTTCGTTGGTCTCGAAGCGGTACTCGTTGTCGACCCCGACCCATGGCAGCTCCCGGCGCCGCCGCGCGAGCCCGTCGCTCCGCCGGGTCAGCTCCTTCTCTGCCTCGAGCAGATCGAGCCGCGCCCTAAGCCATTGCTCCCGTGTTCCGATTTGATGCGTCGTCATGTCCGCCTCCTATCGAGCTTATGGAGAAATCGCCGATCGGCGGGATCAGCGCCGATGCGTCCTTCGAGACAGCCGCGGAGCCTGTCCTCGTGGCGGTCTCCTCAGGATGAGAGATTTCCTTGATGCCATCTAAGGGCTTGCCCTCATGCTGAGGAGCGGCCCGGCGCAGCCGGGCGTGTCTCGAAGCACGCACCATCGGATAGCAGCCAATTGCTTCACATGGTCGATGGCTGCTCGGTTGTCCTCATCCTCGCGGCAGTTCGCCGATCGCGGGCAGCGCCGATCCGGTTTCGAGCAACGTTTTGAGGCTCGACAGGATTTTTGGCCAGCCAACCGAAACCGCACCGATCAGCTTGGAGCCGGGCTTGTCGATTTCGTGCATGATCGTCAGCTTCACGACCTCGCCCGCTTGCTCGATCTCAATCGCGCAGCGCGCGTCGCCCTCTTCGTGCAGCTCGGGCCTGAACTGGTTGCGCCATCTGAAGACCAGCCGCTTCGGCTTCTCGATCTCGACAATCTCGCCCGTGTCAGCGACCCGGCCATCGGGGAAGACCAGCTTCCACGGCGAGCCTGCGTTCCAGTCGGTCTCGATGTTCATGCCAAACCAGTACGTCTTCATGAACTCCGGAGTGGTGAGCGCAGCCCACAACTTTTCCGGCGTGGTCCGGATGTAGGTCACGTAGACGAAACTACTCTTGGCTGCTTCCGTCATCGCGTTCTCTTCAAGGTCTTTCTTCAGCTCTCAAAGTGCACGCAGTCGGGGAAGCTCGAACTTGCTGATCCAGCGTTCGGCGATCTCGTTGATCGGCACGGGATTGATGAAGTGCAGCTTTTCGCGCCCCTGCCGCTTCCAGGAGACGAGATTGGCCTCCTCGAGAACCGCCAGATGTTTCGCGACCGCCTGGCGGGTCATGTCCAGCCCCCGGCACAGCTCGCCAAGTGTCTGGCCATTCCTCTGGTGCAGCCGATCCAGCAGCTGCCGCCGGCTCGCATCGGCCAAAGCGCGAAACACAGCATCGTCATCCATGCCGGCAATATGAAACCGTTTGGTTACCAACCATAGGGAACCGATTGGTTGCCTGTCAAGGAGAAACTCGGTGCTGGTGCGTCGGCGATGCACGCTCGCCAAACCACCCCTGCCGTCGTTGTCCGTCGTCAGGGTTTTTGAGACAATGGGCTGGGCAAATTAAGAGAGGCTCTGGCGCATCGATGTGGTGCGGTTAGGCCGCCTGCAGGCGGTGCTGCAAGCGACGGTTGGCAATGGTCTGTCGTT
>Ga0306918_10000345_pt1 | contig 20492 bp, 17 predicted proteins | sample tim00Cox0000000H_FD_203315 | JGI IMG/M metagenome (GOLD analysis project Ga0306918, IMG submission 203315) | Lab enrichment of tropical soil microbial communities from Luquillo Experimental Forest, Puerto Rico - timezero.00C.oxic.00.000.00H (v2)... | ecosystem: Environmental > Terrestrial >... | reverse complement strand
CGTGCCACGTGCCGTCGGGCTGGCGCTGGAGCATGCCGTCGAGCAGCTCGTAGTCCGTCGACGCCGCGTCCTCCAAATGAGGAATCTTGAAGCCGACGGTCTGCAGCCGCTGCAGCATGTCGACGTCGTACACGATCGCCGGCTTGCGCACGTCAACGGAGAGAACCAGACCGACGACGCCACCGAACATCAGCAGTATTGCGACCAATGCTAGAACGAAACTCAGGACCGGGCGGGTTCGCGCGGTGAGGTAGAGAAAGAGGAGCACGATGGCGAGGGCGATGAGGGCGATCAACGACATCAGGCCGAACTGGCTTTTCGACGCCTCGCTGATGATGGGCACCACATGCCCGAGAATCGCGCTGATGTATTCCATCTCGGTGGCCCCCTTGGATCAAGGCGCGCTTTGGTTGGCGCCACGCAGGTGCGACCAATAGAACGACGATCGCTTGATACCTCCACGCATCGGCAAGCAACGTAAACCCGGACGCGGGCCGCGTTGCAGAATACCGAACCGGCAGCGATCAGTCAGCAAGAATGCCGGACATCGGCGGACGGTCTGCGTCGCAATGGTCCGCTCGTGGTCGAAGCAAACCTCACGCCGTCACTTGGGCCCGGGTCCGCTTCGCCCAGTCAGTCGAGGGCGCGGATGCTTTTGGTTTCAGTCGCCCGCCTTCCACTTTGCGAGCGGCCAGATATCGGGAACTTCGCTGCCCTTGTGCGTCCAGGGATCGACCGTCCAGAGCTCGCTGGTCTTGCGGTCCTTGATCACCGCCGTGTTGTGCGGACCCTCGGTGAATAGGAACCGCGACACCGGCGCGGCAATCGTATGGTGGCGCAGCAATTTGAGCTGGTCGAGAACGAGCAGCAGCGAGTTCGTGTTGTTGGTGGTATCGATGCAATCGAATTGACCGCGACTGCCCGCCAAGCCGATGAGTGGGCCGGCCCGCGCGACGCGCATCGCAGTGCCGGTGATGGGGGCAATGCGCCGTTCGAACCACGCCTCGGTGCGACCGATTGCAGCCCGTTCCGCTTGCGCCGAGGCCGCCCCCGACGCCATGATCGCGGCCATCTGGGAGTGATCAGCGCTCGTGAGCGCGATCTCGGTGCGGAAGGCGCATCCGAAGCCGTGGCAAATGACGACACGGGATGGGCTCGGAGAGGTCAGCGACCACTCCCTGAGCATGGCGACGACCGCCGGATCAACGTCAGCGACGGCGGTCCCCCCACCAACCATCAGTAACGCCACGAGCACCATCGCGAAGCGGCGCACGCGCATCTCCCCCGATGAAACCCCTCGCCGAATTTACAAAGCGGCCGACTCCTCGCCAAGGTGCACCCGGCCGCAAGTGCTGGTCCGCGTCATTTTGTGGGAAAGCGTGACTTATTTGCCAGCCCGCCGACGCGCATGCGCCGCCGCCAACGCATAGATGATGGAAGCGACAGCGTTTTTTGGGCCGGCCGGACGCGGTTGTCGTGCTTATTACGTCCGAAGTGGGCCATAAGCAGGCCTCATGCCGGCCCCGAAGTCCCGCGATGTCAGCGCACCTTGCGTTCGTTGACGCGCGTGGCGGTTGCGGGGTCGTTTCGGTCGTCGCGCCACGTCGGATGATGGAAATGGATGACGAAATCGCCATTGTATGAAACGACCGCCCGGTCGAAGGTGATCGTTCCGATGCGGCGCCAGTTGCGCAAGGTGCGCCGCTCGCGGAAGAACGGGCCGTGCGTCTCCCCGTCATCGGTGACCTCGATGTTGAAGGTGAGCGTGCGCTTCGGCCGGGCGTCGCCGCGGTCGTAGATCTGCGCCATGATCTCGTCGCGGAAATCCAGTCCCGCGCCCTCGATTCTGGGTTGGCCTGGCGCCACCGTGAGACGCATGAAGGTCGGCGCGCGCGTGGGCTCGCCTTGCGCCTTTCCGAGCTCCGCAATCTGGTAGAGCTGGCGAATGCTCGGCTTCTTGTCGACCACGCTGAACACCACTCCGACGACCATCAAGAGCGGCATGCCCAAGCCCCGCCGCACCGCCGTCGTGTTCGGAGCGTTGAGCAATTCGACATCGTTGATGTAGTCGGTGTGATCGCCGCCGATATCCTGCTGCGTCATGAAACTGGCGGTGCGCAGCGGCGTGACGTGATTGGGGTCGGTGGTCGGGAACAGCTTGCCCACCATCGACAGCGACCGGAGATGGCCGCGCCGCGTCTCGCGGCAACAGGTCGAATAGCGCCCCACGATCAGCGCCCGGCTGCCGTTGCGGAAATAGCCGGAGTAGTCGGTGTCGTCCGTGATCTGCCACAGGCCGGTCAGGCAAACGCCGTTGGGATGCACCAGGCGGCGGAAGCCTCTTCGATCCGGGCCACAACGCAGGTCGGCGGCGGAATCAACCGCGCGCGCGGTGGCCTGGCGAAAGGCGTAGGGCGGACCGCCCGGCAGGACGCCGTAGAGCAAGCTCATCAGCGTGACCGGGTGGACCGGCAGCGGCGGCTCCCCGGCCGCCCCCCATGTTCTCTGGTAGGGATTGGCGAACAGCGCTTCGCGCACGTCGGAAAAGCGCGAACCGGCGTAGGCGCGGTCTTCATCGGTGATGGCTTCTATCCCAAACGAACGCGGAGTCACGGCGGTGCCCTCACGTCGGGATCAAGTCGCTCTCCATGTCGATGGCAGCGTCGGATTATCTCGGATTGGGTCACGGCCGGCAAGCCGTCGCCGCCGCGATCGTTCACAAATGACGAGGACTCCCCTTTCGTGTCATTTGGCGGCCATATAGGTTGAGCGCACAGCTCTCCGCGGGACCGCCGAGGTTTCGCGTTTGCGCATATCCGCGCCGCTTGTTTGGGGGAACGTCATGAAGCTTCCCCGAAGGACGTTTCTGCATCTGGCCGCGGGCGCCGCCGCGCTCCCCGTGATGTCGCGCACCGCAACGGCGCAAGCCTATCCAACGCGGCCGATCACGATCGTCGTGCCTTACCCGGCGGGCGGGCCCACCGATACGCTCGCGCGCATCCTCGCCGAGCATGTGCGGATATCGCTCGGCCAGCCCGTGATCATCGAGAACGTGTCGGGTGCGGGCGGCAGCATCGGGGTGGGTCGGGTCGCGCGCGCAGCGCCCGATGGCTACACCGTCAGCATCGGGCACTGGCAAACGCATGTGTTGAACGGTGCGAGCTATCAACTCCCGTATGACGTGGTGAAGGATTTCGAACCGGTGTCGCTGCTGGCCGACACGCCGCAATGGATCGTTGCGCGCAAGACGTTGCCCGCGAAGGACCTGAGCGAATTGATCGCCTGGCTGAAAGAAAATCCCGGCAAGGCGACGGCGGGCACGGTTGGCGTCGGCGGCCCGGAGATCACCGGCATCTACTTCCAGAAGACGACCGGAACAAGCTTCCAGTTCGTGCCGTACCGCGGCGGCGCTCCGCTCAACCAAGATATGTTGGCCGGGCACATCGACTTCGGTTTCGGTCAGGCGGCGAGCACGTTCGTGCACGTGCGCAACGGTAACCTCAAAGCCTACGCGGTGATGGCCAGAAGGAGATGGGCCGCGGCGCCGGACGTCCCCACCATCGATGAAGCCGGGGTGCCGGGGCTTTATGCCTCGTTTTGGCACGGGCTCTGGGTGCCGAAGGGAACGCCCACGGAGCCCATCGCACGACTCAATTCGGCGGTGCAGGCTGCCTTGGCCGACGCAACCGTGCGGCAGCGATTTGCCGATCAAGGCCAGGACGTTCCACCGCGCGAGCAGCAGACGCCCGAAGCGCTCGCCGCTCAACAGAAGGCCGAGATCGAGAAATGGTGGCCGATCCTCAAGGCGGCGAACATCAAGGGGGAATAAGTCCCCGTATCGTCAGGGAGCGATGCCGTGAAACTTGCCCGTCGGACATTTCTGCATCTGGCAGTTGGCGCTGCCGCGCTGCCGGCTGTCTCGCGCGTCGCGACGGCGCAGGGCTATCCGTCGCGGCCGGTGCGGCTGGTCGTGGGCTTCGCCGCCGGCAGCACGACCGACATCCTTGCGCGGCTGATGGGGCAATGGCTCTCTGAGCGGCTCGGCCAACAATTCATCATCGAGAACCGGCCGGGTGCCGCCGGCAACATCGCCGCCGAGGCCGTCGTGAAGGCGCCCGCCGACGGCTATATGCTTCTCATGGTCCCGCCCGCGGCCGCGATCAACGCCACGCTCTATGACAAGCTTCCCTTCAATTTCCTCAGCGATATGGCGCCGGTCGCCGGCGTGGTGCGCGTACCCAACGTCGTGGAAGTCAATCCATCGGTTCCGGTGAAGACCGTTCCCGAATTGGTCGACCATGCCAAGCGCAATCCGGGCGCGCTCAGCTTCGCCTCGGCCGGCATCGGGACCGCAAGCCATATGGCCGGCGAGCTGTTCAAGGTGATGACCGGCGTCAACATGGTTCACGTGGCCTACCGCGGTGATGGGCCGGCGATGACCGATCTCATCGGCGGGCAGGTCCAGGTCGGGTTCGCGACCATGACCGCGTCGATCCAACACATCCGAGCCGATCGGCTGCGCGCGCTGGCGGTGACCACGGCGACGCGCTCGCAGGCGCTGCCGGACATCCCGACCGTCGCTGATTTCATACCGGGCTACGAGGCGAGCTCGTGGTTCGGCATCGCCGCGCCGAAGGATACGCCCGCCGCGATCGTGGACGCGCTCAACAGGGAAACCAACGCGGGCCTCGCCGATCCCAAGATCATGGAGCGGCTCGCCGACATGGGCGGGATGGTGCTCGCAGGCTCGCCCGCCGATTTCGGCAAGCTCATCGCCGACGAAACCGCAAAGTGGGCCAAGGTGATCAAGGTTGCGGGCATCAAGCCGCAGTAACCTGCAGCCTCGCCCCATCCTTGACGTGCGCGGCGCGAATCCCGCTAGCCAGCGCCATCTATGATGAGGGAGATGCTGGCCATAAGGAGTTAGCCATGGCTCAGCCGGATTATAGGTACGCAACCACTGAAATCGGCGTCCAGTTTGATCCGCACGGAATCCGCGCATGGCTTTCCTGCGTCCTGGACGACGGCAAGACGCTGCTGCTCGCAACCGACCGCGTGACGCTTCGCGAAATGTGCCGAGAGATACAGGAGAAACTGAATCGGTAGCGCTACGGTCGATCGCAGGCGCCTTGTTATTTGGCCGATCGTAACCATATCTAATCCGATCTACTCACACGACTCTTGCCGTTTCCCGGCCGCGAGTTTTGTCAGCCCAATATGGGGGGGTCTTATTTTGGGCCTTAGCGAGGAGTTGCGATATTGATCATGAATGCCGATGACGCGGATCGTCGCGCCGGAGCGCTGTTCAAGAAGGAGCAGCAATTGCGCGAGGCCCAACAAGCAATGGCCGAGTACCAGGCCGAATTGCAAGCGATGCGGGAAAAGACTGCGCGGTTGCGGGCGCTCCGGTTGGCGCGCGACGCCGCCAATCAGAGCACGCCGTCCGCCAATCAGAAGGGCGCGGCGCGACCGGGCGGCGCCGTGCAAGGACCGCGGGCATCGCGCGCGTCGATGGCGCACGCTCGGCCCACGCGGCGTCCGGCGCGAGTTCGAGCGGCGGCGACGCAACGAACGGGGTCTTTGAACGCGAGACGGGTCAAGGGCGCTTAGTTATTGGGGGCGCCATCTCAGTTGCCCATGACATCTCAGTTGCCCATGACGAGGCCGCCGTCGACGTTGACCGCCTGGCCCGTCATGTAGTCGGCGTCGCGGCTTGCGAGAAAGCTCACGACGCCAGCCACGTCCTCGGCGGTTTCGGGTCGGCCGAGGGGGATCACCGAGGTTCGCCGCTTCCAGGCCTCACCGGTTTGCCAGCCCTCGAGCTTACTCCATTCGGCGTCGATCTTCCTCCACATGGGCGTGTCGACCGCACCAGGGCAGATGCAATTCGACGTGATCCTGTGCGGCGCCAGCACCTGCGCGGCGCTGCGCGTGATGCTCACAACGCCGGCTTTGCTGGCCGCGTAGTGGGCCATCAACGCTAGGCCGCCGCGGTAGGCGGCGATCGACGCGGTCTGGATCAACTTTCCCCGCAGCTCGGAGCCCGCAATCGGCGTCTGCTGACTCATGCGTTTGGCGGCGGCTTGCAACACGAAAAAGACGGCGCGCAGGTTGACCGCCAGCATGCGGTCCCACTCGTCCTCGGTGAGCTCGAGCAGCGGCCGGATTTCGGCAACGCCGGCGTTGTTGAACAGCACGTCGAGCCGCCCCCAGCGCTGGTAGGCGAGATCGAGCATGCGCTCGATGTCCGCCGCGCGGGTCACGTCGATCTGGATGGAGGCCTGTCCGAGCTCGTCGGCAAGGGTCTTGACGCCGTCGCCATTGACATCCGCCAACAACAGTTGCGCGCCGTCGCGCGTCATGCGCCGCCCGCAGGCGGCGCCGATGCCACTCGCAGCGCCCGTGATGAGCGCATGAATACCGTCGAGCCGATCGGTCATCTGGTCCCGTGGGAAGATAGCGGAGTTGGAACGCCGTCGTCGATAGACAAGAAATCGTTCGGCGAATGGGCATTGCCGGGCTGCGGCGTCCACGCGCTCGCGCTATCCGCTCGCGACCTCCTTGAACCGCCGTAAGGTCTCGATGTGATCGTCGAAGTTTAAGATGCGGTACATGGGATACAACATCACCATGCCGGCGCCGAGTCGACGCCAGCCGTCGGCGGCGGCCGCCCAGCCTTGCGGGTCCGCGCTATGCATGCGCAGCCAGCCTTCGATGCCGAACTTGGCGGGATCGCGCCCGAACGACTTGATCTGCTCTTTCAACGCCGCGAGCTTCTGCTCGGCCTGCGCGTCGGCGGCCATGATCGGCATCCAGCCATCGCCGAGCCGAGCCGCGCGCGTTATCGCGGCGTCCGACGAACCTCCGAACCAGATCGGGATCGGTCGTTGCACCGGCGGCGGCACGATGCTCACTTCCTTGAGATTGTGGAAGCGCCCCTTGAAGCTCACGAGGCTCTCCGTCCACAGCCGACGCAGGACCCTGACTTGTTCGGCTTGGCGCGCGCCGCGCGTCTTCCACTCCACGCCGAGCGCTTCATACTCGACGTGGTTCCATCCCAGACCAATGCCGAGCCGCAAGCGTCCACCGCTCAGGAGATCGGCCTCCGCCGCCTGCTTTGCGATGACCCCAGTCTGGCGCTGCGGCGCGATCAGAATGCCGGTCGAGAGCCGGATGGTCTTGGTGACCGCCGCCAAAAAGCCGAGCGTCACGAAGGTCTCGTGGAAGGACGCCCTCTCGTCGTAGAGCGGAACCCAGCCGTCCCGCGCCGTCGCGCCAAAGACGTGATCGGGGACCTCGATATAGGCGTAGCCGAGATCTTGTGCCGCCTGGGCCCAGTCGCGGATCTTCGCGGGATCGTTGCCGATATCGAGCGACGGGAAGAAGGCGTTGAGCTGCATGGGGGGCCTCGGTACGTCCGTTCCGTTCCAATAGGCGACCGCAGTGCGACTCGTATTCGCCAATTTGTTGGAAAGAAAGAGGTTAGCGACGCCGGAGTCCGGCGGTCGCGGAAACGGCTACGTGGCGCCAAACAGCATCATTGCAGCTGGGCCAGCACGGCCTTCGCCTCCTTAACATCCCGCGTGTCGAAGCCTTCGGTGAAACGGCTGTGGATGGATGCAAGCCCGTCGCGCGCCTCGACATGCTTGCCTTGCCGCATCCAAAGCCTGGCCAGGTCGGTTGCCGCCCGAAGCTCGAGCGATCTTGCCTGCTGGCTGCGTGCTATTCGCAAAGCCTGGTCGAGCAGGGACTCTGCCTCGGCGTCCGACGCGCCACGCATGAGCAGCGCGCGGGCCTTTAGTCGATACAGTTCGGCCTCAAAGCACCGTTCGCTGTTACGGCTGACGATCGAGAACCCCTGATCGATCAGCTCCAGTGCTGCCTCGGCTTCGTTGCGAAACAGCAAGGCCGCACACACCAGCACGAACTGGGCGGTGATGCCGAGCTGATAACCGGCGCGTTGATACTCATCCAACGCCACCTTCACCTCGTCGAATCGGCTGCCCGATGGGTCCAGCATGGCCGCGCAGATGCCCCGGATCGCGCGCGACAGTCCGAGCCACTGGCGGAATCCGTGTTGCTCCGATATGGCGAGACAGCGCTCCGCGTACGCCTGAGCAATTGTCGCTTCACCGCGCAGAGTATGCAGGACGGACGCGTAGTACCAGGCGTAAGCGTGCGTGTGCGCATGTTGGACCGTGTCGGCGCGTTTAAGCGCGGCACCCATTCGCGCAACCGCCTCGTCGACTTGGCCGAGAGCCCAGAGCACCCACGACATGAGGGCCAGCATGGCCACTCCGGCATCCTGGCCGGCTGCCCGAGCAGCCATCTTGTCGGTCTCCTCACTTGCGTTGAACAACTCGATAGCGCGTTCGATCGCCTCACGGGCCTCGACGATGCGTCCCAAGAAAAAGAGAATCATCGCCCGTCCGCGTGTCGCGTTGATTAACGCGGGCCGATCACCGCGCGCTTCGGCGGCATTGAGTAAGGCCGCGACCGCTTCGAGGGCCTGCGGCAACTCGCCCCGCACCACGCTCACGGTCGCCAGCCAGAACATCACCTGAAGATACTCGGGCGGCTCTCCGAGCCGCTCGCACAACTCGCGAGCACGGGCGAAGGTCGCCACTGCCGTGCTCGCGGCCGGCCCATGCGTGGCGATGAGGCACGGCCCCAAGACCAGCTGAAAATCAAGCTCGGACCTATCCCTCCCCTTGTCGGCCGGTAACCGGCTTGTCAGCTCGATCCCGCGCTGCAAGTGTGCGTTGGCCTCGAGATTGGCCGAGCGCAAGGCCGCGTTCTTGCCGGCCTGGAGCCAGTGTTCGACCCCCTTTTCGATCAGTCCGGCTTCGGTCAGATGGTGCGCCAGCGTTTCGGGCTGAGTTTGCAAGATTTCAGGGAACCGTTGCTCGAGCGCGTTCGCAATGGCGGCGTGTAGATGCACGCGGCGGCTTCTCACGAGGCTGGCATATGCCGCGTCCCGTACCAGCGTGTGCTTGAAGGTGTAAACCGCGTGCGGAACTTCGCCCCGGCGGAAAATCAATTCCGACCGCACCAACTGGTCAAGCGCCTCTTCCAGTTTCTCCCTCGGCAATCCCGCGACGGCGTTCAGCAATTCGTAATGGAACTCGCGACCTGCGACGGCGCCGATCTGCGCCACCTCCCGGACCGGTGCCAACCGATCAAGACGCGCCATCAGCGACGCGTGCAACGTTGTCGGGATCGCCAAAGACGGCAGCGGACGTTCGAGAACATACTGGCCATCCTGTTCCTGCAACAGTCCGCTTTCCAGCACCGTCTTGGTCAGTTCCTCAATGAACAGCGGCACGCCATCGGTGCGAGCGAGAATCTCGTCCATGACCTCCTTCGGCAATTTCTTGCCGCCCGTCACCCGCTCGACCAATGCCGCGCCCTCGCGTCGGCCAAGGCGCGTGAGCGGGACCGTCGTCATGTGCGGGTAACTCGGCCAGGGCAACGTGAATTCGGGCCTCGCAGTGGCAAGCAGCATTACCCGAAGCTGCGGCACGTGCTCCACCATGGCCGTGAGCAGCTCCAACGAGGTTGGGTCGATCCAGTGGATATCTTCGAAAATCATGAAAACCGGCTGCCGTGCCGCCAACCCATCGAGCTGAGCCAATAAGGCCGCCAACGTCTTCTCCTTGCGTTTTTGTGGACTCAGCTCCTGCAGTTGGTAGCGATCGCTGGCCGGCAATGCGAACAGGCTGGCCAGAACCGCCACGTGTTCCGGGTCCGCGGTGGATCGCGCAACGAGAGCGTCAAGTTTTGACAGCTTCTCCGTGACCGAGTCGCTGCGCTCAAACCTGGCGGCACGTTCGAGCTGGCCGATGAATGGGAACAGAGCACTGTTGGTATGATGCGCCGAGCAGAAATAGCGCAACGCGATGTGCGGTTCACTCTGGAGCCGCTCCTCGAGCGCGAGCGCAATGTGCGACTTGCCGATCCCCGGCTCCCCCGTAAGCACCACCACTCGGCCTTCCTCTTGCGTCGCGTGTCGCCACCGGCGCAGCAGCAGCTCGATCTCCTCTTCACGCCCGAACAGCGGCGGCAGTTTGGTCTTGTGCATCGCCTCGAAGCGGCTCTCCACGCCGCTCGCCCCCAGCACCTGCCAAACCGGCACCGGCTCCGCCCAGCCCTTTAGCGGGACAGGGCCGAGATCGCGGTAATCGAAGTGCCCGCCAGTGAGCCGGCGCGTGTTCGGGCAAATCAGCACTGTCCCTGGCTCCGCCAGCGTTTGCAGTCGCGCCGCGAGGTTCGGCGTCTCACCAACGACGGCCTGCTCCGCCGGGGTCTCATCAATGAGAAGCTCGCTCACGATGACAGTGCCGGTTGCGATGCCAATGCGAACCTGCAGTGCGGCGTCGACATTTGTCCGCAGATTCGCCACCGCATCGACAAGTGCGAGCGCGGCGCGCACTGCCTGTTCGGCGTCATCCTCTTGCGCGCGCGGATACCCGAAATAGGCGAGCACGCCATCGCCCATGTATCGCGCGATCATGCCCTGGTAGCGACCGATGACCTCGCCGATGCAGGCCTGATAGGACGCGATCACGGCCCACATCTCTTCCGGGTCCAACCGCGCCGAAAGGGCAGTCGAGCCGACCAGGTCGCAAAACATCAGCGTCAGTTGGCGTCGCTCGGCCTCGTCCCGCGGCACCGGTTCGGTCGCTGTCTCGGCCGGCGCAGGAGCGGCTGGAAGCTCCGCGATCGCGCGCAGAATCTTGCGGCGATGCCCGAGTAGAACGCCGAGATCCTTGAGGTCTTCCTCCGTCAGATCGCGGATGACCGAGAGGTCAATGCCGTTGTCGGCGAACCGTTGGGCGTACTCACTCAGGCCGATCGATGCTAGCCACTCGGCAATGCCTTTCATGGCACTTCCCGTGGATGGCGTGCTGCATCATACGCGCTTGGTGTTCCGGCGTCATCGCGCAATGCTTGAATCTGGAGCAGGAGTTCCAGCGCGCTGCGTCGAAGCCGTGCATTCTCGGCTTCGAGCCGTTCAAGGACTCTCCGCTCATCAAGCCCCGTGATTTCAGACTTCCATGATGGCAGACCTAGCCTTTTGAAGGCATGTCCATTCGAACCGCCGCTCGGTTGCCAAGCGCGCTCACGTGCAAGCTGCAGGCTCAGTACATTGTTCATGAACCATCCCCTTATCCCCACCCATTCCCCCAACCATTGGTTGGATGGTACCCAGGTCCTCCGGAATGCTCTCGATCGCCGGCGTAAGCACGCAAAGAAAGCCCCGCGTTGGCGGGGCTGAGTTCGGGAGGAACCATCGAAGGTGAGCACCGCACACGCGGGTACCACTCGACTAGGCCCGCTGTTGCGCTCGCGATGTGATGGCGATCACAAAAATGCGCTTTTTTGCCGCGTGTTGCGGAGATGTCCGCCCGACCATGAGGTGCGGGATCACGGGCGATGTCGCCAGAAGTAAAGGTCGACCTTGCCCGCCTCGCGCCATGCGGTGTCACTTACCATGAGATAACACGCGACCGTAACATCGTACGTCGAGCAAAAGAGACCGTAACCCAATGGAATTTCTGTTAACGACAGGCCCGCGAGTGAAGCGCCGGACAGACAATGGGATAAATCCCAGAGCCCATGCATGACATAGCCAACCGCGATAGCAGATCGGGAAAAGAGCCCACCCACGGCACAAACAAGGAAAACGGCAACGCCGACGACTTCAGTTTGCCAGGCGTGCGTTGAGGCCCCGAAATAGGCGGCGAAGCTCAGGTAAAAGGCGGCAATTACGACGAGGAACGAGGCCCAGAATATCTGCTCCCATCGTCCTTGGAAGATTCGTCGAAAGACAAGAATGCTGCCGATCGCGCTGAGCAGACCGATAACGACATACAACACAGCTACGACGAGCCCACCGATGAACTGGCTGCTCGATCCAGCTCCGGTGATCAGATTTTGTAGTAGCGCTGAGTTCATTGTTGTTGCTCCGACTCTACCGTCCCCAGAACCACCGATTTCTCGTAGAGATTATTCAGAGCTTTGGGGGCAAGGCAGATGCATAAGCCCGCCCCGCCGGGCGTTCACAATCGTACGCCGCGCGAGCGTCGGTCGTCAGGTTTTCGGAGGTCGATCACCACATGGGACCGCGCGATGCTCGAAACCGTCGCCGCTGGCTTTCCGCGAACGCTTCCGGTGATGTCAGCTCGGCAATCCACCAGTCTTTGAGGCTATGGTCTTCGGCGTAGGATTCGGCATCACCGCTATCGGCGAACAAGCCGACAATTTGGAAGCCATCCGCAGGACTGCCGCATATCAAGATTGTCCCAGGCATGGTTCCCTTTTCTATTTTTAAGATGCGTCAGAGGCAGATGCGCGCACCGCGTTGGCTGTTGGATGCTACCTATTCCGGTGATCGGAAAAGCCCGGCGGCATTCCAATCGTCACCATCAACCCGGATGCATGGTGCCGGCGGGCAGACGTCGGGCGCGGCAAGCGACGTCACAGGGGGTCGGCGCAGACGCAAACAAACGGGGCTGAAAGATCCCTCCGGGGCCGGCAAGAATATTCGCGGACCGCACCTCAGGCCGGAACGTATATGGACGACAGCACGAGAAGCGTCCCGAGCATGGTGTAAAGCAGGATGCCGGTGCGGTCCGAGGTCCAAGTCATGGCGTATCCCTTCATGGCGTTTTCCCCTTGTTCCACGCGGGTTTATCTCGCCGTTTGGGATATACGAGGCCGCACCCGTCGTCTGTGATCGCCGTCACTTTTTTGCGCTTTTGGCCCCGATTCTGAGGGCGAAAAGGCCTCGCCGGCACGGCCAGCGGTCCGTGCCATTGCCCCAGCCGGAGGCTTTTTGGGCCCCCTGCGCTATCCGGCGTTGAGCCCGCACGCCGTGCAACCCTGCCGCCATATAAGCGTGCTAGTCTCGCTCAATCCCCAGTCGACGTGCGCTCACGAGCGCGTCTTGCGCCGGTATTTCGGTTCGTTTGGCGGATTGGTTTCGGGCTTCTCTTTTTCGGCCGGCGCGGCGCGGCGTCCTGCGCGGCCGTGGCGGCTGTCTCGGCTTGCTTGAGGGCGATTGCGGCGCGCCATTTCGCGGGATGGACTCTGCGGAGCGCCCGGAACTGTCGTTTCTCCGCTTCGCTCAACGTCGCCTCGTACGCCCGCCGCGCGCGCGCATCATATCGCCAAGCGACGAGCGCCAAGACGGCAAACGCGATCGGAACGACGAGAGGAATCATGCGCCAGGCTATCACGATGCTCGGGCCGTGGCGAACCGCATATGGGCGGCGCCGCGCCGTGAAATCGACGCCAGCCGGGCCAGCGGCTCGGCGCTCTAACGCGTGTCCATCTGCAACCCGATCCGATGGAGGGATGCCATGACTGCGTTGTTTCACGGAGCCGTCACGCGACGCAAATTCCTCGGCACCAGCGCTGCCGCGCTGGCGGCAAGCGCGCTGCCGTCCGCCGCGCCGGCGCAGGGCGCGCGGTTTCGCAGGTTCGAGATCTCCGATCCGGGCATGCCGCCGCGCGTCCTCGACAGCTACAAGAAGGGCATACGTGAAATGCTCAACCGGCCGCCGACGGATCCGCGCAACTGGTACCGCAACGCCTTCATCCATGTGTTCGACTGCCCGCACCAGAACTGGTGGTTTCTGGCCTGGCACCGCGCCTATATCGGCTGGTTGGAGGCCACCATCCGCGAGTTCAGCGGCGACGCGCAGTTCGCGCTGCCCTACTGGGATTGGACCAAGACGCCACGCGTCCCCGCCGCCATGTTCGACGACGTGCTCGATCCCAACAACGCCGCCTTCATCCCGACCTTCGATGCGTTCAAGGCGCAGTTCGACGCGCCCGTCACCGCGCTTTTTGCGGCGTTCTCGCAAGCGCAACAGGACGTGCTGGCGCAGCGGGGCTTGAGCAGCACGGCGGATTTTTGGAGTGCCGTGGCCGCGGCTCCGGCGGGAATGTTCTTCGAGCAGCCGGGCGCGCGCGGCCTCGCCCCGGCGAGCCCCGATCTCGATCGAACCACCAGGGCGACGGTTGCGGCGGCCACCATCAGGAGCGCATTGCGAACCGCGAACTTCTCCGGAAGCGCGAGTGGAACGGACGCCGCCGGGTTCGCCAGCGCGCAGGCAGCGAGCCACAACGATCAAAGCCGCGAAGGCATTCTGGAAAGCCAGCCCCATGACAACGTGCACGGCGCCATGGGAGGCGCCGCGGGAACAGCCTTCATGGTGTCCTTCCTGTCGCCGGTCGACCCCATCTTCTTCCTGCACCACGGCAACCTCGACCGGCTGTGGGACGTGTGGACCCGCAGACAAACTGCGCTCGGACGCCCGACACTGCCGCAAGGCGCGGATCTCACGGCCTGGTCGAACGAGCAGTTCCTGTTCTTCAGCGATCCAAGCGGCCAGCCGGTGGCGAAGACCAACGCGGGCGACTACGCCGCGATGAGCGTCTTCGACTACGACTATTCGCCGGGCTCGGGCGAGGATCAGGTGCCGGCGCCCGGGACTCCCGTCGCGGCACTGCCGGCGACGCGGGCTTTCAGCGCGCAGATCACGTCTGCGACCATCGGCGCCGGCGTTCCGGCGGGCGGTGTGGCGCAGGTGCCCGCGGCCGCGCTCGCCGCTGCCGCCCCGCAGGCGCCGCCGCGCGTCGCCGAGGTCACCTTGAACCTCGGGCCCGCCGACCAGGGCCGGCGCTTCCGCGTCCTGGTCTCACCGGAGGGCGGGGGCAATCCGATCGAAGCGGGCGGGATCACCATCTTCAGCCATCACGTGCATGGTCCCACCACGTTCACCGTGCCGCTGCCGGAAAATCTCGCCGTGGCCGCGGCCGCCCCCGGGGCGAGCGTTCCCCTCGACGTCCGGGTCGTCCCGCTCGAGGCGGCGCCCGGCGTGGCGCCGAGTCCACGCGTGCGCGCGACGGCGACGTCGCCCCAGGTCGCCAAAATCACCGTGCGCACGAGCTGACGACAAGAATGCGGCGGTCTCTGTCGATCGCGACGCTGGTGCTGGGCCTGCTCGGGCTCGCGACGAGCACGCTCGCCGCCGAGGAGTTTTCGATGATCGAACTTGCCGCCCCGCGCGCGGCCGCGCGCGGCGAATCTCTCGAGCTTCAAGTTGCGACCGGGCCGCTGCCGCCGGGCGCGCGGCTGACGCTCTCCACCGAAAGCGGCGAAGTTCTCGGCGCAGTGGCGCCTTACTCACCGGAGCGACGCTCCACGATGGCGACCGTGCCGGTCCCGCGCTCCGCCATCGCCGCCGGACGGCTGCGACTGCGCCTGCAGGTGTTGGAGCCGCGCGCGCCGCCGCGCGCGCCCAAGCCCGGCGAGGTTCAACGTCTCGACCTTGTCGTGGCGCCGCGCAGCGAATGAGTCGACATGCAGGAACAGGGGAAGGTTCCGTCTTCGAGCAATCGAAACCGTAGCGCGCTCTCGTGTCGGCAAATAAGACTCTAGACACCATAAACTAGAGAGCCGTCCGCCATGGGGAGCACTTTGGGCTATAAGGTCTTCCCCCGGGGGAAGACCATCATGGTCAAGCATGGCGCGCTCTCGAAATCACATGTGTATAAACTGCTGCGCTCAAAGGACGCGCGCGTGCGCCGCGCTGCCTTCACACTCCTTGAGACCAGCAATCCCAGGCTCAGACGAAATAGCGAGCTGTTCATAGAAATCACGCGATTCATTTGGGACGCGAATCCGAGCTACGAGGTTTATCGGGAGTTCACCAAGCGCCACTTTCAGGCTCGCTACAAGGTCCACGAGCTCATTGGCGCCCGTCTCGAAATGGAAAATCAAAAGAAGCAGCGCGCCGCGGAGGATCATCTTACCGACAACACGCGCCATCGCGAGGGTGGGTTCTTCACGCGATTGTTTGGGCGCCGATCTCGCAGCAGCCAACGTTGTGAAGCGTCCTGGTCCCAAGCGCGCCGAGGCGCGTGATGCCGCGGCGTCATCGAGGCGCTTGCGGATCGTCACGCGATGCACGCGGCATCCGACTACCACGCGAGTGACTTCGCGCCAGTGTAGTCATGCGCGGGCTTGACCCGCGCATCCATCCTCTTTGTACAAAAGTCTTTACGAAGATGGCGCGAGCGAGGTTGCGAGGTGTCCAGGTATGCTTCTGCCCTTTCGGTGTGATTGTCGTGCAACAGCTTGCCGGGATTTCATTGCAGGATGGACCTCGACGACGCCGAATGAATTGGCCTTTCCGAGACAGCGTGTGCGCTGTGAAGAGGAGGGCTGGGGCATGTCGTCTTATGCAAGTTACTGTCAGGATCAGGCTACCGACTGCGCACGACGTGCGCGACTGGCGCGCTCACCGGAGATCGTCGCCCACTGCCGAAGTTTGGAATTCCGCTGGCTGAGGCTTGCGCAGCAGGCGCAAGCGACAGGCGGCGCCCTGGGCCACGCGAGCGATCTCGCAGCAGCCACATTGGTTCCGCTGGGCGACACGATTGCGACATGCCCGGTGGACTACGCGAAACGAGCCGGAGAGCTGATCGCACGCAGCGCGCGTTCGTTGCACTCGACTTTGCGGCAGAAGAGGTGTGCGCCGCCGCGCGAGCCGAACGGTCCGTGAGATGAAGCGCGCGGGTGCGACGTCGTTGCGAGCCATCAGCTCTCGCTTGAGCATGCTGCCTGTCTGCTCGAGCAGAACACCGACATTCACCGGCAAGTCGGCGCACAGGAGCATGGGTCTCACGCTTCGCCCGACCGGCCTTGGCTCTCCCGCGGACAAAGACCGCAGCGATTACACCGTCTTCAGCGGCGAATTTGCCGTGGGCCGCATCCATGAAGTGCGCGGCGCGCCCGCGGATTTTCAGTGGTTCTGGGCGATCACCGGCATTTTTGGCACGCCCGCGGACATGCGCATGGATGGCCACGCGCCGACGCGCGAATCGGCCGAGGCCCAGCTCGGCGAGAACTGGCGCACGTGGCTGGCGTGGGCAAAGCTGACCGAGATCGAGGGCTAGGGACGCGCCGTGCCATCGACGCGCCGCGCCCGGCGGGCATAGGTCTTCCGCCGGGCGAGCCTCACAGGTGTTTCATTGGTGATGAGCCAAGGCCGGGCGCCCTGTCTCATGTCACGAGTTGCTCACGCGCTGCGCGGATTTTCTGCTCGGCGCGCGAACAGCGACGTCGTTCTGGAAAAGAACCAGAAGGCGCATGCCGCAGCGAGCGCCGCGCCCAAGATCAACAAGAGATAGGTGATCCAGGACGACTCGTCCGGTACGGCGGCGGCAGCAGCACGATCGAGGTCATTGACCTCGTTCGCGTCGACCACTTGCACCGCATTTGTATTTGTCTTGGCAGCTTCCGTGGCGTCTACGCTTGCCGCCGCTGGCGCGGTCCCTGGCGCACTGGCGCCAGCGCCCTCGGTACTTGGGAGAGCCGGCCAAGCGGTCGCCGCGGTCGCCACCGGACTTTCGTCGCGGCTTTGGTCATTGCGAGGTTGGTCCGCAGGCGACGGCACCATCGCGGCAGGAGCTTCTGCCGCTTTCTGCGAGATGGAATCGGCCGCGTGCTCCTGCGCGGCGGGTTTGCTCGCCTTCGCGCGGGCGGTGGCGCGTGGCGCCTCCCGTTCGCGCTTCGCCTGCGCCTTCTCATTCGGGCGCGTTGCTTGGCTCGCTTTCTTTTGCGGCTGCGCCGACGGCGCGGCCTGAGCCGGCGCATCGGCGGTCTCTTGTGGCACCCTTATCGGGCACGGGTACCGATCGTCATCGCACGCCTGCGCACTCGTCAATGGCAGACCCGCGAACACACCAGCCCCCGCTATCACGATTGCCAAAGTGCGTAGAGTGAGCATGCATCCTCCTAATCCCCTAGAGGTGGATGGGCCTACATTCCGCGCCGCCACAATGGCGCCGCATTGGCGCAAATAGGGCATTGTTCGCGCAATCCGAGGGCGCAAATGTTAACGGTTCCAAGGATCAGAGCATTGCCAACAGCGGACTCATGCATGCGCCGCTGACGGCGATCGAACTGTTATGGGGCGCCGGCCGATGCGGTCCGAGAGGCTCCCTGCTTCGGTCCCAGCACCACCACAAGCGCGCCCGTCTTCACCCGACTGTAGAGATCGATCACATCCTCATTGGTCAACCGGATGCAACCCGACGAGATCGCATGTCCGATCCATCCGGGCTGGTTCGTGCCGTGGATGCGATAGAGCGTGTCCTGCCCGTTGGTATAAAGGTAGAGGGCGCGGGCGCCCATTGGATTGGCTGCACCGCCTTCGACATAGTCCGGAAGAGGTCCTAGCCGCCGCTTCTCATTCGCGGTTGGCGTCCACCCTGGCCATTCTTCCTTGCGGCCGACGGTGGCCACGCCGGACCAGGCCTGAGCGTCTTCGCCCACGATCGCGCCGTAGCGAACCGCCTTACCTTCGGGGAGCACGTAGTAGACGTAGCGTGCGTCGGTATCGACCAGGATCGTGCCTGGCGATTCCTTGCGGTGGTATCGAACGACCTGACGCCGATAGGCGGGCGGAATCCACGCCTGCCGGTAGGGAGGGTTCGCCAGTTGCTGCCTGTCGCGCGCCGTGAAATTGGCGTCCGGCACGGGACCAGCAGAAGGCGCCATGCGGCCGAACAGCGCCTCGAAAATATTTTGGGCAGAGGCCGAAGCCACGGAGGTGAGAAGCGTCGTGGCCGTGACGCCAGTCACGAGGATGTCTTTGACGCCGCGGCTCAAGCGGGTCTGCCGACGGATCAACAAAGCGAAAGGTCCCCCGACTCGCGCGCCAACGATCCCCAGCGCACCGTCTTTCAATACCTTCGGTGACGGGCGGAAGTATGACCTCGGAGTGCCGGGAGTAAGACGTTTGGAACCAATAGCGTCGAAGACGATTGCGCCGACAAAGCATGCCTCCCTGGGACTCGCCAGGCACGAGCGGGAGGGAGGCCCCGGGGGACCTGCTCCTCCGGGGCCAGGTGGTCTCGCTGCGTCCTAGGCCGTATCGGAGAACCACCCGCCCATGATCTACGAAGGTCTGTGCAGAGTTCCCTGGGAACGCCGGTGGGGATCTGAAAAACAATCGCTGTGATATTTTTGCAAGCCTGAAGACGGCCGCTTGCTGCCGTCTCTACCCAAATTGTTGCGGCTCCCCATCTTGTCGTCGGCGACGCGGGCACGATTCTAAAAAGCACCAGCATCCCGATACCGGATGAGCGCGTAGCGGAACCATTTCCGTCCGCCGTGCATTTGCGTGCATGCAGGCGGGTCGGGATCGGGCGTGTGCGCAAGTCTTTGGGCGCGAAGTGGCCGCAGGCCTCTTCGGCGCGATCCTATGTTTCGCCGCCGGCGCCGCATCGGCTCAAGAATCCACGAAAACCTCGACGCAAGCAGCGACGAAAGCCTCGGCCCAAGCAGCGGCGAAAGCAGCGACGAGAGCAGCGACGAAAGCATCGACGCAAGCAGCGACGAAAGCATCGACGCAAGCAGCGACGAAAGCCTCGGCCCAAGCAGCGGCGAAGGCAGCGACGAGAGCAGCGACGAAAGCAGCGACGAGAGCAGCGACGAAAGCATCGACGCAAGCAGCGACGAAAGCCTCGGCCCAAGCATCGACGAAAGCCTCGGCGCAAGCAGCGACGAAAGCCTCGGCCCAAACATCATCGACGAAAGCAGCGGCGAAAGCCCCGGCCCAAGCATCATCGGCAAAAGCAGCGACGAAAGCATCGTCGCAAGCATGGGCAAAAGCATCGCCGCAAGACGCATCGGCGCAACTGCCGCTAAAACTTTCAGGCAGCCAGCTCGAGCCGGTCAAATGGACCGAGCTCGCGGGCTGGACGGCCGATGATCATCTCGCCGCTTTCGCAGCCTATCGGGAGAGCTGCCGCGCCGCGCGCAAGACGTCGCGCACCGACGATCACGCCGCGATCTCTGCTGCCCTGTGGAACGTCTGCCGCGACGCCATGGACCTGCGGCCACGGGATGCGGATACCGCGCGCGCCTTCTTCGAACGGAACTTTCAACCCGTTCGCATCGCGCGCCTGGGCGAGGTCGAGGGGCTTCTGACCGGCTATTTCGAGCCGGTTGTTGCGGGTTCGCGCTTTCCCAGTCCCGAATTCCACGTTCCGGTCTACCGCCGGCCGCGTGATTTGGTGGCCGTCGGCTACAAGGACGCCTCCATTGCATTTCCGAACAAAGGTGCGCGGATCGCTCGCCGCACCGCGAACAACGAGCTCGTGCCGTACCACGACCGCGGCGCCATCGAGGCCGGCGCGCTCGATGGGCAGAAACTCGAAATCTGCTGGCTCAAGGATCCGTTCGACCTGCTCACGATGCAGATCGAAGGCTCGGCACGCGTGATCCTCGAGGACGGCACGCCGCTGCGCATCAGCTACGATTCGCACAACGGTTATCGCTATGGCTCGATCGAGCGCGTGCTCGTCGAACGCAATCTCATCTCGCGCCAGGAGATGTCGGCGCAGCGCATTCGCGACTGGATGGCCGCGCATCCGGACGAAGCCGCGAAGGTGCGCGCCGCCAACCGCTC
>Ga0306918_10000341_pt1 | contig 20604 bp, 26 predicted proteins | sample tim00Cox0000000H_FD_203315 | JGI IMG/M metagenome (GOLD analysis project Ga0306918, IMG submission 203315) | Lab enrichment of tropical soil microbial communities from Luquillo Experimental Forest, Puerto Rico - timezero.00C.oxic.00.000.00H (v2)... | ecosystem: Environmental > Terrestrial >... | reverse complement strand
AAGATATATTTCGTCTCAACGTCGTAAAACCCGTCCTGCCCCTGCGCCGAGCTGCCAGCGATCGCGGCAATTAAAAAGCCTGCGGCGATGAGAGCGATGCACGAAGTTCTCGGGAAACGGGACGACGCAATTTTTTTCAAATTGCCGTCGCCATCCATATTGAGGCACACGATTGGCTCCCTTTCGCGACGCTCGCTTCGCAAAACAATAATTAAATGCTCCTACAGCATTGGCAGTCATTGAACGTCGGGACCGTGCGATGTCAATAGATGTGGGCTAACATTAGATTTGTTCTAATAATAAACTGCGGCGCGAACTATTTTAGAACTTCTTAAAACGTCTGACGAAGATTTGAAAGATCAAACCCCTAACCAACATTATTTATCTGTGCGTTGGCAGCAGCACGCGAATGACACACGAACAATATTTTTCCGCGTGTCTGCTTTGGGTCAAACGCGGACACCGCGGTCAAACCGGAACGTTTTGCGCGATACGCGCACGATACGTTGCCCTGAACTCGTTGTAGCGAGCCAACATAAGCTCTGACTTGAGAGCTGGCGCTTTATCAGGATGCCCCGAATTGAACGGCGGTGCTGGGTCATATTCTATTCCGAGCTGAATCTTTTTAGCCGCTGTCTCGCCTGCGATTTCGGCAATGACGCTAAGGCCAAAATCTATACCAGCGGTCACACCACCTCCGGTAATTACATTTCCATCTTTCACCACCCTTGCCTTTTCGTACGTAGCTCCCACGAGCGGCAGAAGATCCGTGTAGGCCCAGTGCGTCGTAGCCCGCCGTCCCTTCAAAAGACCAGCCACACCTAAAACAAATGCGCCTGTGCACACTGACGTGACATACTTTGCAGCTCGTGCTTGCTGCCGGACGAAATCGATAGTTTCGCGGTCGTTTATGATACCGGCCACGCCCTCGCTTCCACCGGGTATGCAGATCAGGTCGAGAGGCGGACAGTTCGCGAAGGTGTGAGTTGGCACGAGTCCAAGTGAGCAGTCGCTCGGCACAGGCGCCGCCGATTTGGCGACAATATGGATCGCTGATTTAGGTAGCCGCGAAAGCACCTGCAAAGGGCCTGTAAAATCAAGCTGCGTCAGATCGGGAAAGATCACAAAGCCAATGTTGAAAGGCGACATGTCGGGCCCTCGTCCTGACTGCATTAGTTGGTCGATTGGCGCCAACTCTGCGCCGTGAGTTGGTAATGTCCGCTTTCAAAAGCAGACATCACCACCTCACTCAATTACTTCGTCGGCGCGGGCGATGAGCGCCGGTGGTACTGCGACGCCAATCATCTTGGCCGTCTTGAGATTAATGACCAATTCAAATTTTGTCGGCTGGACCACCGGCAATTCGCCAGGATTTTCTCCTTTGAGAACCCTTGCGACCTGAACGCCAGCCAAGCGGTAAGTGTCCAAAATATCCGATCCGTAGCTCATCAGACCGCCAGCTACAGGAAAATCACGATACAGATAGATTGCCGGTACAGCGTGGCGGACGGTAAGAGCAGCTAGCTTTTTGAGATTGCGAACGAAGAGCGAGCCGGCACCGATTACAAGCCCAGCCACGCGTAAGCGTCTCATCTCCGTAAAAACTCCCTCGAAGTCACGTTCGCTACTGGCGTTCAGCACGTGGAGTTCCAGCTTTCGGTTACGGGCTGCCGAGAGCACCTCACGCGCTTGGGCCTGAGCTAGAGCGCGATCAGCTGGGTTATTCAAAAGCGCCATGATGTTCGCAGTTGGCAGAAGCTCTTGCAGCAATTCCAATCTTTTTGGTGCAACCTCGACGATTAAACTGGTCACACCCGTAACGTTGCCGCCCGGCTGGTTCAGGCTGGCGACGAGACCAAGCCGCACGGGATCGCTTCCCGTTTCAAAAACAATCGGAATGGTCGTCGTTGCCGCCTGTGCCGCAAGCACCGCGGGAGTAGTGGCCGCAGCAATGACGGTCACATGACGCTGAACAAGATCCGCCGCGAGCGCAGGCAAGCGATCGATTTGTCGCTCCGCCCAGCGATATTCGATTGCCACGTTCTGACCGACGACGTAGCCAGATTCTTGCAGCCCTCGGCGAAACGCAGCCGCCCTGGGTTCGCCCTCATCGGATGCTGTGGCAGTGATGTAGCCCACAACGGGCATTTGCGCCTGTTGTGCGTCCGCCAAGACTGACCAAGGTGCCACCGAGCCAGCAATTGCTTTGATGAAATCGCGTCGTCTCATCGCGCCGCCCCCGGATGGACCATCGTATCGAATCAATCAACGGTGCTGGAAGGCCTATGCCGCTTTGGGTCAAAAGCGGAGTGCCTCAAAAAAAGAGGTCGGCAATCAGAGCGACCTCGAAAAAAGCACACCTTGAGACCTTTTGTGATGCCCAACTTACTGACCAGAGTCTCTCCGCTTTCTCTCATGGTCTCAGCAATCCGACTGAAGTCGCTTTTTTCCCAAAGTGCCTTGTTTGGGTTCATGTGAATGTCTCCTCGCTCGAGCATGGGCGGCGTTGCTGGTGCAAAGCTTATGGTTGGGATGCCTGAGTGTCCATCAAAGTGCAGGAATGCCGGTTTACAAAAGCGGACCTGTGCAGCGCGTCAGCCCGCGTGCGCTTTGGGCCAATAGCGTACATCGCATGCGAGTTGGAATGTGCGGGTTTGGCGTTTAGACCTCTACAAGCCTTCGGCGATGAATGGTCTCGACTTTGTTGTTTTGGCCCGTAACGCGTTCGTTTCTTTCATATTGTCACTAAAGGTTTTTGCTTTCATTCGATTGTCGAAAGCAATAAGGACAAAGAGTTTCGGCGCAGTTCCATCAAGACCGGTTATATATCTTCTGTGCGCGCGAGATAGCGACCGTCGAGCATCTTGGCTTCCGCAATGTTAGCCGGACCCATCTTACGGAGAGTTTCAAAGCCTTTGGCATCAGTAATCTCGTCAATCTCAGCCACAAAATAAGCTGGCGGCGGAGTTCGAGCATGCAAACTCTGAGTCACGACTGCTCCAAGCGCCAATCCGGTAGCAAGCGCCAGTGCTAGTACGAACTGAATTTTCATAGCTCCCCCCTGTTTTGCCCGTACCAATAGCCGACATGCGTGTTCTTATTCGATCAGCTCGTCGGCAAGCTGTTGGAGACGCAACGGCACGTCGAGGCCCAGTTCCCTGACGGCCTTGAGATTGATGAGTAGCTCAAACTTTGTCGGCACCTGCACTGGAAGGTCGGCAGGCTTCTCGCCCTTGAGGATGCGGTCGATATACCCTGCCGCCAAGCGAAACTGTTCGCTGCGAACGTCACCATAAGAGATCAGGCCGCCTAGTTCCGTAAAAAAGCGGTTGTAATAGATCGTCGGCACTCTGTAGCGGGACGCCAGCGCAATGATCAGTTTACGATTTACGTCGTTGGATACGTCTGGCATCGCAATGAGACCGCCTTCCGGATCGCGTCCTTGTGCGGCGATAACGCCTTCGATCTCATTTTCAGTATGAACCGGAGTAGCACTCACCTGGACGGCAAAGGATGATGCGGCTGTTTGAATGGAGGGCATGAAGTATTGGATCGGCACGGTTGTTGCTGGATTGAACAGCAATGTCACGCGCACGGTGCGCGGAGCGATCTCCTTCAATAGTTCTACCCATTTACCGCCCAGTGAGGGATCGCCGTTGACCATGAAGCCGGTGATGTTACCGGCCGGATGCGCGAGGTTCGCAACAAAGCCGCTGCCGATCGGATCTGATACGCCCGTAAACACAATCGAAATTGTCGTCGTCTCGTGGGCAAGAGCGGCGATCACGGGCGTGGTTACACCCAAGATGGCATTGGGTCGCAAATCGACAAGCTCTTTTGCCAACGTCCTCATCCTATCCGGATCATTGGCGCTCCAGCGAAGTTCGATCCGGAGCTTGCTGTTTTCAGTCCAACCCAGCTTTGTGAGCGCACCCCGGAACGCTGCCAGCCAAGACTGCGCAGTCCGATCGCTCTCCGCATAGCCCATCAGCACGCCGATCAGCCGCGTCCGGTCCGGCTGCTGCGCGCGCGCTGCGAGCGGCCACGCCGCCGCTGATCCAGCAATTGCCCTGATGAAATCGCGCCGTCTCATTGCCGCCCCCGAGGGCAAGGACATGGCATCGTACAGGCTCAAAGCGGGAGATTGGAAGGGGCAGTCAATGTCCGCTTTGAATTAAAAGCGGACATATGCAGTGCAAACGCAATATCCGCTTGGGCCAATAACGGACATCCGCAACGCACACAGTCATGTCCGCCAACTCCGGGACTTCGCCAGCACGTCCAACTACATTCCAGCGGCCTTCTTGCGCTTGTCGCACTCGCTCCAGTACTGCGGCCAAGTCATTCCCGCTTGCACTTTCCCTGCGGCCTTTTCAGCCTTCCACTCTTTGCCGCAGGCCCGCTCGCGAGCATATTCGGCCTGTTTGGGATCAGCTGGTTTCCTTGCCGCCGGTTTCGGTGCTGCTGCCGGTGCAGTTGTTGTCGTCGTGGCGGCAGGCGTGGCAGCTTCAGCTCTGCATTTCGCAACGAAGTCTTTTTCGGTGACCTTCGCCGCTTCGTTCGCGGCCTTGTTAGCGCGCCACTCCTCCTGGCAGGCCTTGACCGTTTTCTTCTGCGCAAACGAAGGCGTTGCGGAAAATGCAATGCCAGCAAAAATGAGAACAAAGCAACCGAGGAATGCTGATCGTTTCTCCATATTCAAGCTCCAGGTTGTTCAATTCACATTTGAATTGAGTGCATCACGAAATCGAGTTGAACTGAAGTCCAACCGCTCCAGAATTTACGGAGAAGTTATGCTCTACTCCGCGGGGCGCATTTGAGTTGCAGTGCACTTGCGCATGCCCGCTATGGGCAATAGCGGACATTCTTGATTTCACTAGGCAAGCACTTTGTACTTTTTGAACCAGTCGATCATTCGGTTCCAGCCATCCTCGGCCGCCTCTTTGCGGTAGCTCGGCCGGTAATCGGCGTGAAAACCGTGCGGCGCGCCAGGATAGATGTGAAACTCCGCCATCTTACCGGCGCTCTTGAGCTTCTCTTCCATCTCTTTGACCTGCTCGACCTTAATGCCGGCATCGTCAGCGCCATAGAGGCCCAGCACTGGTTCCTTCACTTGGCTGGCAAGATCGAGCGCGTTCTGCGGCATCGCGTCTGAGTGGGCATCCGCAAGCGAGCCATAGAACGCGACGCCCGCCTTGAGGTCCGGATTGTGGGTCGAATAGAGCCACACGGTACGACCGCCACGGCAGAAGCCCATGATGCCGAGTCGATTGCCGTCACCACCCTGCGACTTCGCCCATGCAACCGTAGCGTCGAGATCGGAGAACAGCTCAACATCCGGCTTGGTGTTGACGATCGGTAACAGATTCGGGATTTCGGTAATCTTCGTGAGGTCGACGCCCTTTCGAAAATAGTAGTCTGGTGCGACAGCGAACGCGCCGAGATGGCCCAGCCTGCGCGTGACGTCCTTGATGTATTCGTGCAGTCCGAAAATTTCCATAGCGACGAGGACGATAGGTGGGTTCTGCGCATTGGCCGGGCGAGCGTAATAAACCGGCATGTTGCCTCCGAGCACCGTGACCTGCGCGCCGCCGCTGATCAGTCCATTGGTGTCGGTGCGGATGACGTCTGCGCGTACGGGACCCGCGGCAAGCGTGTAGCCGGCGGCCGCGGCGGCCGAGCTTGTCATGAATCCACGTCGCGACAACGGCGGCATCACCTTCGACAGGCCAACGACATCGGACGGCAGTATTTGCATCTTCATATGTATCCTCCCGATTCCTTTGATGATTTCTCGCCGCCTCATCGTCGCCCTAAGGCTAAGGACACGGGATCGTACCGATTTACATCGCGTCAGCGCATAAAATTGCTGTTAAGTAGCCAGCACGTGTTGATCGAATAGGCGCGCCGGCGCCAACCGATTTGATGAAAAATGCGACCCCGGGCCGGCTTAGCAGTTGAAAACTTAGGGTTCCGTCGAGACAAACCCGAGCAAATTTTGTTTCATTGGAAGCTAGTGTGTCTGAAAGCGCGCGCATCCACAGTTGAGGCGTAGGAATGCCAATTTTCACCTATGTTGCGGTGGTGAGCTTGGGTCTGATCGCATTGCTATTCGTTTTGGATGGCACGCTTGAGAAAGGGGTACAGCCCATAATCACCGCCGAGCGCCAAGGTTTACCTCAGCCTCGGCGTCCCGACCCGACACAAGTCCTAACCACTGCGTCAGCACCCGCGCCCGATATGACGTCGGACGCCGTTCTCACTGCTCAGCCGAAGGTCCAGCCGGCTCCCGTAGCGAAATCCGAAGTGGCGCACGAGAAGAGGCGCGTTACTCGCAGGCAACCGGATGACTACCGGCAGAGCTACGGCTGGTCGCGAAACCGTTATCCTGATTTCTTCGGCGGTTTCTTCAATCGGTAGCGAGACATGCAGGCATTGTGGCATCTGTCGGTGGCGGATGCACGTGCGGGCGGCTTGTCTGTCGATTCTTGCCCAAGACTCCTAGTTCTCTCTGGCGAAGGCAATAATCTCCGCGACCGGGGTTAGCGATGACCGTTTTTGCCAAGAAGCTGATGTCAGTCGACGATCGGGTAGAAAGTGCAGAACCGCGTTCAAAATCTCCAAATGGCCTTGCGCACACCGCATGATTTGATGGTGTTCAGCGCCAAGGCCGAAGACCCGATGAAGCAAATGATTTATATCGGGGTGCTCCCTTATCTCGCATTAGGTTTGGGTCTTAGCTTTGTCGCCCACGATAATTGATTCGACTTCAATGGTAAGCCATCATGCTCACGCTCTACTCCTACCCCACGCTGTTCGGCGTCGCCGACAATAACGGCTATGGCCTGAAGCTATATGCATTTCTCAAGTTGACTGGAGTGTCGTTTCGCCACGAGCATATTTTTGATGCCTCAAAAGCTCCTCGCAGTCAGCTGCCCTATATCGTCGATGGCGACGATATAGTCGGCGATAGTGAGACCATCCTTGCCTATCTCACGCAAAAATACCGGCTCACGATAGATGCAGCGTTGACGCCGGCACAGCGAACTACGAACCTTCTAATTACCCGCATGCTCGACGACCTCTATTGGGTAATGTCGTATTCGCGTTGGAAAGATGAACGTTACTGGCATGCGTTTCGTGACGCCTTGCTCCGTGAACATCCGAGTTTGACAGAAGAAGGGTTAGCCAAGGCGCAGGAGTTCAATTCCAAGCGGTACTACTATCAAGGGATCGGCCGCTACGAGCCCGCCGCCGCAATGGCGCGCGGGCTCGCCGATCTCGAGGCGCTTGCCAATCTTATCCCCCTGAACGACTATCTGCATGGTGCGTCACCCACCAGCATTGATGCCAGCATATATGGCTTCATCGCCAACATTTATTTTTACGACATCGATACGCCGCTCAAGCAATTCGTAAGCACTCACGACAATGTCGTCCGGCACTGCCGCGCCATGCATGAGGCCGTCAACAAGTTCACGTGACGCCCTCGCCTCCGCGCACAAGGATGGGCAAACCCTGCAGGTGTCCGCCTTGCGTCAGAAGCAGACATGTGCGGTGCACCAACTCATGTCCGCTTTAGTCCCGAAAGCGACCGCGAAAGCGAAATTCCCGCAAGTGGTCGAATTCACTTTACCCCCAAAAGCGGACATGTGCCGCGCACTAACTCATGTCCGCTTTGTGCCAATAGCGGACAATGTGCGCTAATATGGCAAGGGTGCTTTGTTTGCTCATCACCCGTTGTGGCTTGATCGACTCAAGCGACCAGCGGCCGGGCCCGTTAGCCGCGCGACCGCGTAACGCCTGATCCCTCATGACGTCGGTAATATTGGAGCGAGCGAGCCCTATGTCCTTGAGCTCCCAGTCGCACATCGACCAAAGCCGAGCAATCGCCGCCTGCTGGGTGCGCCAAGTGGTGTAGGCCATCCACCGTCGCTTCATGGTGGCAGCCACCACACTAGGCCACGACTCCCGGCCTGTCCGTTGCGCCGCAGCCGGCGCATTGCAAATCGTGCTCATAACAATCTCCATTAGTGTGTCTGTCCTGTGTACATGCACGCCGCGCGCCCGAAAGACTTTGGGCTGCGCTTGATACGTCCTTGAGGAAGTCTTGATTTCGCTTTAGACCGCCCAGCCGGTATGATTTGGCAGCAGATGGTTGCGGGGCGACAACGTGCGGTTTTCGTTCGAGGATTTCACGCTTGACAGCGAGCGCCGCGAGCTGCGCGCCGGCGGCGGGGTTGTTTCGATCGAGCCGCAGGTGTTCGATCTTTTGGTCTATCTCATCGAAAACCGCGATCGCGTGGTCAGCAAGGACGATCTAATTGGTTCGGTTTGGGGTGGCCGCATCGTCTCCGATTCGACGCTGGATAGCCGTATAAACGCAGCTCGCAAAGCGCTCGGCGACAGCGGCAAGCAGCAGCGTCTGATCCGGACAATCGCTCGCAAGGGCTTCAGGTTTCGTGGCGAGGTGACAGCCTCGGATTCAAAAGAAGCCCTGGGACCTGCGCGGGCAATACCCCAGCAGGAAGTTCGCTTTTGCACCGCGTCCGATGGCGCCCGGATCGCCTACGCCATTGCCGGACAAGGTCCGCCTTTGGTCAAAGCCGCTAACTGGCTCAACCATCTCGAATACGATTGGCAGAGTCCGATCTGGAGCAATCTCTTCCGCAAGCTTGCCGGACAACATCGACTGATCCGTTACGACGAGCGCGGCAACGGGCTTTCCGATCGGGACGTCGACGATATCTCTTTCGAAGCTTTTGTGCACGATCTCGAAAGCGTTGTCGAAGCGGCCTGCTTGAACCGCTTCGCGCTACTTGGCATTTCGCAAGGGTGCGCGGTCTCGATTGTCTACGCAATTCATCATCCCGAGCGCGTCAGTCATCTGGTTTTGCTTGGCGGATTTGCTCACGGCAGGGCCAAGCGCGACCCAGAAGGTTTCAAGACGCAACTGTCACTCGTCCAGCAAGGCTGGGGTCGTGAAAATCCGGCGTTTAGACAGTTTTTCACTTCGACATTCGTCCCGGACGGGACACCTGAACAGATGCAATGGTGGAACGACCTGCAACGCATTACGACCTCGCCCGGGAACGCCGTCCGCATCATGCAGGCGATCTCGAATGTTGACCTTACCGACATGCTCCCGCAAGTTACGGTGCCGACGCTGGTCCTTCACAGCCGTAATGATGCGTGGATTCCATTTGATGAAGGCCGCACGCTCGCAGCCGGCATTCCGGGCGCGAGATTCGTCGCGCTTGAAAGCCGCAATCATGCGCTTCTGGAAGGTGAACCAGCCTGGCAGAAATTTCTCGACGAGACGGAAGCTTTTCTCGCGTCGTAATATCAGCCCGGGCCGCGGATGGTCGAATATTCGCTTTGGTCAAAAGCACACATGTCGCCTTGCGTTGAGTAGGTCCGCTTTACTTCCGAAAGCGGACATGTGCGGGGCAACTCGGTATGTCCGCTTTGGGCCAAAAGCAGACACGCGTGCACTGCAAAATCTTGGCGGCAAAATCATCGTGATTTCCGCGAACTTTACCCCCGAAAGCGGACATCCACGGCGCGCCAAAGCGCGCGGTGTCCGGATTTGCGGGAGGTGCTTTAGAGCTTTCTCAGAAATAAGAGGGTCACCGCTGCCACGTCAAAGAGCGGCGACCCCTGCCACCGCTTCCATCGGCTTGGGGGAGAATTAGAAGCGGCAGCCATTCCCTCAACGAAACTTTGACCAGTAAATCCGGGTCAAGCTGGCCGCGTCCCACGTACTGCCCGAACGATCCAAATCAGCAAACACGCGCCGATGAATCCGGCGATCAAGTAGCCGAGCCATCCTCCTAGATTGACCCCAAAGAAGCCCAAAATGGCGCTCGCAACAGCCGCTCCGACGATGCCGAGCACAATATTCATGATGAGTCCCATGTCACTCTTCATGAATTGTTCTGCCAGCCAGCCTGCGACACCGCCGATGATAATGGCCGCAATCCAGCCTACTTGTGGATCGTTCATGGCTCGTCCTCCATAAATGGGACCGCGTTGAAACACATCTAACATAACAGCTTAGATCGCCCGCCCGCTGGCCGGGACTTTCTTATCCCCAACGGAAAAGGCTAGGCGATGGTGTGGCTCGGCGGGACTGGGGCGGCAAGAAAAGTCAATAGTTGCTCGTCCTTCCTTCGCTCTTGTGGCTGCCGGCGATCTCGGATTCTTGAAGACCCCTTTGTGCCCATTCCACCGCGCGGGGGCTTTTTTTCGCGCTAAGTGTCTAGGCCCTGTCATGGTGGAGCAGTACCACGCACTCCGTTTTGCTCTGTCGCATCCCGGCCACAGTGCCGGGGTTTTTGTTTTGGAGCCGTTGACTCACTAGCGCGGCTGTTTGCATTGTTAATGCGCGACGAGGTGAGACGTCACGGGCTTGCTACGTCGTGACCCACCACAGTGCCGGGGAAGATTGGCACCGTAGAGAGACAGCAAATCTTGCGACGGGGCGAGCGCTGGTAATCCTTTCCAGCTAAGCACGAGGCACTCGCCCCCGTCGCGCCCCCGGCCTAGTGCCGGGATTTTTATAGGACTGTCATGGCTGAAACGACCAAACTTTCCGTTGGTCAAGCGCTCGACAAGCTACGTGGCACTGAGACTCCGAAAACAAAAATGACTCGAGTCGATGAAAAAATTGATGCTCTCGATAAAGAGGCGCAGCGCTTGAAAGCAATGAGACGCAGCCTTGGGCCCGGCAAAATAGCTGATCTCACTAAGCGCGATTGAGACCAGATAGGCGGTGCATGTCCGCTTTACTTCCAAAAAGCGGACATGTGCGGTCCACTAGCTCATGTCCGCTTTAGCCAAAAGCGGACACTCAACAAAGCTTCGCGAATGCGTAATCTTGCGCTCTGGACCAACGCTTGCCGGAGGGCGGCGTGGACGACCCATTAAAGAAGGCCAAGGAGAAGGCTGCCGCGACTTACGATGCGGCGGCCGACCATTTTGACGATGAGCCGCTCGGTTTTTGGGATCGCGTTGGCAAGCGCACCGTAGCCAATCTGAAGTTGCACTCTGGTGCAAAAGTGCTCGATGTTGGTTGCGGGACTGGGGCCTCGGCGTTACCCGCCGCGCACGCCGTCGGCAAGAACGGATCTGTAGTGGGAATTGATCTAGCCATGCGCTTACTCGACCAAGCGCGTGCGAAGGCGCGAGCAGCGGGCCTCGACAATGTTGAGTTTCGACTGGCAGACATGACCGCCCTCAATTATCCGGACGAAAGTTTTGATGCGGTCGTTAGCGTTTTCTCGATTTTCTTTGTTCCGGACATGGAGAGCCTAGTTAGCGAGCTGTGGCGCATGGTGCGACCCGGTGGAAAGCTAGCCGTGACTACGTGGGGTCCTCGGTTTTGTGAACCAGCTTACACGCGTTGGTTCGTCGCATTGGGCAAGGAACGTCCAGATCTTGTGAACGCGTTCAACCCATGGGATCGAATTACCGATGTCGTGTCTGTTCGCAAATTGCTCCAGGATGGGGGCGTTAAAGATGCTGAGGTCATCGCAGAAGACGGCGTTCAGGCGCTCCGTTCAGCTGATGACTGGTGGACCATCGCACTTGGTACGGGGCTGCGTTGGACAATCGAGCAAATGGGTCCGGAAGCGGCAGCGCGAGTGAAAGCCGACAATGTCGGTTGGCTGCAAGAAAACAGAATTGGTCGCGTCGAAATGAACGCAATTTACGCTGTTGGGACGAAACGGCCCTGAAGCCAATGTCCGCTTTGGGTCAAAAGCAGAGGTGTGCAGCGCGAATTCGGATGTTCGCTTTTGGGCCAATAGCGGACATCACCTATTCGATGAGTTCTTTTCGATCACTTCGTCGGCGCAGGCGAGCAGCGTTGGCGGCACGGTAAGGCCGAGCGCCTTGGGGGTTTTGAGATTGATCACCACCTCATACTTCGTGGGGGCCTGAAAACTTGCGTCGCTAGGGTTTGATACCGTCGACAGCACGCCGGAAGAATTCTCCAACCGCATCCAGATCGAAATCCCGAAATGGGCGAAGGTAATTCAGACCTCCGGCATCAAGGCAGAGTAGATCAAGAAAAACATCGGATTTCTCCCACTTGTGCCGACGCTCGCATCACCAAAAAATCAGGGAAAAATACAGGAGTTCTGCAAGACCTCCGCTAGATGCCGAGGTATTGAGCTCCGGCGTTAACGTGAGGAGCTATTTTGAAAAAAATCGGAGTTCTCGCGCTCGAAGTGGCCATTGTCACACTGTTCGTAGCGTCCCTGTGGTGGGCCGCTGATAAGAATGAAGCCTTTAGCCAAGATCAGATGTGGCTGGTGGATTGAGTGTCAATCACGCAAAACACGTCTGTTGGCGTCTCTGCTGTCCGCGCAGGCAACAAGCTGGCGGTTCAGTTCAAAAACCTTTTGGCCAGAATATACCTTGCAATTGATGAATCGCAGCGCCGAAAAGCAGCCGCAGTGATTGATCGATACAGACATCTGATCCCCGATTACGACGAGAACTCACATGGCGAAAACAAGATCGACTAACGGTCAAGGTGTTGCCGGACGTTGAGTCGGAGAGACCCGTGCAAGTGGCAATCGTCATCGACATCGTGTTCATTGTCGCAGTTTTTCTTTTCGTATCTTTGGTGCGACCTGACCTCCACATAGAGGGGGGCCAATCGCTGCTGGAATTCCGCGACCCGCTAACGCTCATGCCTAAGACAGAAAATGCAGATGACAATCGGGAAGGAAGCCAATCGCAATGTGTCCCCTATCAAGAGGCGCGTGGGGGAACAGATTGACACAAAGCAGAGGCTCCAATCATAAGGCTGGGCCTTCACGTGCGATTTCGCTGCAAAAGTGAATGTCCGCTTTGGGTCAAAAGCAGACTCTTGCACTGCACAAGCTCATATCCGCTTTGGGCCAAGCGGTCGGCAAGTTTGAAAATCTAGGCTTGTAAACCGAGAATCTGACGCGCCTCATGCGGCGTTGCGACACGACACCCATGCCGAGCAGTGGCTTTTGCCGCGAGTTGCACAAATTCGGCGTTGCTTCGAGCGACGCGATCCTTCGAAATTCTTATGTTGTCCTCGAGTACCCCCAACTTATCGGCACTCCTGGCAAGCTCAGTTTCGAGGCTTCCTTGAACCCGGTGGGAAGCGATCGATACGCCGAATGTGGAGCCATCTGTGGAACGTAAGCGCGAAGCCGACTACCGGAATGAGCGCGACGACGACTGGAATGACAAAGAACGCAATTCGATTGAGCAGTGAGGTAAGCCAGAAGGACGTGTAGCGTTGCCACAAGGTCGGGCCCGAGCGGTAAAATGCCTCTGCCGTTCCCGAGAGGGGCAAATCATGGGGTTGTTCGGCCGGAAATTCACCGAGGCGATTAAAAGTACCTGCTGGCCAGTGGACTTCGCGCATGGCTTCGAGCAGCAAATACTGTAAGGCAGGATGAAGATCCTTTCGCACGAGCAATCTGTTTTCGGAGGCAATTAGGTGAACGTCCGAATTCGGGATGTCGCGGCTTAGGTCAATGAGGCCTTGCCATAACACGACATGCTTTAGCCCGGGGACCGTTTTGGCGATGGCTTCGGCTTGCGCCACGCTCATTAAGCGGATGCTGGGGGTGTCAAGCACGCGCTGCAAAGGGGTGCGGTCTAGCTGAGGAATGATCGCCACATCGATTTCGCCTGCGATCAACGCGTCGATTGAGTCGGTGGGCTCCAAATCCGAGAGATGGACGGAAGCATCCAACGCGTCAGTAGCTTTTAAAACCTGTAAGATGAGTGATCGTAGCGCGGTCCCCGGCATGCCGATGGAAAGGCGCTTGCCCCGGAATTGTGCAAATTGCGTAATGGGCTCCGCGTTCCTGTAAAGAATGAATATAGCCGCATCGAATATTCCACCTAGTGAGTAGAGTATGTCCGCATCGGCCTGGTTCGTGAAGCCGAAGGTAGTTATGGCAGCCTGGACCCCAGAGGCTGGATCACGCAGCAGATTGAGATTCTCTACTGCGCCAACAGAGTTGCGAATCTCCAGCTCAACACCTTGGCGCGCAAGTATGCGAGCGTATTGCCTCGCAAAGTTGTCGTACCCGGATCCTGCCATCCCGGCCGCGATTGCGAAGTGACGCGGTGGCAGCGGATCAACCAGCCGGTAGGTAAGGTATAAGGCGGCAATGACAACGGCTGCCGACCCCATCACAATAAATAAAGGGAACCTAGACCACATCTCCGGACCCAGATGAGCTTGTACGCGGCGAGCAGAGGAATGCCCGACGCGTTGCCAGGGCTGAATAAGGCGCAGGAAGCATCCTATATTTTATTGCGCAAGAGCGAGTGCACGCGAGCGGCGCCGTAACCAGACAATCAAAGCTGCGTTCATGCCGCCACTGAAACAGCTCGGCTAATGGCCCAAAGCCGACATCGCGACTCTCACATTAATGCCAATTTTATTCATGCGTGCTGAAGCAGCCCGATACGATGCCCTGTCCTTCGCCTCGGGGGCTCAATGAGACGGCGAGAGTTTATCAAAGCTATCGGTTCGGTCGCCACCTGGCCGTTCGCGGCACGCGCGCAGCAGTCGGGCACTCTACCCAGAGTCGGTATCCTCGAACCATACGCCGCCACAGATCCTGGCTACAGAATGGGGCAGGCTCTCCATGACCTGGGGATCGAGGAGGATCGCGATATTGTTGTTGAGTGGCGCTATGCCGGCGGTCAAACCGAGCGCATCCCTGTTCTGGCAGCTGATCTGGCGCAACTCAGGCTCAATGCGATCGTCGCCATTGGCGACGCCGCTATCCAGGCAGTTCGAAAGCAGGCGCCAACGACCCCAATCATCGCCGGCACCGATGACCTTGTGGGCGAGGGACACGCTGCGAGTCTGGCCCATCCCGGGGGCAACGTGACGGGGGTCAGTATTCTTGCTTCAGAGCTAAATGCGAAGCGACTTGAGGTACTCAAAGAGGCCGCGCCTTCGATATCCCGCGTCGCCGTTCTCTGGGACCCGGCCACCGGCTCCTTTCATCTGCCGACGCTTAGAAGCGTCGCCGAGACGCTGCGCGTAGAGCTGCAGGTGCACGATGTGACAGGCGGCGAAGTTCTGAGCAAGGCATTCGAGGCGGCGCAGGCATGGGGTGCAAATGGCCTGAACGTCCTGGCCTCGCCATTACTTCACGCCTTGCGGCAGCCCATCATTGATCAGGCGGCCGCGCACCGACTGCCTGCGATCTATCAGTGGGGAGAGTCAGCGAGGGCAGGCGGCCTCATGTCTTACGGACCGTTTCGCAACGACGTTTATCAAGCCATTGCCCGACTGCTCGCACGCGTCCTGAAGGGCGCTCAAGTGGCGGACCTTCCCGCTGAGCAACCGAGCAGGTTCGAGCTGGTCATCAATCTGAAAACCGCAGGTGTACTTGGCCTTGCGATTTCGCCCGCCCTGCTCGCTCGGGCCGACGAGGTGATCGGATAGTCACGCTATTGGCCCAAAGCAGACCCTATTGCAGCGCAAGTCCGTTTTTGACCCAAAGCGCACTTTCGAACCGGTTTGGACTCCCCTTCCAATCGGGTAGTCGAAGTCGATACGATGTCCCGGTTTGTGTGGATCTTCGCATGTGGAGATGTTCGGCTCAGCAGCCCAGTCAAGCGCGTTGCGTCAGCTGTGGGCGAGGGAAGCATGGCGATCGCATTCGTCCATCAGTATCTAGCCTATAGCGGCCAGACTCGGCGTAGCCGGACTTTAATGACGTTCAAAAGGCTCCTGCGTTCGGCGCGACCGCCGCTCAATCGCACGTAGATCACATAACCGACAACCCGCTTGCCGATCATTGTTTGGACTCCAATTGCAAGTTGCCAGCAGCATCTCATGAAAAGCCTATTCATGCATTGCCAGCGCGAAACCTCTGTCGAATCGCGTCTTTGGTCAGGAGCGATCAAACACCAATGAATTGATTGAATCCGGTCCCGCCTGATTGGCATAATAATGGCTGAACATAATACCCTGTGGCAAAGCTGCTTTACGTTCAAAAAATGGGGGAGGATGCGGTGGTTGGTCAAATTTTTTCTCGTCTCGCCTTTCCGTCATTCGCGCTGCTCATCGCGGTCAACGTAGCCAGTGCAGAAGCTATCGCCATCGGTAATTATGGCTCGTCCGCGAATGGGATGCCGTTCGGCGTTGCCTTGGCCAAAGGATATTTTCAGGAAGAGGGCGCCAACGTCACCAACATCATTGCGTCAGAAGGCGGGGGCACCTCAGTTCGCAATGCCATGTCTGGTGTTGCTTATGGAGAGGCCAACCCCGGCGCGATCGCCGTCGCCATTCAGCAAGGCGCCGATCTAAGGATCGTCAGCGATAACGTCCTTACGATCGCGGAATTTGCTTGGTTGGTGAAGAAGGACTCCCCGATCAAGACAATCGCGGATCTGAGAGGCAAGAAGATTGGCTACACCAATCCGCGGTCGACCAGTCAGGCGCTCGACATTCTTATGCTCGCGAAAGCCGGCCTGAAGCCGGAAGATGCAGAGCTGGTGAAAACCGGCGGCTTCGGCCCGATGGTGGCCGCGCTCGAGCTCGGCCAGATCGACGTCGCTCCCGTGACCGAGCCGCTGTGGTCGAAGGTGAAGGACCAGTTCCGTGTGCTCATCTCCGGTTCGGATGCATTACCTCCACTCGATAACGTCGTCGGTGTGGCGACGGCTCAGGCGGTTGCGACGCGCGGCGATTTCATCGCGGCCGTGATACGCGCGCGCCGACGCGCCATTCAGTTCATGCGGGAGCACCCCGAGGAGGCAGGCGCGATCATCGCCAAGCCCTTCAATATCACACCCGAAGTCGCAACAAGCGCCATCAAGAATCTGATCAGCAGCACTACCGAGGGCATTCCTTATTGGGGCGAGGGCGACATCCATCTCGACGGAATGAAGCGCATCATTGAGGTACAGAAAAGCGTCGGCGCGTTAACCGGCGACATCGATCTATCCAAGGTCATCGATATACGCTTCCTGCCGGATGACCTGAAGAAAGCGAAGTAAAAGCCGCGCAGTGGAGGATGATCGGGGTGACCGTGGCGGTGACGGCCCAAGTGACGTTGCGCGGGGTGACAAAAGTATTTCCCGCCGCGGCGAACGTGAATCCGGTGCATGCTCTCGGACCAATCGACCTTGAAATTCGGAAGGGCGAATTTTTCGCCGTTGTCGGGCCGTCCGGCTGCGGAAAATCGACGCTTCTTGAGCTGATTGCGGGACTGACCGCTCCGACCGCAGGAGAGATTGAATTCGAAGGACACGCGATCGGGGACAACGTTCCGGAAGGCGTCGGCGTCGTTTTCCAAGAAGATGCCTGCTTCACCTGGTTAAATGTGATCGAGAATGTCGAATTCGGCTTGCGGCGAACGACCATCGACAAGGCCGAAAAAGCGCGCCGAGCTGCTGCGGTCATCGAGATGATGGGCTTGCGCGACTTCGCGCGCAGCTACCCGGCGCAACTGTCAGGAGGCATGCGCCAGCGCGTTTGCATCGCGCGGACCATCGTGGCGCAGCCGCGGCTGATCCTGCTCGATGAGCCATTCGGCGCGCTGGATCAGCAAACGCGGCTGCTGATGGGTGATGAGATACTCCGGCTGTGGCGTCAAACAGGGGCCACTGTCTTTCTGATCACGCATGCGCTCGACGAGGCTGTGATGCTGGCAGATCGCATCGTCGTCATGTCTGCGCGGCCGGGCAAGACGATCGACCTTGTCGAGACCGGCTGGCCGCGCGAGCGCGACAGCCGCATCGTTGAGCGTGAGAATTTCGGGGCCCTGACCAGCCGCTTGTGGAAGACTTTACGCGAGGAATCTCTAAAGACGATGGGACGAGCAGGGTAACGGCGCATGAGCAGGCTGCGGCTCTACCAGATAACGGTCGTCGCGGGCTTTATCCTGCTGCTGGAAGCGCTGTGCCTCTCCGGCGTCATCGACAAGATCACAATGCCGGCGCCTCACATTATTCTTCGCGATCTCTTCCTCATGCTGCTAGCCGGGCGTTATTTCGATGAGATTGGCAAGAGCCTTGTGAACGTGCTGGTGGCATTTGCCTCGGCTTATCTGGTCGGTGTGATCATCGGCACAATCCTGCATGGTCACAAGACCACGCGTGAGATCCTTGATCCGCTGTTTGCGACATATTATGCCATCCCAGTTTTTGCGTTTTATCCGTTGTTCATCGTCATGTTCGGCCTCGGCGACGGACCGCAGGTCCTGATCGGATTCATGCTGGCCGTCGTCGCCGTGATTATGACCACGCTCAATGGCCTCGACCGCGTGTCGCCAGTGTTGAAGAAAACAGCGCGAGTGAGCGGGCTCAATGCACTGCAGACAGCGCGCCACATCACGCTCCCCTTCTGCGCACCGTACCTCTTGACCGCAGCCAAACTGGCGCTCGCCTATGCGTTCATCGGAGTCATCGGCTCTGAATTCATCATGGCGCGGTCCGGCATGGGCTATGAAATCAGCTATGCTTATACAAACTTCGATAACGCGACGATGTACCCGCTCATCCTGCTCATTTTGCTGCTGTCGATCGCAGCCAATAGTCTGCTCTCGCGTTGGGAGAGGATGTTGCTCGTAAGACGAGGACAAGCCTGATGCGACCGCAGGAAAATGCGACGTTTCGGAATACTGTCGTCCTGATCGTCGGCCTGTTCCTGTTTTGGGAGCTGGCCTATCTCGTCGTCGGCGACGTTGCCCTCCGTTCGCCCTGGCAAACGGTCAATTTTCTCGGCAAGCTGATGCAAACGGATCTTTTCTGGCTCCATCTTGCCGATTCACTGAAGGCTTTCGCGGTCGCGCTCGCGATAGCGGTCATACTCGGGCTCCTCATCGGCTTTGCCCTCGGTCTGCATCGCTTATCCGGCGAGGCGATGGAGCCGATGCTGGTCGCGCTCTATTCGATACCGAAGATCACGCTTTACCCGATCATTCTTCTGGCCTTTGGAATCGGTATATCTGCGAAAATTGCATTCGGCGCCATTCACGGGATCATCCCCGTTGCGCTGTTCACCCTCAACGCTGTTCGCACGACCAGACCGATTTTGATCAAGACGGGCCGTGTCCTGAAGCTCAGCCCGGCGGTCATGGTGCGCGAGATTCTGTTCCCAGCGGCGGTGCCGGAGATCTTCACCGGCATTCGTGTCGGCTTTTCGCTGACGCTGATCGGGACCGTACTCGGTGAGATGTTCGCCGCGCAACGCGGACTAGGTTATATGCTGATGAGCGCGATCAGCCTGTACAATATTGAGTTGATCATGTCGGTCACGTTCCTGCTGGTCGCGCTGGCGGCGAGCGTGAATATGGCCCTACTCGTCATCGATCGCCGGCTGCATCACGGCTAGCGATATTTCTTTTCCAGCGCGTTCCACTTTTTTAGATCGATGGCCTCGACCAGGCTTTGCAGCGCCATTTCCTGCTCGCCGTTTTTGAAGGCGCTGTCTGTGCCGGCGGCCAATTGACTAAGGCGATGCAAGCCTTGCTCCACCGCTTTTGCCACGCGTCCGATCAGGATGTTGGGAAAAGCAACCTGGGAAAATCCCATATCGAAGAGGTCGGCCGGCGTCAGCCACGGCGTCGCTGCCACCTCGAAGATCGCGGCGCAGTTCCAGGTCCCTTTGAATGCTTTGCCGACCCGGACATAGTCCTCCGGCGTCTTCAGCCCGGCTACGAAAATTCCGTCGGCACCCAGGTGCAGGAATCGCTCGGCGCGTTCGATTGCGGCGTCTAGGCCTTCTGCGCCATAGGCATCCGTGCGGCCAATGATGACAAAATCTGGATTGCGCCGAGCCTCCATTGCAGCTTTCAGTTTTTGCTCCATGATCTCGAGCGGAACGACGCTGCGCGCTGACGCCGCGCCGGGCTGCTTGGCCTCCCGTGACTGATCTTCGAGCAATGCTCCCGAAACGCCGGCCGTTTCGTATCCCTGAATGGTTCGTACGACGCTTTTCACATCACCATATCCATCGTCGGCATCTACAAGGCAGGGGAGTGTCGATGCTCCCACGATGTCGCGGATTCCTGCCAACATCTCGGCGGAGCCGGCGAGCCCGAGATCCGGCAACGCATAGCGCGCGGCTAGCATCGCCGAACCGCCGATATTGAAAGTCTTGAATCCGGCGCGCTCGATGAGTCGTGCCGATAGGGCATCATGTGCTAGAGGGCTGACCAATGGCTGATGCTCACGGTGGAGTTCGCGAAGCGTTTTTTTCACTTGCACCATTGTCGTTTGATACTAAGCGTGTGGGCGAGACGGAAGTCCAACGAGGATCATAGATCACCGCTTTCTGTGCAGTCTTCCCAATCTATTCCGACAGTCAGCGGTCTATGCCGAGATGACCGGACCGCGTTTGCCGGTGTCCGCTTTTGGGGGTCAAGCGTACATCACGGCTTGCACTGCACATGTCCGCTTATGACCCAAAGCGGACATCCCGCGCGGGTCCAAGGATTAGGAACGTTGGACCTGTTGACGCGGCACTTACGATCGATCGGCGCGGCCTTTGTCCACGATGGATTGAGGGCGTCCGATGCGCCGTTGCTCTATCAGTTGGCCTGTGCCGGTGAGCGTTTCGCTGGGACGAGCGAG